>Ga0154635_154_pt1 | contig 62830 bp, 50 predicted proteins | sample Rifle2008BG13ft_FD_116064 | JGI IMG/M metagenome (GOLD analysis project Ga0154635, IMG submission 116064) | Solincola sediminis RBG_13_55_18
CGACGGCGAGGTACAGGGGCCCATTGAGACCGTCTTTTCAGGGACCCGCAAGAGCTTTCGGGTGAATGACAAAGTAAAGGATTTTAATGTCTCGACTACTGTCACTTCGTTTGGCGGAGATGTGATTTGCGAGCGCTCCATGTACTGGACACCTCCCGGTGGCACTCAGAAGATACTCGGCCATGATTCCATCGGGGTGAGGACCGGTGAGGCTACCTGGTACCTGGCCGAGGGAGCAAGCAAAGGCGGCTTCGAAACCTGGGTGCTCGTGCAGAATCCTAATTCGGTGGCGGTGACGGTAGACCTTCAATTTCAGACCGGAGCAGGGGAGGTGGCGGGACCTACCGATACCATCCCCGCCAAATCACGCAGATCCTACAGGGTAAACAGCTGGGTCGAATCCTATGACGTCTCCACCAAAGTAACCTCGATCGGCAGTGCCCCCATCATCTGCGAAAGGTCCGTCTACTGGACGCCTCCCGGTACGAGTGTAAAGGTACTCGGTACCGATTCCGTCGGCTTCAACCTCTGACATCTATAAAGGGGCTACACAAAGGTGTCAGGCACCTTTGTGTAGGTTTCTTGCTAGGTAAAAGGTGAAACATTTCCATAGACCTACACAAAGGTGCCTGACACCTTTGTGTAGGTCTTTGTAGAGGGGTGGAAGTGCTGGTTGGCGAACTATTCTTAAGTAGAGCATGCATGCATTGTTGCCCCGGACACCGGAGGTGTTAAAAGTGAACCTCAAGAAATTTTGCCTGGCGCTCTCGATTATAATTATTACGGCAGCACTGTTTTTCTCGCTCTCGTCCGACCCTGCATCGGCCGGTTCCATTATCCAGGAGACCTCCTCCGGTTTCGGGAATGCGAACAATGTAAACGCATATTCAATGGCGGTCTATAACGGACGTGTCTACGTCGGAACCAACGAAGGCGTGCACGGTTGCGAAGTATGGGCTTCGAACGGGACGGGATGGATACAGGTTGTGGGGCAGGGTGCACCCGGCTCCCCGACTGCCCCCGGTTTTGGAAGCGCCAATAATTATAATGCTCAATCGATGGCAGCATTTGGCAACTACCTGTATGTCGGAACCGGCAACGGGACGGGATGCCGGGTATGGCGCTACGATGGGGCAAACTGGGTTCAGGTAGTAGGGGCGGGCCCCGGCGGGACGGCCACGGCTCCCGGATTCGGCAATGCGGCCAACAGCGCCGCATTTGCAATGGCGGTGTACGGTTCGAGCCTCTACGTGGGGACCTATAATACCAACGGATGCCAGATATTTCGCACCGGCAACGGCACCGATTGGTCGCCGGTGATCGGATCGACCGCTCCCACCCCCGCCGGCTTCGGTAATGCAAACAACGCGGCGGCGCAGAGCATGGCCGCTTACGGCGAAAAGCTGTACGCCGGCACTTATACCTTAGGGGGCGGTGGATGTGAAGTATGGGCATATGACGGTAACACCTGGCAAGCGGTTGTTGGAGGAGCGGGTCCGGTAGCTGCCGGCTTTGGCGACGCAACCAATTCCTTTGCATGGTCTATGACCATCTTCGATTCAAACCTTTATGTAGGGACCACAAACTCGATTACGGGATGCCAGTTATGGCGCTACAACGGGACTTCATGGACCGCGATAGTTGCGCCAGGAGCGCCGATGGCCGCCGGCTTCGGGAGCGCCAGCAATTCCTATCTTATAAACATGGCGGTGTACGATTCCCACCTCTACGCCGGAACCTATAATACCGCTGCGGGCTGCGAAGTCTGGCGTTATAACGGTTCGATCTGGAACCAGGTGGTAGGCCAGGATCCGGCGGGGACATGGGGGACGGGACACGGCTTCGGTAATCCCAGCAACTGGGGAGCATTCCGTATGTCCGTCTTCGATTCCCGCCTTCTATTCGGGGTTACGAATTTTAATCAAGGCTGCGAGATATGGTCCACCAAGTCGGCCACTACATGGTATCTGGCTGAGGGTGCGACCACCGGAGGGTACGAAACCTGGATACTGGTAGAGAACCCGAACGCAAGCTCGGTCGGAGTTACCATAAAATTCCAGACAGGCGCGGGAGAAGTGGTAGGCCCGACGGACACAATTCCCGCACATTCCAGGCGGTCCTACCTGGCGAACACCTATGTCAGCAGCTTCGATGTGTCGACCAAGGTCACTTCAGCCGGACCTGATATCATTTGTGAGCGTTCGGTTTACTGGACGCCGTCGGGTTCGACGGCGAAAGTGCTCGGACACGATTCTATAGGGGTGATAGCGCCTGCCATGAAATGGTATCTGGCCGAGGGCGCAACCAAGGGGGGCTATGAGACCTGGGTGCTGGTCCAGAACCCCAATTCATCGCCGGTAAGCGTCGATGTCAAGTTCCAGACCCAGAGCGGGCAGGTGCAGGGGCCGGTGGATACTATTGCGGCCAAATCGCGTAAGTCCTATGCGGTGGACCTGTGGGTTGATACTTTCGATGTCTCGACGCTGGTGACATCGACAACTCCCGGTGGACTCATCATCTGTGAAAGGGCCGTTTACTATACGCCGGATAACGGAACTTACAAGGTAGTCGGGACCGATTCCATCGGAGTTGTCGAGCCCGCTTCAACCTGGTACCTGGCCGAAGGGGCGACAGACGGCGGATATGAAGCGTTCATTCTCGTGCAGAACCCGAATGATGTAGACGTTAACGTTAATCTTAAATACCAGACTACTAACGGCGAAGTGCAGGGTCCTTCGAGCACGGTGCTGGCGAGATCGCGCAAGACCTTTCGAGTCAACGATCTGGTAAAAGACTACAACGTTTCGACGTTAGTCCAATCGACCGGCGGGGATGTCATTTGCGAGAGGTCGATGTATTGGACTCGCCCCGGGACGACACCAAAGGTCCTGGGCCACGACTGTATCGGCGTGCGAGCGGGGGATTCCCTATGGTACCTGGCCGAAGGCGCTACCAAGGGCGGTTACGAAACCTGGGTACTGGTGCAGAATCCGAATGCCGGAGCGGTGACCGTGACCCTGTCTTTCCAGACTGCTGCCGGAGAAGTAGCGGGACCGACGGAAAGCATCCCGGCCCAATCCCGCAGGTCCTATAAAGTGAACACTTGGGTCGACAGTTACGATGTCTCGACGAAGGTGACTTCCTCGGGTCCTGTTGTCATTTGCGAACGGGCTGTCTACTGGACACCTCCGGGCACGACCGTTAAGCAACTGGGGACGGATTCGATAGGTTTTACCTTGTACTGATCGGCTTACAAACGTACCCACCTACACAAAGGTGCCTGACACCTTTGTGTAGGTGGCCGCTTGTTAAACCACTTAAGTGTATTATTATGACACTCCGATAGTTAATAAGTGCGTGTCGCGGAACCGGGGAGACGAAATATGGATGCGAGCGACTCAATCGAAATGCATAGCGAAGGTAAGGACGCAAGGAGCCGGGAAGAAATAGGGTCTCCTCACCTCAACGGTATTGATTTCAACTTACTGATTAAGAATGCGGACGATGGAATTCTCCTCCTAAATAGTGACGCGACCATAAGATACTTCAGCCCCGCGGTTAAACGTCTCAGCGGTTATGAGGACGGGGAACTGCTGAACAAGAACGCCTTCGATCTGATTCACCCTGACGAGATGCAAGAAATAATGCGGCTATATACGGAGGGGATAAGAGTACCGGGTCACGTCGAGCAAGTGGAATGCCGATTGCGGAAGAAAGACGGTTCGTGGAGCGTAATCCAGGCAACCGGCATGAACATGTTGCACGATCCGGTGGTGGCCGGCGTCATTATCAATATGCGTGACATATCGGAATTCCGGCGTATGGAGCATGAGCTTCGCGCCTCTGAAGAGAGGTATCGATACCTGGTCGAGAACCTGAGTGCCGTGGTATTCACCCTCGATTCGCAGGGAGTGATCACTTACGTGAGCCCGGCCTTGGAAAGATGGAGCGGATACAAGGTGCAGGAACTGGTCGGGTTTGTTTTCACCAATTTCGTTTACGGCGACGATCTGCCGGGATTGATGGCGAGCTTCGAAAGGGTTATAGCCGGGCACACCGAGACTTATGAGTTCAGAGTGGCAGACAAAGACGGTACCCTCCGTTATATGCAGACCTCGAGCCGGCCGATCGTCGAAGACGGAGCCACCCTCGGGTTACTCGGCACTTTGATCGAGATTACCGGCCGCGTCGAGGCGGATGAGGCAAAGCGCCGCAATGAGGAGCATTTCAAGGAAGTTATAAGGCGTCAGATAAGATACTACCGGTCGGGCGAATAGAATCGAAGGTCAGTCATCGGCCGCCGGTGCGGTGAAATAGCACGTGCTCCCCCGGCCGGGAACAGATTCCATCCACACCTCGCCCCCCCAGCCGATTACCGCACGTCTTACCGTCGAAAGCCCTATACCCAAACCAGGAGATTCGCTGACCGAAAAGCGCTTGAATGGCTCGAAGACCATTTCCCATAGCTGGCCATCTATTCCAATCCCATTGTCGCTCATGCGTAGTATTATCCGCCCGCCGTCTTTTTTCGCCCCTATCTCGATCTTGGGTTCCGGATTACGGGAACTGAATTTCAAGGCATTGTCCAGCAGATTCACCATAACCTGTTCGAACCTCATTCGATCCACCCGAATAGCAGGGAGATCGCCGACTATATCGATTCGGGCCCCCGCCGCCCGTATTCGTGAGGCGTACTCTTCGAGCAATCCCTCCACTACTTCAGTAGGCTCCACCCGCGAGGCCAGTCCCTCCGGTGTCCCCGCCTTCGCATAAGCAAGCAGGTTTTCTATAAAATTCTCCAACCGCCGCACGGCTTTGGTTATGCTCTCGAGCGACTCCTCTACTATTTCCCGGCTGCCCTCCTCGATAGCCCCGGTAGCCGTTAGCGCATAGCCCTCGATTACCGAAAGCGGGTTGCGGAGATCATGGGAAATGGTGTGGCCAAAGGCTTCCAGTTCCTGGCTTCTCGCCAGCAATGCTTCTTCCAGCATGATATGGTCTGTCACATCGCGGGCAAAAACGACGATCTGTCTTACCTTGTTGTTGCCATCGAGGATGGGAATCAGGCTGGATTCGATGTGCATGCCATCTCTAATATCGGTGAAATGCCGAGGTTCGCCAGACTCAATGACTTCGTCCAGCCAGGCTCTTCTGGTCTTGGAAAGTTCCTCCGGGAGGTAGCCATGCAAGTCGGTCCCCACCATCGATAAAGGAGCTCCACCCAATCGATTGGCCCCGGTTTTATTGATGGTCAGGATGATACCCTCGGTATCCATGAGGATTACGCTATCCGTTATTGCGTCCAGGAGTGCCCTTAGAGTTTCCTTATCCTCCCGCACTGCCTCCTCGGACCGGTCGCTCTCTACCTGCTCCTCTTGCAGTTGAAGTTGAGCAAGATCTTCCAGCAGCCGCTCTTCGGTCCTCGGGTCTTCTCTCACATGCCTACCCCTTGTGAAAGGCTCCTTTGCATCCCAGGCATAAGGCCTACTTGCTTTCTCGGCCTTCTATTCTAGCAATATTAGACAAATAGCGATGCCCTTCTCAACCTTCTCGTATATTATTTCATGTAATTGAGATCATAGGAGGAAGTTTTGAGAGTCGCACTTATAAATACCAACCGATATCTCGAACCCCCGGTAATCCCCTTGGGAATAGAATATCTGGCGCATTACCTCGATCGCGAAGGCCACGAGATCAAGGTGATCGACCTTACTTTTGACGAGAGCCCTGAGGAGACGCTGCGGGAAGAACTGGACAAATTCGATCCCCATCTTGCCGGATTTTCCATCCGCAACACCGACACCTGCCTGTACCCGGACTCGGTTTTCCTGCTGGATGAAGCTGCCTCCCTCATAGCCGGGTGCCGCAACGCGTGTAACGCGAAGCTGGTGATCGGTGGCAGCGCCCTTCATGTCGGGATCGAGGAAGTGGCGGACTATATAGATTGCGATTGCGCAGTCTCGGGGCCCGGTGAAAAGGCCCTGCCGATGCTTCTCGAGCTTTTGGACTCGCGTCGGGACTTACCAAAGTTCTTCAACGGCTGGCTGACCGGGCTCGATGCGGATGAAGTCCCGGCCAGGGGCCGCTGGGTGGACTACTCGCCTTACCTAAAGAGGCGGGGTGTAGCCGGTTTTGAAACTCAGCTCGGGTGTCTGGGAAACTGCAGCTTCTGCCTCGAGGCCGGTCTTCCCTTGAGCCACAGGGATCCGGAAGCGGTCGTAGCGGAGTTGCAGAACCTTCAGGAGCTCGGCTGCCGCGATCTGCATCTTTGTGACTGCGAATTCAATCAGGATATCGAATTCTGCAAAGTGCTTCTCAATCGCATCATTGCAGCAGGTCTGGATATAGAATGGTCGCCATACATGAAGGCGGTCCCCTATGATGCTCAGCTGTTTCATCTGATCGCCGAATCGGGCGTAAAGACCATCACGCTCTGTGTCGATTCACATTCCCTTTCGGAGGGCGAATACGAAATGCGCTCGGTCGCCGGTTTCATTAAGGAAGCCAAGGCAAACGGGATAAAGCTCGCCGTCGATGTTCTGCTCGGTTTTCCGGACGACGAACTGGAGGAACTGAGGCGGATAATAGATTTCTTCAAGCGCGAACGCCCGAATACCGTGGGGATCCATCCATGGCTGAGACTTTATAAGCACACCAGGGTGGGAAGGAATATCATGGCGAAGCCGCCTGATAAGGGCCGGATCGAGGGCGACGACCCCGACTTTCTGCAGCCCGTTTTTTACAACTGGGTGGATGATGATACTTGCGAGTCGCTGATCGATGGTGACCCCCTCTTCCGCATCGAGGGCAAGGAGCGCTTGAGCAATTATGAACGTCTGAAATGAGGCGGGAGTAGTAACTCACTTCAACGGATGCTAAACAAAGCGAGGCGTGAGCGTTAAAGCTTATCATTTATAATGCTGATTGTTGTTCCATCGTCAGTGCAAAGAAGGCTGACTAGTATATGTCTACCGTTTTTCTCAATTACCCAACTGGCCTGGTTATGGCCCTCGGGTGTCTGCGACCTTGCTGTGGGAGCCCCGAGCTGGTTTGCGTACCATTCGTATACCGTCCAGAAATCATCCTTAGTCTTGAAATCGGCGCCTACATGCTTGCTCTCGCCGTCCTCTTCCGTTTTGGATGAGCTTACGGAACCGGGGTCCAGATCATCTTGGTAAACCGGCGCCCCGAGCTCGTCCTCGGTCGGCAACTCCGAGCCTCTCTCATAGGTTTCATCTGTTTCTGCCGCTTCCTGCTCCGTTTCTTCCACCACCGCCCCTTTGTCCCAACCCACTTGATAGCGGAGACCGTCTTCACCATCGCAGCTACAGCCCTCACAACCGGACACGCATCCGATGGTCATGATCAATACTATGGTGAGAAAAAATAGGATCTTTTTCGTCATGATAGCCCTCCAATCTATGCCTTCTTCCTATTCACGCTTATCGGCCTTAATGTTACGGTGCTGAAACAAGCAAAAGGCCTGTTGAAGATATCCGATACTTTTATGTATACTTTAATCCTATCGTAATAGGGGGATGCAAAAGGGGGTAGAATGAAAAGGCGCCTTCCGAGGGGCACACTGGTAATTATTCTCAGTGCCGTACTCCTTCTGACTGCATGCGCAGTGCAGACGCTTTCTTCTGCTGCCGTCCTTCCCGCTTCTTCTACGCTTCAAGCATCCGGCTTCCCCAGGCCCAACGACTTGGACCCTCAATCGAACGGGGGATGGGCCTTGACGGCTGAGATAAGTGAGAACCCTTATCTCTCGAGTCTGCGGCAGGTGAACCCGGGGCTTTTCTCCCGGGAAGCGGAAGGCGTAATGGGCTCAAGTGTCGATAAAGCTTGGAGCATGACCATGGGCAGGCCACAGGCCTTGATAGCCGCCCTTGGAACGGGAATTCAATGGCAGGACAAGGACGCCATGTCGGAGCTTCGTCGTAAGTTCCGCTTGAATTTCGGTGAGCTTACTCCGCCTCTCGGTTACGACACCTACGATAAGAATGGTGACGGCGTCTTTAATATAGACGACTACGCGGGGGACACCCGCGTCAGCGACCTCAACGGGAATGGGATAATCGACCCCGAGGACATTATCTGGGGTTTTTCGGATGGCAGGGACGATGACAGTAACGGCTATGTCGATGACATTTGCGGCTGGGATTTTCTGGAAGATGACAATGATCCTTGGGATGAGGTGGATGACGGCGGCGGAACCGCGCAATGCCGGTTGATAGGCGCTGAAGCCAACAACCAAACCGGGACGCCGGGCGCCTGTCCCAATGGCACGCTCCTCCCGGTAAGGATCGGTTATTCGGGCCTGATAGACGTTAATGATTTCGCGCAGGGCGTCATCTTCTCGGTCGATTCAGGCGCTTGGATTATCGAGGAAGGCCTGGAGAGCTTTAACAACAGCGCTTTCGCCCAGGAGGCGATCGATTACGCCTGGGCCGGGGGAGTTGCGGTCCTGGCCTCGGCGGGCGATGCGGGCGAAGAGCAGCAAATATTCCCAGCCGGTTACGAACATGCATTGCAGGTGAACGCAATTACCAAATACTGGGATAGTGGGGACGGCTCGATCGAGCAATCTCCTGCCTCCTATCTCTATCTGGGAGCATCGAGCAACTATGGCGCCCACAGCATGATTTCCTGCCCCTCGGAAGGCACCGCCGCTTCGGCCACAGCGACGGCGGCGGGAATAGCCGGGCTTATTTATTCCAAAGCGGAAGACGAGATCGCGGCGGGTGAGATGTGGCGTTACCCCGGTTTGAATACTCCCATATCCGCATGTGAACTGAAACAGCTGATGGAGCTGACCGCGGATGATATCGACTTCTCGGAGACTGATTGCAACTCCAGCCTGGGACCATTGGATTCGATCGTGGGTTCGTCTGAGAGATCCGCTTCGACCGCCGGTTGGGATCCTTACTTCGGATACGGACGGGTGAACGCGGCGGAGGCGGTTCGCGCCGTCGATGAAGACCGCATCCCACCTGAGGCCGAGATACGCTCCCCGGAATGGTTCGACATCGTAGGGCCGGGAGAAGTAAGCATGGATATCACGGGAAGGGTGGCAGCCGTGAGGACGGATTCCTTTCAATATGCAGTCGAGTTCTCACCCGGACTCAACCCGGCATCCGATCAATGGATCAGCGTGCAGGAGTCCGAGCGCCGCTTCGAGCAGCAGGACGGCGTGCTCGCTTCGCTCGATCTGGCCAGGGTCTACAGGACTATCGAGGAAAGTAAGCAGGCGGGGGGAAATGGGGACGCCGGCCGCCATGCTTTCACGGTCAGGGTGCGAGTGCGGGATAATCTGGGCAATTGGGGCGAGGACCGCAAAGTTTTTTACTGTTCTTATGATCCGGACGCCGTTTCCCCGGTGCCCTTGAATCTCGGTTCCGGGATATCCGCCGCGCCTCGCCTGGCGGATCTCGACGGCGATGGGGGTAACGAGATAATCGCAACGACCGGGGATGGCATGGTGCACGCCTTCAAGCCGGACATGAGCGAGCTTCCGGGATGGCCCGTACATTCGACCCTCCTTCCGCTGCATCAGGGAGGGCAGGCTTTTTCGACGGCGGCGCTGTCGTTTGAAAAATATGCTTCGATAAACGGAGCTCCCGCCATAGGAGACCTGAATCACGACGGCGGTCTGGAGGTGGTCGCGGCCGATACCGAGGGGCGGGTGTATGCCTGGGACAGGGCGGGAAATTTATTGCCGGGGTTCCCGGTACGATCGAACCCCCTCTATTCGATTCCCGATAGTAGTGACTGGTGGAGCGACGGCACGTTGCCCGCCGAATGGAATGCAAGCAAATTCGTCCCGGACCGTATCCACAAACTTGATAAGTGGAACCGCCTTGATAAGGCTTTCCTTTCCGGTCCCGTCCTATGCAACCTCGACAACTCGCGGGATGGAAGCCTGGAAATTATTACCTCGGCCATGGACGGGCACCTTTATGCCTGGCATCCCAACGGCCTATCCCTGGCCGGCTGGCCGGTTAAGTTAGCCGACCCTGACGAGGTATTGGAATTCAATTCGCTGACTCATACCTGCAAGTTCAAAGAGCCGGACAAAGTAAGGCCACTGGGATTTGGGGCGACGAGCCCATCGACCGGCGACGTAAATGGAGATGGCGTTCCCGAGGTTGTCTGCTCGAGCAACGAATTTTATTACGAAGCTTTGAACGTTTCCTCCGATTCTTCCGGCCTGGCCGCTTACGTTGCCAGCCTGAATTCGCTTGCGGAAGGCCTGTTGAAGTTCGGAAACCGCCGCGCATACGCCGTTTATTCCCAGGGCGTTGCGCGTGGTGCGGCGGCTGCCGGAATCCCGGCCAATGCATATCTACAGGGCTGGCCGGCCAGCCTGGCAGCCCTCGATCAAGATCTATCGGAAGGAGGCGGACCGGCGGCAATCGGAGATATCGACGGGGATACCGCGGTTGAGATCGGCATTTCGGCCTATGCCGGCCCGGCATACATCCTTACTCCCGAGGGCAAATCGCATTTGGGAGAGGGAGGGGACGGTCTGCCGCTCTGCCTGGAGGGCCAAGGTCCGGACGGTGAAATATCGCTGTCGGCGGGAACAGGCGGCTGTTTCGTGAAGCTTGCCGACGATCAGGCCTATGTCGCGGCAAATATAGGGATAGGTGGCTTGGTGGACCGCATGCTTCCGGGTGATCAGGCCGGCGAGAGCGAGCAGCTTTCAGCATGGAGCGTCGCCAGGGGAACTGTGCTGGGTAATTTCCCCCAGGAGATGGGTGGTTCCCTCTCCTCTCCGAGCGTGTGTGATATAGATGGCGACGAGGATCAGGAAGTCCTCATAAACTCGAGATCCGGGTTGCATGCGGTAGACCTCCGGGGAAACGAAAGCAATGCCTGGCCGAGGTTTACTGGCGGCTACGCCATGAGCGATGCCGCCGTCGGGGACGTCGATGGCGACGGCAATCGAGAGGTTATAACCGGAAGCCGCGAGGGATGGCTCTTCATTTGGAGGACACCGTCGAGTTCGTTCGATGCGGCGGAATGGCCTGAGCCGGGCCGGGACCCGCGGGGCACGTCCTGCATCGAGGAAGATGGTACGGCACCGGGCCGGACTGGGGACCTTTCTGCTGAATTGATTGCGGATTCGGCGACTGTCAAACTTTGTTGGACCGCTACCGGTGATGACGGTTTCCAGGGCCAGGCGATGTGCTTCGATATTCGTTTTCTCGATCGCCCCATCGGCGAATGCAATTGGGCGGAGGCTATACCCCTAAGTGGGAAACCGCTACCCGGTCCGGTCGGCACGATGCATGAATTGCTGCTCCAGGACTTCCTTGCCGAGGCGCAGACCGAACACGGCACTTTCTATTTCGCACTGCAATGCAGGGATGAAGCGGGCAATATATCCGCTATCTCCAATCTGGCATCCATTTCGTTTTAACCCCGGCTCTTTCCCGCGAATATTCGCAATTACGATATTGACATTGTATCAAGAGAAACATAATATGAATAATGTATAACATGATTAATATTAGAAAGGGTTGAAATGGCAGTAAGGATTATCAGCACAACCGAACTGCGGTCCAAGGCGGCCGATATGGTCCTTGGACTCCGCCGGGGAGATCGCTTTCTTATCCAACACTACAACGATATCGTCGGTTATATCACCCCGGAGATTCCAAACGATCTTCTGAAAAAGTTAGGCGATAAAGGGAGCAAGCGAGAGGAATCCTTTAAAGTAATCGAATAATTTGGAACGGTTCCCTCCCGCTTGATCACATCCCCATCGGCTCGGTAGTTGATCGAGCCGCCCTGCTCCGATGACTTCAACGAATGGAGTTCTCTTGGCCTTTTTCTCAGGTTCTTCCAGGCATCGTATTGTCGCCTCTCGCAGTGGGCAGGCGACGGCGGAATTCGCCCTGGTCCTGCCGCTGTTGTTGCTGGTGTTCCTGCTTTTTGCGCAGGCGGTCATGATCATGCGAGCACAGATAGCGGTAACGGCGGCGGCGAGGGAAGGGGCCAGAAAGGGAGTCGAGACATCGAGTGTGGCTTTGATTGAAGGAGCCGCTGCACGGGCGGCGTCCGGCCTCGACCCCGACAAGTTGATTGTGAGCATCGAGAGCGGGCCGAGACAGCGCGGTGAATGGATCAGCGTGGAGGTGGAATACGACGTTCCGGTTGCCATTCCCGCCGTACAAAAGTTTTTCTCGAGCATGAAGGTACGGGGAAGGGCGGAGATGCGAATCGAGAATGACAGGGAGGGGATGTGATCTTTCGCTTCTTGCGGGATCGAAGGGCAGGCGTAACCGTTCTCGCGGCCGTCCTCATTCCGGTCATGCTGATCGTCGGCCTGGTGCTGCATGACGTCACGATGGTTTATAAGGCCAGGGGAGAGGCGCAGACCGCGGCGGATGCCGGAGCCAAGGCGGCGGGCCTCGAACTCTCCTCATACTTCGGGGTTGGCGCCGATCCCAAAGGGGCGGCGGGGCAAGGTGTGGCACGAAACGGAGCCAGCATCCAGGAATGCTCATTCGGCCTGAGCGGGGATGTGAGCTGGATCACGGTAAAGGCGGCGAAACCGGCACATTTGATTCTCATGGGTGGGAAGCAAACCATGATATCGGCGACTGCCCGCTGCTATCTCGATCCTTCACCTCCGGTTGAAAATTGATGGAGCGACTCGTAATGACAACCGCCAAGGGTGGGTCAATAAATAAAGAAAGGGAAGATGTCGATCAGCCATTTCCCTTCTCTTACCACTTCGACCCGGGCCGTTTCCGATTCGAGGTTACCGCGGGTGCCGAATTCAATGCTGACGTCGACGCCTGCCCTGTTGCCGCTGAGATCGATCTCCTGCGGATTGAAGTTGTAGGAACGTGCGGTGCCGAAGATACCTGAAAATTCGGCCGTGGTCCAGGCCTTTTCGAGATGGTGTTTTTTCTTGTAGTCGCTGCTCAGGTGCGTGAAGATGTAGCCTGTCTCGCCGTCGATGCAGGCGATAACGAAATCCCTTATGGCTTCTTCGGCTTCGACATCACCCGAGGGCTGGGTCACCGGTGGCTTGGAACTCCAATCCATAGCAGTGAAGCTTTCGATTTTCCAGGTGCCGTTCTCGGGTTTGAGTATCATCGTCTCCGTTTTCTCGCCTTTGTCGGCAATGTCCAAGCTAACGGTCACTATCGCCCGGCTGCCTTGTACGCTTACATCAGTCACGGGATCGAATTGGTAGGAAGCCAGGGTTCCCATGGCTGCGAGAAGGTCCTCTTTGTTGATGGGATCGGGGACACCGTTGGCTTCGAGGTAATCCTGCGTGAAAAAGGAGCGCACCTCGTCCAACTCGGATTCACCGCAAGCATCGAGGAATCCCCGCGCACTTTCGATTATGGCTTGAGAACCGGGCTGGTCGGAAGCATCACCACCGCACCCGGCGAGTAAGATGCCCGCAGTCGATATGGCAACGAAAATGCCAACGGCAAACATCAAGCCGAGGCGTCTAAAAATCATCAGGCACTTCCCTTCGCAAAATCATTTCTCCGTCCATTCAGCCACACCTTCTCTCCTTTTCAAACTATTCTCGGGAACCCTGTCATGGGTTGACGGTTTCGTTTGACTATTGATAGAGCGCAGAATAAGATACTTGTGCAATATTGGAAAGGCATGATAATCCTTATTAAATAAAAAGGAGGGAAGTAAAGCATGCTCGCTGTATTCCAAAGTTTCGGACTTCCCGAACTGGGCATCATTCTCTTGATCGCCCTCATCATATTCGGCCCCGCTCAGCTGCCCAAGATCGGACGTTCTGTCGGCAAGGCTATCCGGGAGTTCAGGACCTCGAGCACCGAGGTTTCCAAAGCTATAACGGAGGGCATAGAGGGTCCGGAAGAGGCGGAAGAAAACAAGAGTAAGAAGAAAGAAGAAGAGGAAGTCTAGGTCGGCCTCAATCCCCTGAACGGCTACATCTTTCCTTACCCCTGTTCATCATCGGAGGCTTCTTTTGGCTGAGCTGAAAATGGGTTTCATCGAGCACCTGGAGGAGCTCAGAAGGCGAATCATCGTCATGTTTCTGGCGCTCGGGGTCGCGATATGCGTCGGGTATATTTACTCGTGGCAGATCCTCGATTTTTTGAAGAAACCGGGGGCAAGAGCCGGTATCCCGCTCAACCTGTATTATCAATCGGTGCTGGAGCCGTTTATGGTGCGCTTCAAGATAGCCATGTACGCCGCCATCGTCGTCGCGCTGCCGGTCATCCTCTACGAGATCCTTGCGTTCATAGCGCCCGCATTGAAGAAGCGCGAGAAGCGAGTGATGTATTCATCCCTCCTATCTATCATCTTTTTCTTCCTTCTCGGCATGGCCTTTTGCTACTTCTACATCCTTCCCATCGGATTGAAGTGGCTGGTCGGTCAGGCCGGCAATCATGTCAGCCCGGTCCTCATGGCCGGTCAGTACGTTGGTCTCGTGGCTCTGCTGCTGTTGGGGATAGGGCTCTCGTTCGAGACACCCCTCCTGGTTTGGCTTGCTGTAAGGCTGGGGATAGTCACGCCCAAGAAGTTGCATGAGAACTGGCGGTGGGCGATTATCATAACCCTTGTTTTCGCCGCCGTAATCACTCCCGATTGGAATCCCATCACCATGGCACTCGTAGCCGTGCCTATGTTCATTCTTTATGAGGCGAGCATCTTCCTGGCGTCCTTTGGCAGGAAGAAAGCTAAGAACAAGAAAAAGGCCGCATTGGAGGCCGAAGCCTGACAGTCAACTCTTTGAGGAGGTAGAAAAATTAGCGAATTCACATTGAAGCAGAGAAAAATAAACAAGGCGATTATCGGAAGACGCGCTAAGGAATACCTGGAGAGCAATCGCGGGCTCAAAGGCGTATTAAAACTGTATCGTGATGTTTTTTCGATACAGAAAAAGATAGGCCAGAAAATACCGGATCAGTTGCCCCACCTCAAGGGTGGCGAGATATCTTTTCGAATCGAAGAGGGCCGCAGGCTGATCGAGCCGGATGAGCTCGAAGTGAATACGGCCGTGTTGCGGGAAATGATGAAAGAGTTGGGTGAAGTCCTCAAGGGGGAGGATTCCAAGCCGCTCGAGAAGCTGGAAGATATTTTGGCGGATGATGAAGAAGTGCGGCGTCTCACCGAGGCCTTCCTGGAGGAAAGAGACGGCGATGACACGCATGGCATGGCGGAGTCAGGAATCGAACCCGAGATCTTATATATGCTTATGCATATCGCCATCGCCCCTTTCTTCTGGAAACAGGCGTCTACTCTCTCCAAAAAAGCCGATCTCGGCCAGGTGCCACAAGGCACCTGCCCGGTTTGTGGCGAGCTCCCGATTATGGGATTTTTGCGGGAAGAGGACGGACTCCGGATTCTCGAGTGTTCGCTCTGCGGCACTCGTTGGGGCATACCCCGCATGATGTGCCCCTTTTGCCGCACTACGGATCAAAAAAAATTGAGCTATATTTTTGCCGAGGGCGATCAATCCAGGCGGGCTTATTTATGCGAAGCCTGTAAGAGATATATAAAGATAAGGACCGGAGGCGGGCAGGGGATCGAGGAAATGGTACTTCCCCTCGAAGACCTTGCGACCGTGCATCTCGATAATGCGGCGGCGGAACGCGGTTACGAGCGAGGTTGCCGCACCGTGTTCTCATAGCGCAAATGGGGCCCGACCGCATTTGAGCTTGGTTAAGCGTTGCTGTTGCCTTTGCTATTTTTTAGATAGTATAATGCAGCAGATTTGTATGAATTAGAGCTGGCGTTGTTTGTTCTTTGATAATCGGATAGGCTTCCGAGAAAACCGAGTCGTCGAGAAGTACCCTTTTTAGGGTTATAGATATGTTCACAGCCAACCCAGGCAGTTTCGCAGAACGTACAGGATTCGAACTAGGAAAAGTGGGAGGAAATATGGAACTTACGCGAAGAGGTTTCCTCAAAGCATCGGGGGCGGGGATAGGCGTTGCAGCCTTGGCGCAACTCGGATTTCCCACGGCCGCTTTCGCCGACGGCGAGAAGCTGCGCATCCAGCAAGCGATTGAGACTACTACAGTCTGCCCCTTTTGCTCGGTAGGATGCTCCGCTATTGTCAGTGTGATGGACGGAAAGGTAGTAGGCCTGGAGGGGCTTCCCGACAGCCCGATCAACCGGGGTACCCTTTGCAGTAAAGGCCAGTCTATTTTCCAGATAGCGAACAATGACATGCGGCTGGAGAAGATTCGCTACAGGGCGCCCGGTGCTACCGAGTGGAAGGATAAGACCTGGGAGGACGCCATTCCGGCGATCGCCAGGCTGATCAAAGACACTCGGGACGCCAACTTCAAGGCAACCGAGGAAGTAAACGGCCAGCAGGTAACGGTCAACCGCACAGAGGCAATCGCCCAATTGGGCGGTGCGGCTCTCGACAACGAAGAATGCTATCTCGAGAGCAAATTCGCCCGTTCGCTCGGCCTGGTGTACATAGAACACCAGGCTCGAATATGACACTCCGCTTCAGTTGCCGGTCTCGGCAACACGTACGGACGCGGAACCATGACCAATCACTGGATTGACCTGCGCAACTCGGATGTCCATATGATATGCGGGTCCAACCCGGCCGAAAACTTCCCTTGCTCCTGGAAATGGGTCGAGGATTCAAGGGACAAGCGGGGCGCCAAGATTATAGTGGTTGACCCGCGCTTTACCCGCTCTGCCTCAAAAGCCGACTACTTCTCTTTCATCCGGCCGGGTACGGATATAGCCTTCTTCGGCGCCCTTATCAAGTACGCTATTGACAAGAACTACATCAACTGGGAATACGTGCAGAACTACACCAACGCGCCTATCCTGGTGAATCCCGATTTCAAGGGACCGGGCGAGCTCGCCGGTCTGTTCAGCGGCTATAACAAGGACACGGGGAAGTACGACACCAAGACCTGGACCTATCAGGCTGATGCCGCCGGGGAGCCACAGCGCATCCAGTTGATCCCCATCGCTGAGGACCCTCTATATAAAGGAAGAGGGACTCCCAATGGGCCGCAGGATGCCGGCGGTAACTACATTCCCAATGACGACGCGGCCATAGCGGCCAGCGTTTTCGCCAAGTTGAAGGAGCATTATTCACGCTATACCTATGAAGGAGCGGACAGCATCGTTGCCAAGGTATGCGGCATGGATCCCGCCAAGTTCAAGGAAATAGCGGAAGCCTACGTAGGCGTCACTCATAAGCGGGACAAGATAGGCAACCTCCAATACGCGATGGGACTCACCCAGTTCACCATGGGTGTGGAGAAGATAAGGGCTTTCGCCATCCTCCAGGGCCTGCTGGGCAACACCGGGTTGCCGGGCGGAGGCATCAACGCCCTTCGCGGGGAGAGCAACGTGCAGGGCTCCACCGACTTTGCCCTCCTCTCCAACTACATAAATGGTTACATAAACGTACCCAACTCCACGGCCCACCCCAACCTCGGTGCCTATATGGCGGATCCGGGCGTCGTGGCCAAGGCGGGGTACTGGGCGAACACCAACAAGTTCGTGAAGAGCTACCTCACGGCCTATTGGGGGCCCTATGTTAAGAAGGAAGGCCTGGACAAGGCGTTCGATCTCCATCCCAAGGTAAAGAAGGGATACAACTACACGCACATAGGTCTCTTCGAGGATATGTACAAAGGGATCATAAAAGGCCTTATCTCCTGGGGTCAGAACCCTCCCGTAGGCGGACCGAACGGCAATCTCGAGAGCAGCGCCATGGACCAACTCGACTGGTACGTGGCGGTCGACCTCTGGGACACGGAAGCCATGAATTTCTGGCAGCGGCCGGGCATCAAGCCCAAGGACATAAAGACCGAGGTTTGGGCTCTTCCCGCGGCCAGTTCATTGGAGAAGAGCGGATCGGTAACCCACTCCGGAAGGACAGCCCAGTACCGCTGGAAGGCGGTCGAGCCGCCAGGCGACGCTAAGTCGGACGGCTGGATGCTGCATCAACTGATGGTCGCCCTGAAGGCTATGTACAAGTCGGATGGAGGCCCCAACAAGGAAGCCATAACCGAGCTCTTCTGGGATTACGACGAGGAACCCAACGGCGATCCCAACATGGATCAGGTGCAACTCGAGATAAGCGGTTTCACCTGGCCGAGCGGAGCGTTCAGCTGGGAGGAGGCCTTCAAGAAGCCAATCTTCGGTTTCGGCAATCTGAAGGACGACGGCTCCACGGCATGCGGCATCTGGATTTACTCGGGTCAGTTGGCATCTGATGACGACATCAAGGGAATCGCCAAGTACCTGGGGATCAGCGACATTCCCGATAAGATCCCACGCGACAAAGAGGCCACGGAGTGGAATGGCATTCCCTTCAATAAGGCGGAATGGCACTATCAGAAGACGCCGGTCTATTGGCTGGATAAGTCGAGCAACACGATCTATACGGAGAATCCGCCGGATAAGGCGACGGCTATAAACCTCGGTGTTTATCCGAACTGGGCATGGGCATGGCCGGTGAATAGGAGGGTCATCTACAACAGGTGCTCCTGCGATTATTCGGGAAAGCCCTTCGCCCCTGACCGCGCCCTCTTCACCTTCAAGCCGGACGGCAGCCTGGGAATGAAGAACGACGTCAATGACTTCTACCTGCCGGCGGATCTGACCGGCAAGCAGAGCTTGCTCAACTACTCGGGCGCCTACCCCTACATAATGAACAGGGAACAGGGAGTGCAGGTCGCTCGCTTATTCTCCAATACGCTGGCCGAGGGTCCTTTCCCAGAGCATTACGAGCCGAGGGAAAGCCCCGTGCACAACGCACTTTCCAAGCAGCAATACAACCCCGCGATAGTGGCGAACTGGCCTTCCGCCAAGGAAGATCCGGCGAAGTACGGCTTCGCGGACATCGGCGATTCGAGGTTCCCATACATCGCTACCACCTACAGGGTCAGCGAGCACTGGCAGGCCGGCCAGATGACGCGCAACCTCTCCTGGCTGGGCGAGGCCATGCCCGAGATGTTCGTCGAGATCTCGAAAGAGCTGGCCGGCGAGCTGAAGATCAAGAAGGGCGATCTCGTCGAAGTAGAGAGCGTGCGCGGAAAGGTGCAGGGCATAGCGGTTGTCACCGTGCGCCTGAAGCCAATAACGGTGACCGATGGAAACGGGGGTGGCACGAAGGCGGTTCACGTGGTCGGAATGCCATGGCATTTCGGCTATATTGGATTGTTCCCCGGAGGCCCCGAGCGAGGCAAGCTGGCGGGCCAGAGCTTTGCCGCCAACCAGCTCACACCGCATGTCGGCGATGCCAACACGACCATACCCGAATATAAAGCGTTTCTCGTCAATCTGAAGAAGGTGAAGTAGCATGGCAAATCCAACCGATAAAGTAATCCTCTTCGATGCGAGCAAGTGCACAGGATGTCGGGCCTGCCAGGTGGCGTGCAAGAACTGGAATCAACGCGGCTATACGGAGACCAATAACAACGGCACCTTCGAGAACCCGCTACAATTGACTTCGCAGGCGTGGATGCGGATCCTCTTCAATGAGCCGGAGGACCGGCCAAAGAGTGACGACGATCTGTATTGGTTCTTTACGAAATACCAATGCATGCACTGTACCGACGCCACCTGCGTCAAGGTATGTCCCAGCGGGGCTACCAAGAAGTATAAGTTGAGCAGCGATGAGGGCGATGGCTACGTGGTCAGAACAGATGCCAAGCAATGCATAGGCTGCAACTACTGCGTTGCTACCTGCCCCTTCCAAGCCTGCCGTTACAGCGAGAAGGACAAGGCTGTTGACCGCTGCGTGATGTGCTTCGACCGCACGAGCAATGCCGCCGATGCTTTCCCCGTTCCCGAGCAGGGATCGCCGGACCTGTCAAAGGCGAAAGAGGCAGTTCCAACCCGCAACGGACCGGCGTGTGTTCAGACCTGTACCGCTGCAGCTTTGACCTTCGGCGCTCGGGAAGACATGATCGCCAAAGCCGAGGCAAGGGTGGCGGTGCTCAAGAAGGAGCGCGCTGTAGATGCCCAGTTGTACGGAGTGGATGAACTGAACGGTCTGCACTACATCTACATCCTCGAGGATGCTCCGTCCAAGTACGGACTGCCGGAGAATCCGACAGTGCCGGCGGGAGTCACCCTGTGGCAAGCCCTGGTCAAGCCGGGCGCTCCATGGGGCGGCATCGCTCTTGTAGGAATGGCGGCTGCGGCCGGAGTCGGATATGTGATCAACAAGCGCAACGAAGGCCTCGAACGGGAACAGGGGGGTGAATAGCTTGGCAGAGATGAAGACCTTCAAGGGAGGTATCCATCCCCCCTATAACAAAGAACTGGCCTCGGGAAAGGCAATCAAGAGAGGGCCCGTACCCAAGGAAGTAGCCATCCCTTTACAGCAACACATAGGCGCCCCTTGCGAAGCGCTGGTTAAAGCCGGAGATCGTGTGGAAGTCGGGCAGAAGATCGGCGAAACGGGAGCTTTCGTCTCCGCCCCGGTTCACGCCTCGGTCTCAGGGACGGTAAAGGACGTAAGCAAGGTTACCAATTTCACCGGCGCGAGCGTGATGAGCGTGATCATAACCGCTGATGCAAATCAGCCGGAGTTTGTGAAGAAGACCGACAAGGACTTAGACGCGTTGACCGCGGAAGAGATAAGGGAAATCGCCAAGGAAGCCGGGCTGGTCGGCATGGGAGGCGCCGCCTTCCCGACCCACGTCAAACTCTCCCCGCCGAAAGAGAGCCCCGTCGACACGGTCGTCATAAACGGCTGCGAATGCGAGCCCTTCCTCACCTGCGACCATCGCCAGATGCTCGAGAGGACGAATGACATGATCGCGGGGGCCAAGCTACTGCAGAGGGCTGTGGGAGCGAACCGGGTGATCATCGGTGTCGAGGCAAACAAGATGGACGCCGTCGACGCGCTGCGCTCCGGCATTGGAAGCGATAAGGACGTCAGCGTGGAAGTTCTTGAGGTAAAGTACCCCGAGGGTGCGGAAAAGATGCTGATTTTCGCCCTGACCGGAAGGCGGGTACCCCCCGGGAAGCTGCCATCAGAGGTGGGTTGCCTGGTGCAGAATGTGGGGACCGCTATCGCACTTTATGAGGCCGCTGCCTGGGGCAAGCCGTTGTATGAGAGGGTGCTTACGGTAACCGGACCCGGCATACGGGAACCCGGAAACCTCATAGCGGCCATAGGAACGCCCATATCGCAACTAATCGACTTCTGCGGCGGCACGGTCGGGAACCCCGCCAAACTTATAATAGGTGGCCCGATGACCGGCTGGGCGCAGTCGGAAGAATCGGCCAATGTAGTCAAGGGCACTTCCGGTATTGTAATGCTGACATCGGACGTGGTGGAGGCTGCCGAGGAAAGCGATTGCGTGCGCTGCGGCAAGTGCCTGGACGCCTGCCCCATGTTCCTTTCGCCCAACTTCATCGTCCAAGCCACCAGGCGCGGGCAATGGGACGAGGCGGAAGAGTGGGGAGCACTCGACTGCTTCGAATGCGGGTGCTGCACTTTCGAGTGCCCGGCGCTAATCCCGCATGTGCAATATACTCGAACGGCCAAGGCCAAAATCGCGGCCTTGAGGAAGAAATAAGGAGGCGATGGTAAATGGCACTAGATAACCTGGTCGTTACACCGCCACCGCACTTGAGGAGTAAGGAACGCATTCCTTTAGCGATGCGGGACGTCTTGATCGCCCTGGCGCCGGTAACCATTGCCGCTCTGGTGGCTTTCACCTACAATGCCCTCTTCAATATTGCCCTCGCGGTGGGCTCATGTCTTTTCTTCGAGTGGGCCACGCGCAAGGTGAGGAAGCAGAAGCCGACCTTGACCGACGGCAGCGCTCTGGTGACCGGGCTCTTGCTCGCTTTATTGTTGCCGCCGAGAATTCAGTGGATGAACATCATCATCGCTGCCTTTATCGCCATCGTGATAGCCAAGGAACTGATGGGCGGTCTTGGCCGCAACATATTCAACCCGGCGCTTTTCGGGTTCGTTTTCATCCTCATCGGATCGGGTTTCCTGGCCAGCTGGACCGGACACCTCGGCTTCCTCCGGGGCGGATTTGACGGCGTGACCGCCGCCACTCCGCTGGTCTATTTGAAGCAGGGCATCACGAGCCAGGGACCGTCATACCTGGCGCTGCTGTTCGGCAATTACGGAGGCGCCATTTCCGAAGTGGGCGCTTTCTGGGTCCTCCTGGGAGGAGCGTACCTGCTCTATCGCAAGGTCATAGACTGGGTGATACCGGCGACCATCCTGCTCACCGTGCTGGTGTTCGGTTACATTCTGCAAGCGGACGGTCTCTACCAGATACTCGCGGGAGGCGTAATGCTCGGAGCCTTCTTTATGGCGACGGACTGGACAACGAGCCCGATGACCGTGTCCGGACAGATCGTATACAGCTTGATAATCGGAGTGAGTATCGTTCTTATCCGTGTATACGGCGGGCCGGCCGGAGCGGTCGCTTATTCGATTCTCATCGGAAATGCTTTCGTCCTGCTGCTGGACAAGGTGTTCAAACCCAAGAGGTTCGGGCAGGCAGTCGCGGCATAACAACAATTCTAAAAAAGGGCCGGGATCATCCCGGCTCTTTTTTATTTCTGACTCCTTTTGCAAGGACAAGAAGCACGCCCAGTACGAGGGTGGTTATACCGGCTGCAAACAGAATCCATACCCCGTATTCCACGGAAACGTTGGGGCCCAATCGATTTCCGATCATATAAACGTTTATGCCTGAAATCAGGGCACAGGATGATCCGATGACGATGGCCGACCATCTGCTGATACGCTGAAAATTCAAGAGGAACAAGACGGCTGCCGCGACCAGCAGAAGTCCAAGCACAAGAGGCCATAATCCTGTCAGGATAACCGCGGCCTCCCCTGTATAAACCCTCGTCAAGTTGTTTTCCTTGTAGAACCGGACGGAAAGCAATCCCCTGTCCACTAGTTGATAGCCGCTGAACTTCCCTATGAACGGCAGGAAAGCGCTGGCTGATATCCAGGCACCGAGCAACACCATAAGCGTTGCCACGGCGGGCGACCCCCACCTTCTCTTCTTCAGCGAAGATGGCATATATTCCGGAACCGCCGCCTTTTCATCGGGTTCGCCCGCCTGTACCCGCTCCGAGACAGGTAACGGTCTCAATCGTTGCTCGTCGACTATCTTGCCGTCGGAGAGGTGGATGATTCGGGCCGCATTGCCGGTAAGCTCGGCACTGTGGGTGACAACGACTATGGTCAGACCGCCACGATTCAATTCCTCGAAGATGGCCGCTATCTGGCCGGCACTTTTGGTATCCAGGTTGCCGGTCGGTTCGTCGGCCAGGAGGATCGCGGGTTCGTTGATGAGTGCTCTGGCCAGCGCGACCCGCTGCATTTCTCCTCCAGAGAGCTCATGAGGTAAGTGATTGGCTCGATCGCCAAGGTCGACCATGTCGAGTAATTCCATAGCCCTTGATCTCAGGTCGCCGTTCCGTTTGGCGCAAAATCGTCCCGGCACCATAACATTTTCCACTGCCGTGAGGGTGGGCATGAGAAAGAAATGTTGAAAGACGAACCCGATGGTCGTCGAGCGGATGGTAGCTAATGCCCTTTCGGACAACTGGCCGGTTTCCAGACCATGTACCGTCACGGCGCCGCTGCTCGGCCTGTCCACACATCCCATGAGGTTCAGAAGCGTCGTTTTCCCCGACCCGGAACGTCCCACGACCGCAAGGAAATCCCCCTGCGGTATTTCCAGTGTCACTCCATCTACCGCCCGAACCTCTTCCGCGCCGCGATGGTACTTCTTGACCGCTTGCTCTACCCTGACTATCTCATTCATTGCGCACCGCCTCGATAGGCGACACTCGGGAAGCTCTGTATCCGGGATAAAAACCCGCCAGTATCCCGACAACGAATACGACTCCAAATGTCAGCATCACTCCCACGATATCAGGGCGAAGGAGCCGACCTGCCGGAGCATAGGCTAAGAAGCGCCGGATCCAGCCGTCGATCAAATAAGAAAGGCCGAATCCCGCCCCTACTCCGACAACCGAACCCGTTATGCAGAGCAACATGGTCTCCAGGGATATCAGCCCGAATATATGTCTTTTCTGGGCCCCGACACAACGGAAATAACCGAACTCCCGGTTTCGTTCGAAAGTAGCCATGAGAATAGTGTTAAAGATACCGAGGCCCGCGACGAGAAGCACTATCATGACAACCACGAGTAGAATCGACTTGGTACCGCCCATCATGTCCGTTATCAGCTCGGTGATATCCGAGGCGGGCACGACGTAAGCGCCCCGGCGTTCGAGCTGAGTAGTGACCGCTTGCAGATTCGACGTATCTTTGAGTTGCACCCCTATAACCGTCAATTGCGAGGGCCTGTAAAAAATCTCCTGGGCAGTCGCCAGCGGGAGGAAATAGAAGCCGTCATCCTCACTGCTGCTCTTTTTCAAGGTACCACTGACATCGAACTCTCGGCCGAGGCTATTTATAAATATCTTGTCGCCGGGCTTTTTGCTGTTGTCCCTCGCCAGGTCATAGCCGAGAATGACTGAGTTGGGGCCCTGGAACCAGGTGCCTTGGAGATCCCAGTTCGGCTTGAGATCCTTGATCTCATCCGTTATGCCATAAAAGAGATCGGCCTTCCCTTCGGCTATCACTGTCGAAATCAGCATACCTCCGGCTGTCTGGACCTCGGGGATATTCTGGGCGTAGTAGAGTAGTAACTGGTCGAGGTAAGTGGGGATTTCACCGCCGTGAAGGACCAGCGAAGCGGCCTGCATGGGGCAGCCCTCCATGGATACATAGAGGTGCACGCCAGTTGATTTCATCTCTTCTTTCAATGCCTTGTCATAACCGCTGTTGAAGGAGAGTATCGTGAACAATGTCATTGCCGATACTGCGATTCCGAGGACAGTGAGGAGAGATCGAATCCTGTGCCGTTTGAGATTCTTCCAGGCGAGCGTTATGAGTCTCATATACTGATTGCCTCATGTTTCTTGCGTTCATCGCTCTTATGTACAAAAATTGTATTAACTTTGATCACCCCTATTATTACCAAAAGCAAGGGGAGCTAATCCTGCGGTCCATAAAATCTTCCTGCCGCCGACTTTTAGAAGTGCCTGTTGCCGGGAACAATAAGCCTCAGATTTTTATATATCGTGGCGTATTCGCCACCCGAGAAGATGCTGAAGTGACGGTTACACAATAGTGTATTACTAATGGAGGTGGACGATGAAGGGTCGAATCGCCGCGATTTTGGTTATGCTGCTACTTGCCGCGTGCACTCTGGGAGCGATCCCATCCAAGGCTCAAGGGGTCGCGGACACCCGGAGCCGGGGAGCAACAACGGCCGGCGTTTCGGGTGCATACGTCACGGCCCAGGGCAAGAAGAAGGTGACGTCCGAGGAAAGAGAGGCCGCCGCGGACCGGGCAAAAGCCGCCGGTCTCGAACCCGGCACAATCGAGGCCGCGCTTGCGGCGCCGGGGCCGGGTGATACGCCTGACTACTTCGGGGCTTATCCGAACTATGCCCTTAGCCCATTGCCGGAATTACTTGAGGTGGCTCAACCCAATTCTCCAGCCCCGGATACCACCTTCTACTTCGCGGAAGGCACCTGCCGCCCCGGCTTCGACCCCTATATCTGCATCCAGAATCCGGGCGACATCGAGGCATCGGTGACTATCACTTACATGAAGGGTGACGGCAATAATATCACGCAAGATCTCGTGGTACCGGCAAGCTCCCGTTTGACCGTGCAGCCCAGGGCGATACTGGGAACCGGTGAGGACGCGGCACATGACTTCAGCGCCAAGGTTGAATGCACCAACGGGCAGCAGATCATAGCCGAACGCCCCATGTACTTTAACTACAAGGGGACATGGACCGGCGGTCACGATGTAGTGGGAGCTACCTCTCCCACCACCACCTTCTTCTTCGCGGAAGGCACCTGCCGCCCCGACTTCGACCCATACATCTGCATTCAAAACCCGGGAAACACTGCCGCCGAGGTGACTATCACTTACATGAAGGGTGACGGCACGACGGATAATGAGGCAGTGACAGTAGCCGGGAATTCGCGGTCTACCGTGATACCACGGAACCTCTTGGGAACCGGCGAGGATGTGGCCCACGACTTCAGCGCGATGGTTGAATGCACCAACGGGCAGCAGATCATCGCCGAACGCCCCATGTACTTTAACTACAAGGGGACATGGACCGGCGGCCACGACGTAGTGGGAGCTACCTCTCCCGCCACCACCTTCTACTTTGCAGAAGGAACCTGCCGCCCCGATTTCGATCCCTACATCTGCATTCAAAATCCCGGTGGAACCGATGCGGAAGTGCTAATTACATATTTGATGGGAGACTCCTCCGTGGTCTCGGTAATGCATAACGTCGCCAGGAACTCTCGCCTCACGGTAACGCCCAGGACGAAGCTGGGAACCGGTGAGGACGCGGCACATGACTTCAGCGCCAAGGTTGAATGCACCAACGGGCAGCAGATCATCGCCGAGCGTCCCATGTACTTCAACTACAAAGGGACCTGGACCGGAGGCCACGACGTAGTGGGAGCTACCTCTCCCGCCACCACCTTCTACTTTGCGGAAGGAACCTGCCGCCCCGATTTCGATCCCTACATCTGCATTCAAAACCCGGGCTTAAACAACGCCGACGTTTTAATTACCTATATGAAGGGGGATCGTACCACCGATACCCAAGCACTGACGGTCAGGAACAGCAGCCGGTCCACGGTTGTACCCAGGGACAAGCTGGGGACCGGTGAGGACCTAGCCCATGACTTCAGCGCCAAGGTTGAATGCACCAACGGGCAGCAGATCATCGCCGAACGCCCCATGTACTTCAACTACAAGGGGACATGGACCGGCGGCCACGACGTGGTCGGGCTCGCGACGCAGACGGTGGACCCGAACAATCAACTTACCGTGGTCCCGGGCACCGGCATGAGGAAGTTCATCGATTCATTGCCGGGAGTGGGAAGTGCCAGTGCTAATAACCTGGGACAGTACATACCGCAGGCTATACCCGATACCAGCACCTTTGGCGACGCCGATTACTATGAGATCGAATTGGGGGAGTACACAGAGCAGCTGCACAGCGATCTCCCGGCGACGCAACTAAGGGGGTACAGGCAGACCAACACCGCCGATGCGACTGTAAGCAAATTTAATTATCTCGGGCCCATGATCGTGGCCCAGAAGGATCGGCCGGTACGCATCAAATTCACCAACAATTTGGCGACCGGCGCCGGAGGCGATCTCTTCCTGCCCTGCGATACGACCTTGATGGGGGCTGGTATGGGTCCCCTCCCGGGTGAGGAATATACGCAAAACCGGGCGGTCATCCATCTGCATGGCGGCAACTCTCCCTGGATCAGCGACGGGACGCCGCACCAGTGGATTACGCCGGCCGGAGAAACGACACCATATACCAAGGGCGACAGCCAGCAGAACGTCCCGGACATGTGGTTCGATGCGGGCGGAAGGCCGGTGGCGGCAGGGACGCCGGGCGCGAGCAACGATCCCGGGGCTGGTTCATGCACCTACTACTATACGAATCAACAGAGCGGAAGGTTGTTGTTTTATCACGACCACGCCCTCGGCATAACCCGCCTGAACGTGTATGCCGGAGACGCCGCTCCCTACCTCATACAGGACACCGTAGAGCAGAACCTTGTTTCTACGGGCGTCATTCCCGCCGACCAGATTCCCCTGGTCATCCAGGACAAGACCTTCGTACCCGATGACGCTCAACTTACAGCTCAGGATCCGACCTGGGACAAGACCCTGTGGGGAGGCAAGGGCAACTTATGGATGCCTCACGTATACATGCCGAATCAGAATCCGGCCGATCCCGGCGGAATGAACGCAATGGGCCGCTGGCACTACGGTCCCTGGTTCTGGCCCCCGACTTCGGGCATCACACAGGGGCCTACCACAAATCCATATTACGATCCCGTCAATGCGCCCTGGGAGCCGCCGGAGATACCTGGTACTCCCACGCCTTCGATGGCCATGGAAGCCTTCATGGATACGCCGATGGTAAACGGGACGGCCTATCCGGTACTCGAAGTACAGCCGCAGGCATACCGCTTCCGCATACTCAATGCCGCCAACGATCGTTTTTGGAACCTGCAACTGTACAAGGCCGGTTCCAACACTGAGATGTGGCGGCCGGACGGCAGCCTCAACGACGCCAACGCCGGTGAAGTCAAGATGGTTCCGGCCGCACCGACGGCGGGTTATCCGGATACCTGGCCCATTGATGGAAGGGAAGGCGGCGTGCCCGATCCCGCTAGCGCCGGTCCGAGCATGATACAGATCGGTACCGAGGGAGGGTTCCTGCCCGCCCCGGTGGTGCTCGATAACAATCCAGTCGTATGGAACACTGATCCGACCACCTTCAATTTCGGAAACGTATCGGATGGAACTCTCATACTGGGACCCGCGGAGCGGGGCGATGTCATCGTTGACTTCTCCCAATATGCCGGGCAGACCCTGATTCTCTATAACGACGCGCCCGCCCCTTTCCCCGCCCTCGATCCGCGCTATGACTACCATACCGGCGCGGCCGACTTGACGGATACCGGTGGCGCGCCCGGAACACAGCCCGGCTACGGCCCGAATACCAGGACCATCATGCAGATCAAGGTAGCGGGGGCGGCCATGGCTCCCGCCTACGATCTGGCTGGGCTGCAAGCTGCTTTCGCTTCGACCGCCACGACCGAAGGTGCTTTCGCTGCTTCCCAGGACGATATCCTAGTACCGAACGCCGACTACAATTCGGCCTACAACGGAAACTTCCCGGTGGACACCTTAACCAGGATCTATGACAATACCAAGACCTTCCAGACGCTCAACGGCACGACAATGACCCTCCCGCTCGAGCCCAAAGCCATACAGGACGAGCAGGGCGAGGCATTCGATGTTGAATACGGCCGCATGAGCGGTTTTCTGGGTCTCCAGATTCCGAATGCGGGGCCTGGAACCAAGGGATTCGTCCTCTATCCCTACGCGTCTCCGCCCGTCGAACTACACCTGGACAGCGTTACAAAAGGAGCGCAGCCGAGCCTGGGTGACGGCACGCAGATCTGGAAGATCACTCAAAATGGCGTCGATACGCATACCCTGCACTTCCACAAATACGACGTCCAGCTAATCAACCGCGTAGCCTGGGATAATAACGCGAGGCCACCCGACCCCAACGAGTTGGGCTGGAAGGAAACAGTGCGGGTAAATCCTCTCGAGGATACCATCGTGGCCATGAGGCCGACAGCGCCGACCCTGCCGTTCGAACTGCCCAACAGCGTCAGGCTTCTGGATCCGACCAAACCGGTAGGCGCCCTCTTGATGGGCGGACCCGGTGGATACTTCGATCCGGCCGGAGATCCCGTAACCGCATACGGAGCAGGAGGAGTCATCGCGAACCAGTACGTGAACTATGGATGGGAATACGTGCTGCACTGCCATCTCCTCGGACATGAAGAGATGGACATGATGCACTCCATGGCCTTTATGCTCAAGCCTGCCGACCCTTCCGGGCTCGGTGTGGCCGGCACTTCTCCCTCGGTGGTTCTTAACTGGACGGACAATTCGGTTAACGAGAGTGAGTTCGTCATCGAGTGGGGAGCCTCTCCGACGGGGCCATGGAATGCCGTGGCTTCGGTTCTCGCCGATGTGACTACGTACACGGATACGAGCGTCTGGACGGGGACGCGCTACTACCGCGTCTTTGCCAGGAACAAGGGAGGCAGTGCCGTACCGAATTTCCCGACCCTGAACGCCGATTCTGCGGCTCTGGTTTCGGGCGCCGTTACCAGCCCGTAAGAGGGGATCACAATGATGCGAAAGACAGCGATGCAATGGCTGATAGCGGCAGCGATACTTGTGACCTTGCCGGCGGCGGCCCTGTTCGCCGCCGGCTGTGGGGCCGGCGCGGTGGTGATAGCGACGACCTCAGAAATGGCACAGTCGGAGTTATATACCAAGCTTGTCAAGGAGTTCGAGAAGCAGAACGGCGTCAAGGTCAGGACGAAGTCCTATAGGAACAGTGTTGAAGTCTTGAGCGCAGGCGAGCGAGGCGAGGCCGACGCCCTGCTGGTAGGCAACAAGCCGGCCCTCGAAAAATGGCTGGAGGAGGGCTATGCAGCTTCAGCCGAGGATGTGTTCTACAGTGATTTTATCGTCGTCGGGCCGGTTAACGATCCGGCGCAGATAAAGGGCCTCGACTGTCCGGGTAAATCGTGTAAGAAGGTAGGCACGGCCGGGGCGGCTTTCGTTGCCCGCGGCGACGGCTCCGATCTGGATGCAAAGGTCATGGGCTACTGGAATAAGTGCGGCATCGATCCCTCCGGCCAGGGTTGGTTTACGAAGACGGGGCAGGATATGCCAACCACCATCACCATCGCCGGTGAGAAGCAAGCATATACTATCTGCGACACGTCCGCCTGGCTCGAGAATCAAGCGGACGTGCCGCTTACCAAACTGGTCGAGGGCTGCGCCATGCTCATGAATCAGTACTGCCTGGTCGTCATCGATCCTGAAGCTGCGGTGAAGCTCGCGGATTTTATGATCGGTGAAACATGTCAGGGCCTGGTGGGTTCCTATCAGGAGTCCGGTGTTGTTATTTATCATCCCAATGCGACAAAGGAGATCTAAGGCTATTGATTATGGAGGATGAGATGAAGAGACTCGCGTTATTTTTTGTCATTGCCTTGCTGGCAACAAGCTTCTTAGCAGCCGGCTGCGGCAATGGATCGGCAGGGACGGTCGGCTCGGTTGATACTGTGGCCGCGACCAGCGGGAAGCAGACCACAGTGGAGGAAATAGCCAGGAATCCCCAGGGGTATGATAGTGTAATCGTCACTACCGAGGGCAATTACGCCGTTGGTTACTGCTCCGCCTGCTTCCTTCTCAAGGACGGCGTCTTCTCGGTCAGGGTTGAGGTGAGTGATACGGCGCCGCTTCCGCCCGAGTCGAAGCTGAACGCACGAATGCAGATTACCGGGAAGATATATGTCGCTCAGGGATCGCCGAACATCGTCGCTGAAAATATTATCTATAAATAGGAATTCGACCCGGACCCTCAGCCACCCGTCCTCACTCCGGATTCTTCCTTTGCTGCATTAAGTAGCCGATTTTATGCAAGAATAGGGGGAGGTAAGCAAGGAGATCTCCCTTTACTATGAGGTGCACATGGAAGGTGGGTCAGGGCTGCAGGGACTTTCGCAATCCGAGGTCCAGGAGCGTGTGCGCGATGGCAAGGTCAATGATGTCAGGCAGAGGACAAGCCGTTCCCTCATCTATATAATCCGGGCTAATGTCTTCAACCGCTTCAATGCGATCCTGGGCGCGCTTGTCGCCGTCATCCTGCTCAAGGGCTCTCCGGGCGACGCCCTGTTCGGAATGATCCTCATTCTCAATAGTCTCATCGGCATTATTCAAGAGGTGCGGGCTAAGAGAAAACTGGACAAACTATCGTTGTTGAGCGCTCCTAAAGCCAGGGTGATCCGCGACGGCAAGCCGCAGGAGATTGCAGCTAGTGAGGTCGTGCTGGATGACGTGATCGAGGTTCGGGCGGGCGATCAGATAATAGTAGACGGCGAGATGCTAGAATCCCACGACCTTCAAATAGACGAGTCCTTGCTCACCGGTGAATCGGTGCCCGTTTATAAAAATCCGGGTGATAGCGTGCTTTCCGGCAGCTTTGCCGGCGTCGGCTCCGGAGCATTCAGGGCAACAGCGGTGGGGATGAACTCCTATGCCCAGAAGTTGACATCGGAGGCGCGTAAGTTCACAGTCGTGCATTCCGAGTTGCGAGAGACAATAAATAGAATTCTTCGCTACATCAGTTGGGTTATGGTTCCCGTAGCCGTTACCCTGACGATCAGCCAACTTTTCTCGAACACCTCTCTCTCGGCCGCCATATCCGCGACGGTGGCGGGACTCGTTGCAATGGTTCCCATCGGACTTGTTCTATTGACCAGCCTGGTATTTGCCACCAGTGCTATTGTTCTCGCCCGGCGTAATGTGCTGGTTCAGGAACTACCTGCGGTTGAAGTGCTGGCTCGTGTTGATGTCTTATGTCTTGATAAAACAGGAACCATTACGGAGGGGCAGCTGCAATTCGATCGTTTGGAAGTTCTCGGTCATGAAGAAAAGCTGCCCCAAGTTCTCGGAGCATTCGCGGCAGCGCAACGATCGGAGAATGCGACGATAGCAGCCGTTGGCTCTGCCTTTCCTGCTCCTCATGGTTGGAGGATTCGAGGCTCCGTGCCGTTTTCTTCGGCACGAAAATGGAGCGCCATGAGTTTCGATGACTATGGGACCTGGATCCTGGGAGCGCCGGAAATTCTATTGCAGAACATCGAATCCGATGGAGACTTGCGCTCGCAGGCCGATTCCCTTGCCGGTTCTGGCTTGCGTGTCCTTCTCCTTTCGAAAACGGATTCCGAGCTCGAAGGGGATGAGCTTCCTCCCGGCCTGCAACCCGAAGCCTTCGTCCTGATTGAGGAAAAAATACGGCCGGACGCCGCCGAGACAATCGAGTATTTTCGCGAACAGGGAGTAACTATAAAAGTAATCTCCGGCGACAACCCGGAGACGGTTGCAGAGATAGCGAGGCGGGTGGGTGTGCCGGATGCGGATCATCCGATCGACGCTCGCCGTTTGAGCGATGATATTGAAGGCGTGGCGCAGATGATCGAGGAGAACAGCATCTTCGGGAGGGTGGTCCCGGAACAGAAGCGGATCATGGTGCGGGCGCTGCAATCTGAGGGATACGTGGTGGCAATGACGGGCGACGGGGTAAATGACACGCTGGCTTTAAAGGATGCCGATTTAGGGATAGCCATGGGCTCGGGGGCTCCTTCGACCAAATCCGTCTCTCAGCTGGTGCTGATCGATGGAAAATTTTCGACTCTTCCGAGGGTAGTGGCAGAGGGGCGCCGGGTTATGGCCAATATGGAAAGGGTTTCCAAGCTTTTTATAAGCAAGACGGTCTATGCAACCCTGCTGGCCATAGGCTTCGCGATGATCGCCAAACCTTACCTCTTTCTGCCCCGGCAAGTGACCCTTGTCGATGCCCTTACCATCGGTATCCCCGGTTTTGTCCTCTCCTTCAGACTGAGCAAGGAGAAGTATAACCCCGGATTTTTCAGGCGCATTATATTATTCACGCTTCCCGCGGGCTTCATCTCCGCCGCCATGACCTTTACCGCTGATGCTATGGCGAGGGCTCACGGGGCTTCGCTGGAGGAGACGCGAACCGTCGCTGTTATCGTCTTGACGATTATCGGTCTGGGCGTGCTTGCTTTTCTGGTACAGCCCATAATGTCCTGGAGAAGCGGACTCGTGTTAGCTATGGGCGGTGCTTTAGCCGGTGTATTTCTCATACCATGGCTGCGCGACTTCTTCATCCTCGACCTACCGAATCCCCTCATTCTGGCGCAGGCGTTCGGGATCGCCGCTATCGCTTTATTACTGCTCGAATTGGCACTGAGGTATATCTCCAAGCTCGAACAGGCGAGACGAAACGCCTAGGGTCGCTGTGCCGTTCCGCATTCGCCGGGATCGGCCTGAATGTTATACTACCTCTCATGAGGAAACGCAGTACTGAAGAGCACGCGCAACTAGGCAGGAAGAATCGCCGCGATACCTTGATCGTAATCGGCATCACCGCCGTGATTATTGCCGGCGCTTTTCTTATGACCAGGTGGATTAATCCCGGCTACTCCCATGACCCCTTTAGCCATGAAGAGTGGGGAGTATTGGATGATCATGTAGTAATTACGGCTTACGGCAAGAAACAGTCCCAGGTGGAAGCGGCCGTAGGGGAGGCCTTTAACAGTATCCATCATATCGATGATGTCGCTAACCGCTACCGGCAAGACAGCGAGATTTCCGCGCTGAATGCCACCGCCGCCCTTAGTCCCGTGGCGGTGTCCGATGATTTGTGGGAGATGATATCCGCGGGCATGGAGGCCTATCGGGAGAGTAACGGCCTCTTTGATATTACAGTTGCCCCGCTGGCCGATCTATGGGACGTCATCGGGCGCAGCGAGCGGCACGATGCACCGCCTTCGGATGCCGAGATCAAACAGGCGATGGCCAAGGTGGGCGGCGATAAGCTAGTCCTGGGCGAGACCGAGCATACCGTTTTCTTCTCACAGCCGGGCATGGCGATAGAACTGGGGGGCCTGGCTAAGGGATACGCGCTGGACCTTGCTGCGGATGCCTTGAGAAGCGGCGGCGTCGGGACAGCGGTGATCGATATGATAAGCACCTCGATGGTGATCGGCGCCAAGCCGGGGGAGGCCGGACCTGACTGGCAGATCGGTATAGCGAATCCGCGGGGCGGAGATTATCTGGGGACCCTTTCCGTAGCGGGAGACAGTTATGTCAGCACCTCCGGTGACAACGAACGTTTCTTCGAGTACGAGGGCGTTCGCTATCATCACATACTCGACCCCCGGACCGGCCACCCAGCTCTCGGTATTATGGCCAATACCATCATGGGCGCTGAAAACGGTACATGGTCCGATATCATGTCCACTACGGCCTTTATCATGGGTTACCCGGACGGCCTGAATTGGATTCAGGGCGCGAGGGGGGCAAACGGGATAATGGTGGACTCAGGCGGCCGGGTGCACACAACTCCGGGCATGGCCCCGTTGATAGAAACCCTCCAACCCCAAATCTAAATTTAATTGGTGGCGGAGATGCGTAAGAATCGAACTTACCCGGCGCCCGTTACGACGCCGCACCGGTTTTGAAGACCGGGCCGCCCACCAGGACGAATGCACCTCCGGACATATTATAATCCAGCCTATCTCTATTTAATAATGAGCCTTGAGCTTCTCGAGCGCTTCCCTCACAAGCCGAGTGAATCTCCTGAGGTTATATCACGTGAATGGAGTGGGAGACCCATACAGTCGGAGAAATCCAATATCATTTCTGGTGCATCTTGCATCAAGAGGATTCTATGCCGATTCACGCCGGCCTATCTTCAATAGGCGACCCGGTAGTCGCCCTCCCGTCTGGTTACCCGCTTGCGATCGAAGTACTCGAGCAGGGGTATGGAATACTTGCGGCTTGCTCCAAGCATGTCGCGAAGATCCGAGACTCCGAGTGTTTCCTTATCGGTAAGAAAAGATTTGATACGCTCCTCTGCCTGCGCAAGGCGCCCCTTTGCCAGGAAGAACTCCGGATTGACCTGTTCGATCTCCCCTTCCTCCATGAGAATATTCAAAAGATCGCGCAGCCTGTTCTTGTCCATCCCTGAAGCCTGTATCAGTTCCTTGAAAAGCGGGGGATTGAATTCTCCTTCGACGATAGCCTTCCTCAGGCCGTCTTTCGCGGCCAGCTCGCTTCCGGAAAGCGACCTGCCACCGCCCGGGAGTCGCACCCGCCCCGCCTCGATCTCGATTTCTCCTCGCGCTATAGCGGACTTGAGGAGGACTTCGAGGATTTCCGGGCTAAGGTCTTCGCCCATACGCTGGCGCAGGAGTTCCTTGTCGACGCCGGGCTTCAGCGAATTCGCCGCATGTAGCTCTCCGGTTAGCTCCACGAGCTGCCCGAGAAGGACTTCAAGCAGAGAAGGCGAGACATAATAGTCTTGCCCTTCACCCTTAAGCGGCAGCATTCTACCCGAAGAAAGCAAATCAGACACTGCCCCATCCAGCTCACTTTCCTTTATCTCGGTGAGGGAGAGGAGCTGCGGCCTGGTGAGCGGCCATTTGTTCTCATCCACCGCAAGCAACGTCAATTCCCGTGCATCACCCCGGCGGCGCCTTTGCAGCGACTCGATTATCGCCGGCTGGTGATGCCGGTGCTTCTTGGGCCGGCTGTTCAGTATCACACCCCCGCCGATTGTGGTCATTGGAGAATAGCTGCGCAGAATGTAACGATCGTGGTAAAGGGCGACGATCGGGCTCTCCAACCTGTATTGCACGTATGCTTCCTCACCGGGAGCCATTTCCTCCCTGCCGCCCAGGAGAATCACCCTGGCCATTACCTCCCGGGTGCCGTGATGAAAGCGAATGCGCGCCCTGTTTTTTAAGGGCCGGGCCGTTGCCAGCAGCCGCAGGTGGGCGTCCAGCATGAGACTGGGGTGAAGAAACGGCATTGAGCCTATGACATCGCCCCGTTCTATTTCCTGTTTGGAAATACCTGGAAGGTTCAACGCGACCCTTTGCCCGGCACGGGCCCGATCGACGTCTTCTCCATGCACCTGGATGTTACGTACCCTCACCTTCCTGCCGCCTGGTTGGATAACCGCTTCATCACCGTCGGCTACCGACCCTTCCCACAAGGTGCCGGTTACGACCGTGCCGATGCCCTTGAGGCTGAATACCCGATCGACCGGCAAGCGGAAGGACCCTTCCGAATCCCTGGATCTCACCCTTTCCGCCACCCTTGAAATCGCTTGCCGCAACTCATCAAGGCCTTGTCCGGTGCGGCTCGATGTAACCACCGTCTCCGCGTCCTCGAGGGCCGTTCCCTGCAAGGTCTCGGCGATATCTTCCTTAACCAGCTCCAGCATATCCTCCTCGGCCAGATCGGCCTTCGTGACTACCACAACACCCTCGCGTACGTCGAGGAGGTCCATTATAGCCAGGTGTTCTATGGTCTGAGGCATTACACTGTCATCCGCGGCTACGGTAAGCAGGACCATATCGAAACCGCTGGCGCCGGCCAGCATGTTTTTTATAAAATGCTCGTGTCCGGGGACATCGACGATACCGGCCGTGATTCCGCCGGGAAGATCGAGTTCGGCAAAGCCGAGTTCGATGGAGATCCCGCGTTCCTTTTCTTCCTTGAGGCGATCGGTATCAATGCCCGTAAGCGCTTTGATCAATTCCGTCTTTCCGTGGTCGATATGCCCGGCCGTCCCGATGATGAAGCTCTTCATTCCCTTTCTTCCGCCCCGCCCCCACCGTCGATAATCCTCAGGGCTTCGGCAATCAAGGTTACTTCATCCTCACGGACCGTTCGCATATCCAGGATTACTCGATCGTCCTTTATTCGGGCTATGATGGGCGGGTCGGCCTCCCGCAAAGCGCTCTGCAGGGAAGCCGCATTCAGTTTGGTCGAGGTGAGGGCGACGACCGAAGTGGGAAATTCTGCCAGGGGGAACGACCCCCCTCCCGCCCGGGATATGTCGCTCGCTACCTCCGCCGAAATCGAGGTCGTCTCCGAGGCTATCCTCCTGGCAAGCGCCCGAGCTTTTTTCTTCAACACCTCGGGCTCGGCAGAGAGCATGGCGAGAGTGGGTATCTTTTCAATGACGTTGTCAGTATCAAGGTATAGCCGCAGGGTGGCTTCCAGTGCCGCGATACTCAGTTTGTCGATGCGCAAAGCCCTCGAAAGAGGGTGCTTGGCCATTTTTTCGATGAGGTCTTCTTTCCCCAGCGTGATTCCGGACTGCGGGCCTCCCAGCAATTTATCGCCGCTGAAGCAGACCAGGTCGGCTCCTTCTTCCAATGAATGTCCAATGGTCGGTTCGGCGGGCATTCCGTACTTTGCGAAATCCATGTAGGCGCCGCTGCCGAGATCGTCGAGCAGCACGAGTCCGAATTCCCCGGCCAGGCCGGCCAATTCTTTTAATCCGACCTCGGAAGTAAACCCGATAATGCGGTAATTACTGGTATGGGCGCGAAGCAGCATGGCCGTTTCGCTGCTTATGGCCGCCCGATAATCGTCGAGGTAAGTCTTATTGGTGCTGCCCACTTCGACCAGCCGTGCCCCGCTCTCGGCCATGACATCGGGCAGCCGGAAAGAGCCGCCGATCTCGATCAGCTGCCCCCTGCTGACGATGACTTCCTTTCCGCGAGCAAGGGCGGCGAGAGCCAGCAACACCGCGGCTGCGTTGTTGTTAACCACCAGTGCGGCTTCAGCCCCGGTGAGTTCGCGCAGCAATTTCTCCAGGTGCATCTGGCGCGATCCACGCGAACCTGTCTCCAGGTCGAACTCGAGATTATCGTAATAAGAAGCGGCCGCCTCAACCGCTTGCATCGCTTCTCTCGAAAGTATGGAGCGGCCCATATTGGTGTGAATTACCACTCCGGTAGCATTGATCACCCGGCGCAGGCTGGTCCTGACCTTTTCCTCGACCTCTTTCTCCACCAGCGATACAAGCTCTTCCGTATCCGTCTTTATCTCTTTTAGGGACATCTCGTCCCTGGCGGCGAGGATGGCTCCACGCACGCCGTCGAGGACGGTTCGCGATGCCTCGGTAACCAGCTCGCGCGGCATTCCTTTACCCAGGGCCCGGCTGCGGTAAACGGCTTGGATGAGATCGTTTACCGACGTAAGGTTTCTGAGGTAGTCCTTTTTTTCCATGATAATAAGTTTAAATCGTTGCAGAGTTGGTGGCCATGAGCATTGTTTCAACTATCTCGTACATGTTGCTCACCCGGCCGGCGGCCAGGCATTCCTTTACTTTAAAGTAATCGAGGCAGGTGCCGCAAACCAAGACGTCGACTCCCAAACAAGCAAGGTTTGCCAGAGCTTCCGCGGTATCCTCGCCTTCGAGCGCGAGCAAGACTCCCCGGTTAAAAAGCACCAGCCGCCATGGAAAGCTTTCGCTTTCACACATTGTATTTAAGAAGGTCCTCATGAGAACGCGGCCCAACTCCTCATCCGGCCCCATTAACTCTGACGAGAGGATGATGACATTCCTGGTTTCCTCCCCCGGCTCCCGCGTTTGTTCCCCGGTTTCCGCGCGGCCGGTAATAATCAGCCTGTAGAAGCCGCTCTCCTTCTCGACTCGAACGGCACAGCCTTTGTTTGAGGCGAAGCGAGAGACATTTTCCCTTGCCGTCTTGTTGTCCACCAGCACCTCGATCTCATCAGCCGAGCCGAGCGCTTCCCGCGTTCTTACGACCGGCTGCGGGCAGACCAGGCCACGCGCATCCACAACTTTGCTCAATATCTCCTTCTCCTTACTTCACGACTTCGATCAGGCGCGCCGAGCTTTCAAAAAACTCACCGATTACCTCGGGTTGTTCGGACCGCCCCAGCTCTTTATAAAAGGCATCCAGGGCATCGGGCGCAAGGGCTATGAGGAGCCCGCCCGAGGTCTGGGGATCGAAAAGAATATCCATGTAAAACGTCTCAATCTTATTACCAAATGCCATTGAGCCTGTCAGGAAATCGCGGTTCTTGAATGCCCCGGCCGGAAGCATCCCCTGATCCGCCATCTCCCTGGTTCTCGGATAGAGAGGAAGCCGCTCGGGATAGACGCGGCACGCAAGTCCATGCTCGGGAAGCATGTTCATGATATGACCTGCCAGGCCGAAGCCCGTGACATCGGTGCAGGCACGAGCGCCGGCCGCGAGTGCCGAACGCGATGCGTCCCGATTCAGTTCGGCCATTCCGGCTACGGCCGCGTCCATGTCAGCCTCGGCGATGAAATCACCTTTCAGAGCAGTCGACAGTATCCCGGTCCCCAACGGTTTGGTGAGGACCAGAAGATCACCGGGGACCGCCCCCAGGCTCTTGAGAATCTTATCAGGGTCGACCCGGCCTGTTACCGCCAGGCCGTACTTGGGCTCTTCATCGTCTACGGTATGGCCCCCGAGAAGGGTTGCCCCTGCTTCTCTTATCTTTTCCAATCCACCCTGCAATATCTTTGCCAGCATGTCCATCCCCAGCGTGCAGGGAAAACAGACAATGTTCATGGCGGTCAAGGGAGTCCCCCCCATGGCATAGATGTCGCTCAGGGCATTTGCGGATGCTATCTGCCCGAAGCGGAAAGGGTCATCGACGATGGGCGTGAAGAAATCCACCGTCTGCACCAGCCCCAACTTGTGATCGAGCAGAAATATGCCGGCATCATCCGGCGTTTCCAAGCCCACCAGTATTTCCTCCCGAGATTCATCGAGGGGAAGGAGCCTCAGCACTTTCTCAAGGTCCTCCGGACCCACTTTTGCAGCTCACCCCGCCTTGCTGGACAGGAGTGTCAGACGGATTCGTTCAGACATGAAATGCCTCCAATGAAATGATGTTAATTATAGCGCGAAGCATGAGAACGGGGCACCAAGACCTACACAAAGGTGTCAGGCACCTTTGTGTAGGTCTTGCTAGGTCAAAGGTAACAAAGGCGAAACATTCTAACCTACACAAAGGTGCCTGACACCTTTGTGTAGGTTAGTCGATGCTTTCGCCCAGGCTGCGGGCGATTTCTATAACCATATGCTCACCGGCCACGCGCGCGTCGCGGAGGGCCGTTGGATGAGTTTTTATAGCCCCCTTCTTTTCGATTCGGAAGAAGAGGAGGCGTTCGTAGTATTTCACGTCGAGGACATCGAGGAAGATATCCACAACCCTCAGTGCCCCGTCGAAGACTCTATGGTCGTCGGCGCCCGCTGCTGCGAGAAAGAGGCCTCTTCGCGCGTGCCTGGTCTCGGGATCGGTGACTTCCTCGCCAAATACGTCTTTGCGCGCCCATACACATTGGTGGCGATCTATGAAGGCCTTGGTCTGGGCATTGAGCGAGTTGAAATAGATGGGGGCGGCAAGAACGATACCCAAACTGGAACAGGTTGCGTTGTATATCTTGTCCATGCCGTCCTCTTGCACGCAGTAGCCCTCTTTCTGGCAGGTTCCGCACCCAAGGCACGGATTTATCTCGCGATTACAAAGGACTATTTTGTTGACTGAAGCGCCGGCCTCCTTGGCCCCCTTCAGGGCCTCGTCAAGTAGGAGCGTAGTATTGCCGTTTTGCCGCGGGCTGCCAGCGATACCCAGGATTTTGATCATACCGGCGTATCCCCCTCGTTCTTCCTCATGGGCTGCGATTATATGATTCTACTGGATGGCCCCGCAATCCCTCAACTCCTTTATCTCCTGCGATTTCAGTCCCACTTCCGCCAATAGAATGTCCGTGTGCTCGCCTAACGCGGGGCCGGGTGAATCGAGACGGGCGGGGGTCTTCAATAGTTTGATGGGGCTGGCCACGTAGCTGCGGGAATCAGGCTCGCCCCGCAGGTCTAGAACCATCTCGCGGTGCCGTATCTGCGCATCCTCCAGAGCTTCGCCCACGCTATTTATCCTTGAGCAGGGAATATCGTATCCCTCCAGCTCTTGCAGCAGCTGATCCCGCTCTCGCGCCTTGAACGCCTCCCGGAGCCTGGATTCCAGTTCGGCCTTTCGGGCAATACGCTCCCCGACGTTCAGGCCCTTCAAATCGGTCAGTTCGACCGCCGAACAGAGCTCATCCCAGAACCAATCTTCATGGACGATGCCCAGGGCCAGGTATTCACCATCGCCCGTTTCGAATACCCCATAATGGGGCAAGATTTTCAAGGCCGATTCATCCATCGAACAGCCGGTAGCCAGGCTATGACCGGTTTCCATGGGGAGCAAGGCGAGGGCGCAATCGAGCATCGAGATATCCACCTGCTGGCCCTGGCCGCTCTTATTCCTCTCGATCAAGGCTGACAAGATGCCGATTACCGCGTTCAATCCCGAGGTGATATCGACGATTTCAATCCCGAGCACCACCGGCCGGCCTTCCTCGTCTCGGGTAAGGCCGAGGGCACCTGCGAGGGACATGTAGTTGATGTCATGACCGGGCTTGCCGGAGTATGGGCCGTCCTGGCCGAATCCCGATATCGAACAATAGATAAGGCCGGGGTTGATCCGGCTCAACGTCCCGTAATCCACCCCCAGCCTGGCTGTGGTTCCCGGCCGGAACCCCTCAACCAGCGCATCGGCCTCGGCGGCCAGCAAATGAAAGACCTTTCGGGCCCGGTCATGTTTGAGATTCAGGCCTATGCTTTTTTTGTTGCGGTTGATCTGGTCGAAGAAATATCCGAATAAGCGGCTAAAATCCCCAATGCCGGGCGGTTCCACTTTTATGACCTCGGCGCCGAGGTCGGCGAGGATCATAGTGCAGTAAGGGCCGGGAAAAAGCTGAGACAGATCGAGCACCCGGATGCCGTCCAGGGGACCCGGCATAACATCAACTCCCTCAAGGGATAGATAGAAATGGTCGGGGTGAGAGGATTTGAACCTCCGACCTCGGCGTCCCGAACGCCGCGCGCTAACCAAACTGCGCTACACCCCGGCCGCTTTTCAACAGTACACTATCATAATATATAGCCTGGATTTAAGGCCATAGTGCAAATCGTGCCGGTGAGGCATAATAGGGCGATAGAGAGGAGACGCATGGGGAACAGCAAAAGAATCGTAAACCTTTGGCTCAAACTCTGGCCGTTAAGCCATCCGGTCAAGAAGATCAGTTCCTATCCGCCCTTCAAGCAGCTTTTCAGGCCTTTCCTCAAGCAACGAGTATTTGAATTGACTTTCATTCCGATAAATGAGGAGATACCGGCGCCGGAAAACTCGATCCTGCCCCGCCAGGTCCTCCAGGAATTGGTGAAAGCTTCCTCGCATCGCTTCATCTATAACGGCTGCATCTGCAGGCAGGAGGAGGAGTGTCAAAACTACCCGCGGGATATGGGCTGTATTTTCCTCGGGGAGGCGGCCGCCCACCTGCACCCTTCTCTCGGGCACAGGGCCGGGATCGAGGAATGCCTGGAGCACGTGGAGAAGATGTCCGAAATGGGTTTGACGGGAATGATAGGCCGGCTGTGGATGGATGCCACCGTGCTGGGAGTCTTGCGCAACTTCGGCCGCTTCCTGGTTGTTTGCTTCTGCTGTGACTGCTGCTGCATCGTGCGTACCAATCTCAGAAAGGCCTCGCCGGACCTGAAGGCCAATATCAAGAGGCTACAGGCCGTGCGGGTTTCGGTAACGGATAAATGCAAAGGTTGCGGAACCTGTGCGGAGAATTGTTTCGTCGCAGCGATCAGGATCGAAGATCACCGGGCTGTGATCGATCAGATGGAATGCAAAGCCTGTGGCAGGTGTTCCGTTCTTTGTCCACAGGGGGCCATCGAGTTGAATTTTGATCGCGAGGACGAAATCATGCGTGAATTATTCAACCGGGTCGGCTCCTCCATCACTGCAGATTGATGATTGACCGGTATGGGGCCAAGCATTAACTTGTCATTATGGTAAATTGTCGTGGTTGCGGACGGAATATAGATACGCAGCAAGTGGATGCCGGAGCTAAGTACCTCTGCGCCCGGTGCTACTACCTACAGGCCTCCGGTCAGGGGACCTCCAGGCCGGGGAGCTATAAAATCCTCCTCGGTGTCGTTTTCGGTCTGATGGCGGCGATAGCAGCAGCAGGCATTACGCTCTGCGTGCTTTATCTGATAGGCGTTGCCAGCTTCGGTTGGTTTCTATTGCTTCTTCTCGTCCTGCTCGGGGTCGTAGCTATCCCGGCGGCGCTCCTTTTAAAGAGACGAAATCTCTCGTTGCTCCTCGCAGCTCTTTATCTCCCACTCGGAATCTGGACTTATCTCTGGTATCTGGCCCCGGGCATCAACTGGGATCGAGGTAACAGCGTCCTGTGGGGAGCCTTTATATTCCTGTTCGCAGGGTTGCTTTCGACTTATGTCTCGATCAGGGACTTGCGTACCCTGCCGAGGATATAAGGATGTCCATAAGCTGGTGGGACCGATTGCTATGGCAGTTGGGCTTTGCCATATGTCATCAGGAACCCGATCGCCTCCTTCGCTTCGGCGATCGCAGCCTGTTCGTCTGCTCGAGGGATACGGGACTCTTCGTTTCTTTCTTCACGGTGCTTCTGTTCACTTCGTTCTTGCGGGGCAGGAAGAGGGGAGGATGGCCGCCCTGGCCGTTAACCTTGTTCGCTATAGCCGGTATTTTTTTTCTGGCTTGGGATGGATCCACAAGCTATCTGGGTTACAGGGAGAGCAGCAATCTTATGCGTTTTTTCTCCGGTTTGACAGCGGGTGGCGGTCTCGCCCTGCTGGTGGCGCCATGGTTTAACAGGACCCTTTTCGGTGCCGACAGGAGGTTGAAGGCTGCATCTCGGCCTGCCGACCTCCTCGCCGTTCTATTAGCCGGAGGCTTGCCGGCCGCTCTCTTCTTGACACGTCCGCGGCCACTCTTCATTTTCGCTCAGGCCTGGCTGGCCATATCCATTCTCGGGACTTTCTGGTCGCTCAACCTCCTTCTGGTTTCGCTCCTTAGCGAGAAGCGCTCGCCTGGCTTTTCTCTCCACAAGGCCTTTGCCGCCTGTCTGCTCACAGTCCTCGAACTGGGAGGTTCCTACGCACTCCACCGTGCGCTTTTGAATCGAGGCCCTGCGCCGCTTTAACGAACCCTTCCCTATATGTGGATTGCTCGCTTGTTATGGTATATTAAAAAAAGCTGGCCTAATAACTTATTTGGAGGTTGCTGAATGCATGCAAACAAAGAAAAGATAAGGGTGGAAGTCTATACGGTCTTGCATCGCATCGAAGCCGATCTCCATATATTCTCCGGAGCCCGGCTTACGGATATCATGCAATCGAGGGAGACTCAAAGCTTTTTTGCTCTCACCGATGTGGTTGTCTACTCGATCGGAAGTGGGAAAGAAATCTTCTCCACCGATTTTATAGACATAAGCCGAAATCACATAGTCATGGTTCGGCCGCTCGGGAAAGCCGCCGATCGGGCTCAATAAAATAACCTCTAACTCACAATCCGGCTATTTGTAGACGTTTGCCTGCCCTTCGGCAAATGCTTCCGTATAGGAAGCCAGGTAGGAGACATTCTGGAAAATAAACGTGTTCACGATCTTTCTTACCGGAACATAAATGATACTGGATTCTCCAGATGCCCTTTCAACCGTGATGCTACCGGCCAGGCGAGCGCCCCGGTCCTCGAGGTATCTGCTGGTACTTTTTTGCACTTCGTTCAGGTTTCCCCGCGTCTTCTCGTAAATGCTGGCCGCCTCATCGGCCGCATCCCTTGCGGTGCTGCTGAGATTGAGGTGGTTGGCGATGACCGGCCCGCATTGGGCAATGATTAAGCCCACAATTACGGCGACCACGAAAATGCCAAGGACCCAGGACCATATTTGGCCCCGTTCGGATTGAAGTTGTGGAAGAATATACCGGCTCCGCATCTTCAGCCTCACTTATTGGTTGTGGTGCACGCCCGCTTCCCATTCTTAACTTCGACTCCGGCCGAACCTTTATTTAGTCTTCCGTGACGTTATTCTCTTTCTTCGTAAGAATCGGGCCGGGATGCCTGAGTTTCCTTGCGTAACTGAGGACGGTGGCCATCAAGCCCGGGAGTTCTTCCACACGAAGCAAGCGGGCCATGGCGACGAAAGCAAAAACCCCGAGGAGCAGTGGCACGAGCAATGCGAGCAGATCCCTCCATATGCTCTCGGCGATGAAGATTTGTTCAATGCCGTAGCGGGCACCGTAAGTAACACTTGCCATTACGGCCGCCGCCGCTATCGTCTTTGCGGCTGTGGTAAGGATTCTCCTGCCTTCAATCCGTCCCAGGCGAAATCGCAGTACGGTGCCATCGATCAGCATGGAAAAGAAGTAGGCGACGGCGAACGCGAGGGCCAGGCCCTTCACTCCCATTAAATGGAAAAAGAGATAATTGGCGCCCATATTTATGGCTACCACGAAGCAATTGATAATCATCGGTGTTCGAGTGTCCTGGAGAGAATAGAAAGTCTTGGTCAAGAGCATGTCGACGGAGTAGGGAATAAGGCCCAGGGCCATGAAAAAAAGGACGCTTGCGAGTAGCTGCGTATCACCGGCGTGGAAGAAACCGTGCTGCAGCAGGAAGCGGATGATAGTTTGGTTGAGTGTCAGGTAGATAACGCAGGCTGGGACGATAATCAGTATGGTGGAACGGATGCCCAGATTCATGGTTTCCTTGAACTTGGGCCATTTCTTCAACGCTGCATACTCGCTCATAGCCGGGAAGATGGCAGTGATTATGGAGACGGCGAAGATCCCATATGGCAGTTGAAAGAACATCTGGGCGTATTGATAAGCGGGAACGCCACCGTCGACTTGAATGGCCAGGGCGAAGATAAACCAGGTGCCGACCTGCCAGAGCAGGATATAAGCGATGAGGGGAACGGCCAGCCGGCCTATCTTCCTGATGGCCGGGTGTTTGAGGTCGACCACGGGCGTGTAGCGGACGCCTATGCGAAAGAGCATGGGAACCTGGGCCAGGGCTTGGACGGCTACGCCGAGGGTGGTGCCGACGCCGAGCACCCACAGATGCAAGCTGTTGTCCCTCGGCCCTGGCAGCAGGGCGAAGAGAATGACGGTAAGAATGACGAAGACGTTGTTGGCTATGGGGGCGAAGGCGGGCGCGGTGAAATGGCGGTGCGAGTTGAGTAGCCCCGCGAAAATGGCGCTCAATCCATAGAAAATTATCTGCGGCATGAAGAAACGAAGGAAAAAAGTGGCCTGATCCCTTATCACTTCAGTCGTTACGTCGCCCGCGGAATAGGAGCCGAAGATGGTCATCAAGCGTATGATCAGCGGGCTGATGAAGATCCCGATAACGGTAACCGCTACCAGGACGATGAGCGAGATATTCGTGACTGAGCTGGCGATGTGCCAGGCTTCATCCCTCGATCTGGTGCTCAAGTATTCGACGAAGACGGGAATGAAAAGGGAAGCGATAATTCCTCCCATTACCAGGTCGAAAACCATATTCGGCATGGAGTTTGCCAAGTTGTAGGTACTTGGGAGGTTTGTCTTGCCGAATTGCAGCGTGAGCCCGAGCACGTAAGCAAGGGCCGCGTAGCGCAGGAAACCGGTAATCCTGCTTATTGCCGTGCCCGTTGCCATAACCGCCGCGTTTCTTGCGAAAACTTCCGGCTTATCCTTGTAGGAAAGGTCCATACCTTCCGCCATCAGCCGCCCCTGCTTTTGGCGTGCTTTCCCTTATATGGCCCGCGAGACAGACGTCGAATGAGGATGATGCCGGCCACAAGGCCTGCCAGACATGCAAGCAGGATGACCGCCATTGTATTGATTATGGATGTATTTACGGAGGTTGTGGTCCGGTCAATTATAAGCCCCCCGGTTTCGAGAACGATATCCACTATGAATGAACCCTTGCGGTGTGTGTTTACGGAAAAGGAAAAACTGTTTTCGCGTGGTCTTATGGTAATACCTTCCTGATCATCGAAGGAGAGGCTTGAGTTCTCCATTTTGAGATTGGCGGTGATGGGGTAGTCGAGTGAGCTGCTTATGGCAATGTTCAAGTTTCCCTCAGTGCTGGAAAGCATAAAGGAGCGTTTTTGCTCGATCTTGATTTTCGATGTTTCGCCCCGGATGAGGCTTTCTATACTATCGAGGTATGCTTGTCCGGCTTCCATATCCCGCTCGGTTACAAATCTGTAATTCTCGGCAACCAGAGTAGCTTTTTGTAGCTGCGTCTTCAGGGGGTGCTTCTCAAGTTGAATCGCGTTCGCAAATGCCACTGATTGCGAACGTATTTCGTCCAGCCTTAATGCGTAGCCCGATTGCGGCTCCTCATACGAGGGGGCCGGTACAGTGATACCCGGTATGGCTTGCAGCTCTCCGTTCAATTGTGAGAGAGGAGCAACTCGCAGCCAGGAACAGCCTTTCAGAGTGTTGTAAAAACCTTCCATAAATTCCTGGGAGGGCATAAAGCCCGGCGGAAAGGCGAGGGTGCAGCAACGCAAAGCAGGCTTTTCTCTCTGAAGCATCGCCAGATCGGCTATAACCCTCTGTATTAATCTTGATGGATCGGTTTCCGTTGTCCCTTCCAGATAATGGTAGATGGCCGCATCAAGCGGAAATGCCTTGATGGAGCCACCATTGGAACCGGTGAAATTAACCGGCTGGCAGAGCGTGGCCCCCTCGAGCAGACTACTCCCCGCGGAACTTGCTTGCAGGGCTTCCTCACCGACGACGGTGAAATCGACACCAGCCTCGTACATCCTCTGTACCGCGCTGTCGGTGAGGCTGAAAAGCGGAAGTGCGAAGCCGCTGCTTTCTTTGGAGAGGTTCCCGGGTTCTTCGAGCACCAGGCGCATCTGCGGGGCGATATCGCTTTCCATGCCTGTAGCAACAAGTGAATCGGGAAGAGCGAAACTGTATGTTGTGCCCATCAACCCGAGCTGTCCGGATGAGAGCATCTCGTTTAACGAATGCATGATTTCATCCGCACCTTTTTCCGCCTCTCCGGCATCGGCGTCTTCCGCCCGCTCGGCCAGCGTTTCGATCCCTTCATACGTGGCACGGGGAAGCAGTAAATTCGATGTCCCGGGCCCGCTCTGCTTCAGCGTCTTCGTCAGCGCATAGAGAAAACCTGGCTCCCGGCTCGAAGACGAGCAGGCGCCGGCGAGTCCAGTGTCAAAGGTGCCGCCTTCCGCATTTTCCGCTGGAAGGAAATCGATACTCCAGAGCGGGCTGAGGTTTAAAGGCTTCCCGGCACTAGCCCTCATTATTACCAGGAAGTTGTAGCAGGAGGCCAGCTTTTCACCTTGCTGGCTGACGGCGACCTCAAAAGGATATACTCCACTCTCCAGGCCGAATTCATCGAGGTTCACGATATATTCCTTATCACTCCACTCTGTCTTGGTCCCTATCGCCTCCAGTTGTTGAGTAAGCATCGGATAACGACGCTTTCCCTCCTGAAAGGAAGCCAACTGAGAACGCGTACTGAGGGCCGAGTAGAGCAACAAGTCCAGGCTGAGTGAAGTTTCCCTTGAGTGAGGAATTTGCAGGGCGATCGCAAGATGCGCCTTATCGGTCGGAGCATATGAATAAGAAACCATGGAAGCCGATACGCTGATACCTTCAGTCTGTGCGAATACCGGCTGAGTCAGGGAAAACGGAAATAATAAGAGAAGCAGCAACAGACAGGGCAGCGACATCGTTAAAACGATCCTGGTCCGTCTACCCGGCATCACGAAACCCGCCTGTAGTCGTTGGCCTCGTATTGCATTATATATCTGGTATCCAGTAATTCCCGAAAACCGAGTTTGTCATAAAGGCGAAGGCCTACTTGATTGTCCTCCTGCGTATTGACCATTACGACGGTGGTACCCATATCGTACAGTGTCCTCAAAACCGCCGAGCAGAGCAAACGACCGATGCCTTGTCCGTGGCTACCACGTTCGACACCGAGGCGCTGAAGGTAGCCGAGAGAACCGTTTGCACCCGCTACCGCATAACCGACTACTTGGTTGCCCCTCTGTGCCACAAGGAAGACATTACGCCGGCAGGAAGAAGCTATCGCTTCGAGAGTGCGATCATCGAGCCTCCAGAAATCGTCAAACGACGAGGAATCAACTTTCAATACCTTTTCCAGCATGCTTTTTCTGAACCTGGATAGCCGAATACCCACGGGTTGTCCAGCTATTCCCGGCCGGTCGGCTAGCCTCTTCTCAAACAAAACGATCCTGCACGCCTTCTTGAAGCCCCATTGCCTGAACTCCGCGGCTTCGTACTCGCCCAGCAACTTGGTAACCATCTTCTCGGCGCCACTGTTGAAGCACTCTCCTGCCGCCTCCATAACCAGGCTTTTTTTAGCAAGCCCTACGCCTTTGACATACCATAAAGCTGTGATGTCAGTGCGGTCCCTCCAGTTCCCTACTAGAACGAAGGCCGGGATTGTAAGGGATTGCTGAGGCATATAATAGATTTTTCCGTCGCCGCTCTTCAGAAAATCCATGTAAACCCTGCGATTCCTGAAAAAATAATTACCCCTGACTTCGGGCCAGAAGAGCTTAAACATAGCGGCTTCAGCCTTTTTGATCTCCGGATCTCGATTGTTCCGTTCTACCGTATCGATAATCGGGCTCACTCCCCATCAAAAGATTTTATGAATATTATAACGGTCTTCCATATGGGGGGGTCCACAAAGAGGCCAGCCTACACGAAGGTGTCAGGCACCTTTGTGTAGCATTAGCGGATCACGTCAACTATTTCCGCATCGGCGACTCTGACCAGATCGTAAGAGCGGATTTTAAGAATCATATCCGGTTCCCCGCCGCCTGTGTACACAACATCTTCTCTCAGCGCATGCAGGTCGATATACTTCGGAAGGTCGTTCTCGAGGGCGATCGGGGGTGTGCAACCGACCAGGTATCCCGTGAGCTGCCGGACTTCCTCCGCATTGGGCATGCGCAGCCTCATAACCTGCAACTCCGCCTTCAATTTAGAATAATCGACCATGCGGTCCCCGGGAATCATTACCATTACGGGCTTTCCGTCAGCGAAGAAAAAAATGGATTTAATGACCTGATGAGGCTGAAGGCCGAGCATGGCCGCGGCTCGTGGAGCAGTACGGGCGGGCTCAGGCACCCTCCTTAGTTCATGTGGGATGTTGGCGGTTTGCAGGCAATTATGGACATCTACACTGCTGAGCAAGGGAACCTCCTCGATTTCCATCCAAATGCGGGAGCTTCCTCTATCAGCTGGTCTGAGAGGCTGAAAATCATCTGGGTATTATAGCATGGCAAGCAGAGCGATAAATAAAAGACCGGGAGCCGTACCTGGTTCGATAGTCTTATTTCAATCCACCCTTACGGCCGATTTCCTGATAGAATTTCGTGCCATAGCGCTTCTTGGTTGTCTGGCCCCCTTTGCGCCCTCCCTTCTGGCCGATTTCCTGATAGAACTCCGTGCCGTACTTCTTTAGAGTACTCTTCCCTCCTTTTCGCCCTGCTTCGCTTCGGGTTAGCTTTCGGCTCGCCATATGGGTTCCCTCCTAAGATATGACCGATAATGGAAATGAATCTTAGCGACGCAAGCCTAATCCACACATTGTTTTACCCTGACTAGAGGTTATTTAATCAAAAAAATGAATGCATCCATTCTCAATCCGACATTGTACGAAACGCAATAGGCAAAACAAGGACAAATCGTAGGATTCATAATGCGTCAGGATATGTTGATAATACAACTCCCGGCATGCAAACGGCAAATCGAGCAAAATCTATTCTTGGCTGTCTACGGTATGGCTTGGATCGATCAAAGCATGCTCACCGGATCCACGTCCAGGATGAGCGAGATGCTCTCTTTTTCCAAACCGCGCTCGCGGCAGTAGGAGGAGCGAAAGGACTCATAGGCGTCCAGGCAAGCATCGAGGCCGGATAACGATCCAAGGGATGGGGTTTTTAGCGTAAGATGGTAACGATATCGGCCCTTGATGCGAGAAAGCGGAGCGGGGGCTGGTCCCAGCAATTCAACCCCGGCCTTGCCCGCAAATGCCTGCGACAAGAGACGGCCCATCCATTCGGAAACATCGATGGCGTGATCCTGGCTGCTCGCAGCTATTACCAGGTTTATTAACCGGCAGAAGGGAGGATAGTTCACCTCGCGGCGCAGTCCGATCTCCCGCTCATAAAAAGCGGTCTCGTCACCGGCCATGGCCGCTCGTAGCGCATAATGATCGGGATTGAAGGTCTGCACGATTACCTTCCCATGACGCGCACCCCTTCCCGCTCTTCCGCTCACCTGGGTGAGCAATTGGAATGTACGTTCGCCTGCCCGAAAATCGGGCAAACCGAGGGACGTATCGGCGCTTATTATGCCGACCAGGGTCACATTCGGAATGTCCAGGCCTTTAGCTATCATCTGCGTCCCAAGCAGGACTTGGGCTTTCCCGGATTTGAAGTGCTCCAGTATGTCCCAATGTGAGTCCTTATGCCTGGTCGTATCCGCGTCCATACGGATGGATTTCATCGCGGGCAGCAGGCGCTTGAGCTCCGCCTCGACCCTCTCGGTTCCGGCACCTGTGTAGCGGTGCTCGCCCTTCCCGCATTCCGGGCATATGAAGGGAGGCACAGCACGCCAGTCACAATGGTGGCAGAGCAAGTGGCCTTCCCGTGAGTGATAGCACAGACTCACCGAACAATTAGGGCACTGAAAGATGTGGCCGCAACCATGGCACTGCAGGAAGCGGGCGAAACCCCTGCGGTTGAGAAAGAGGATAGCCTGTTCTCCAGCCTTATATACGCCGGCCAGCGCGGTTGCCAATCGTGGTGATATCAGGCGCGGCGTTCCCGTCTCCCGTAATTCCCTCATGTCGACCGCCTCGGCATTGGGGAGCGGGCGACTATCAATGCGCCTGTTGAGTCTCAGGTAGCTGAAGTCCCCGTTCTCCGCCGCGAAGCGGCTTTCGATACTGGGCGTCGCACTACCATAAATTACCAAGGCTTTCTTGAGCCTGGCGAGTTCGAGCGCCACCCGCCCCGCATTGTATCGCGGTGCGGAGCCCTCCTTGTATGTGGTCTCGTGCTCCTCGTCGATTACTATCAGTCCGAGATCGTCCATGGGGGCGAAGAGCGCGGAGCGAGCGCCTATAACCACTCGGTGCCGGCCCTCCCTGATACCTCGCCATTGGTCGTAGCGCTCACCGAGACCCAGTTTGGAATGCAGGACGGCCACGTCCTTGCCCAAGCGACCCTTGAATCGCTGGACCATTTGCGGGGTCAAAGCTATCTCCGGTACGAGCACGATGCAACTTCGGCCCTGCTTCAGTGCATGATCTATAGCCTGCAGATAAACCTCCGTCTTACCACTGCCGGTTACACCATGCAGCAGGAAGGCGCCTCCTTCTCCCGCCTCCAGGGCTCGGACCACATCCCCAAGCGCCGAACTTTGTTCATCGTTCAGAACGTGCCGCTCCTCAACCGGAAAGGAGCGATTTGCGAACAATTCCCGCAAGCCGGCTCGCCGGCTCTCGATAATCAACCCGGCATCGACGGCGGCCCGAACAGTGGAGGCCGATGCAACCCGCAATTGTTTAAGATCTACCGCGCTTGCCTCTCCTCCGTTCTCGGCCAGCGCTTGCAGCAGTCTGTATTTTGCCGGCGATCTCTTCCGCATCTCCGAATTCTCCGCCAGCGCTTGTTTTCCCGCCTCACTTATCTCCAGCATTCGAATCTCCAAACCGGATACCCTCGGTTTCGGCACCACGAATCTGCGGGCCAGCGAACCCCGGCTTTCAATGGTCCTCACCACTCCCGGTACCCATTTTCCGAACCGGGACTTGAGCTCCCGCAAGGGAAGCATGTTATCGCTTTCCGCCAGCGCCGCGATTATCAAATGCTCCCGTTCCGCCCTTGGTCCCGTCTTTCCCAAGGCTTGCCGCGGATCCTCGATTAATTCGATGACTTCGAGCACCTGGCGAGCGCGGCCGGGAGGCAGGACGAGACGGAGCGCCTGCGAAAGCGGACTCAAGTAATAGCCGGCCATCCATTTGCACAGCTCGACCATATCCCGCGAAAAAACGGGAGGCTCGTCGATAACGTCCACGATGGGCCTGATCTTTGCCAAATCCGGCCTTTCGCAGAAATCGATGACGAAGCCGACGTGCATGGAATTTGAAAATGGGATCACGACCATGCTTCCGACTTCGACAGAATCATGGAGAGCAGGGGGAACCGCATAAGTAAACGGCCGATCGAGTTGCCGCGAGGCTGAATCGAGGATGACGTCCACGTACCTGGCGCTCGATTGGCGCTGAATTGTTTTTGGCATGGCCCAATTATAGCCCAGGCCGATGACGTGTCCCTTGGCTGTATCCTTCTACCCTATGAAGGTATAAAAGGCCGCGGTCAGCGCCAGGATGGCGGCATATGGAATGCTCGCCGGTGCTCGGACGACTTCGGCGTCGCAGTTTGCCGCACATGGAGAGATGAGCCAGCGGGAGGCTATCATGATCAAGGCGACGGCCCCGGTCAGCAAACTGCCCCAGAGGAAAGAAGCCCAGAGCAATCGGGGACCGGTGAGCAGGCCTATCATCGCCAGCGACTTAACGTCTCCGCCGCCCACCATATTGAAAACGAAGGCGGGAAGCAACAGCAGGAATCCCAGAGCCAATCCGATGCCGTATTTCGAAAAAGCGCCGATGCCACCTAAGAGGACCAGTGCCATGCCTGATACCAGACATAAAAGCACCAACCAATTAGGGATCAGACGGTAGCGAAAATCATAATACGCCGCACATATCGCAAATATGAAAAGCAGAACCAGCCTGGAAATTTCCATCCCGATCGCCCGCAATCCCTATCAGCCCAGCCCTCCCATGAGTTGCTGGAAAATCTTGTTAAAGAAGCTCTTGATAACGTCTGTGCCACCGGCCCAGGCAATCAGGGCACCTGCTACCGCCGCTGCGCCTAGGATCACTAGAGCATATTCGGCCGTGGTCTGCGCCTCCTCGTCGTAGATAACCTCGAGTGGATTACGCATCGCTTTCACCTCCTTTTCTTAAAGTCCATAACCGAGGATCATGCCGCCGATTGTCAGCAAGAGGAAAGACGGCAGGATCAAAAACACCAAGGGAAAAAGGATTAGTACCGAACCTCTCGCCGCTTTTACTCTCTCCTTTTCTCGCCTTGCCGACTTGAATTCCGACGCCAACTCCTCGAGCGTGTCCGCAATCGGAGAGCCATATTCTTCAGCCCTCACCAGGACCCGGCTGAAGCGCCGCAATTCGGGACAAGGATGATTCGAGGCCCGCCGTAGCGCCTCGGCCGTGCCCTCGCCAAAGCGGATCCTGTCCACTATCTCCTGGAGTTCGGCTTGGGAAGAAAGGTGGGCGCATGCGGCGGTCGAATGGGCCAAGGCTTGAAGCAGGCTCTCCCCCGAAAAACACAAGACAGCCATGAGATCGACCATCTCAGGCAATTCTGTGCCGATACGGGCCAGACGCTGTTTGCGACGCTTCTTGAGTAAGAAAATTGGGAGATGATAGCCGAGGGCGAATAAAGCCGGTGCCCATAGGATGGCCGTACGGCCGAGAGGGAGCACGGCGAGAATGCCCAGGAGGCCGGAGGCAAGGCGCATTCCCTGCAAATGCAAGATGGAGAATTGAAGCCCGGATTCGCCAATCAACAGGCCTATGTCCCGGCTCTCGCTCCCGGGGTGTAGCCGGCCAAGGCGCTCTATTAAATCACTGACCAGAGTGCGCAGGCGGAAAGGCCACCCCGGGCCGCTTTCTTCGCTAGCCAGCCCTGCCATTGCAATCGCCGAGGCTCGCCTGACCGCGCGGGTCGAGAAAAAGCGCAAGAGGAAAATTATGGAAAGCGCACAGAATATCGCGGAAGAAGCTGCCAAGGCTTATCCCTCCTGGTTGACTATCTTGCGAATAAAAACGAAGGCGGTGGCATTCAGCGTAAGCGCGACGAGGATGATCAGGTTGCCGCTTGGTGTGGAAAGCAGGGGCTGCAGCGACTTGGGATTGAGCGCCCCTTGAATCAGGAGAAAGACCACGGGCAGCGCCGAGACGAGGTAACCCGATGCACGGCTCTGAGAGGTGAGTATTCTCGCTTCCCGCCTCACGTCAATGCCTTCCGCGGCGCGCTTTCGCAGGCGTTCCAATATGCGCGGCAAGTCACCGCCTTTGCCGTGCAACAATCCCAGCACTGTAAAGCTAAGCTTTAAAGCAGGCGTTTGAGTCCCGACCGCGGCCTTCGTCAACGTCTCCTCCAAGCCGGATCCCATGCGCAGTTCCTTGAGTATCGCGACCAGCTCGCTCCGCATTTCGTCACCCAGGTCCCCGGTGGCGAGCTCGAGCGACTGTTGCAAGGAAAGCCCCGAACGCAAGGACTGTATGAGGGAATCAATGAATTCCACCATCTGCTCCTCTTTTCGCGCTCGGGATTTCCGCTCTCGATATCCCTTGAGTAACCGGTCCCCCAATTTCAGAACCGGCCAGGGGAGGATGGCGAGGAGGGGATTGGTGGTGAAGACGAAGACCGCGAATCCTATACCGAAAGTGGTTGCGAACCTGACCGGCCCCGGGAGCCCGGCAAGATCCGGCAAGTGGAAGGAGCTGAAAAAGCGATGAGGAGATCTCTCCTCCGGTTTGCGCGAGGGAGCGCCCGTGAGCAGATCCTGTATCTTTTCGCTCCTGAGTTTCGAACGCGAAAGCCTCAAGCATATCAAGCTCGCCGAAACGAACAAGATCGGAATGACGCTGTTTATAATCGCCAATGTCTTACCTTTCGGGCGAGAACCGCGTCGAGGAGGTGGGAGGCGTATCGGCAGAATAATCGATTAGATGAAATTCACCAGTTGAGCTCCTGTCCATTACCGATATCTCCGACACCCTGCGTTTCCCGGTCGCGCCCCTCTCGAGATGGACCAGAACATCAATCGCTTGCGCCAGCTGTTCCCTTATAGCTCTGGAGGGCAGGCCGATTCCCGAGGTAAGGGCCATGGTCTCCAGGCGGCTCAGAGCGTCATAAGGGGAGTTTGCGTGGACCGTAGTTATCGAGCCGCGATGTCCGGTATTCAAGGCTTGAAGGAGATCGAGTGCCTCAGGACCTCGTACCTCTCCTATGATTATGCGGTCGGGGCGCATGCGAAGCGCATTGCGAAGCAGATCGCGAAGGGTGATCTCACCGCGCCCTTCCAGGTTGGGGGGCCTGGTTTCGAGCGGTATGACGTGCGACTGCTGCAGGCGAAGTTCCGCCGCATCCTCCAATGTAATAATGCGCTCGTTGGCGGCGATGGAAGAAGAGATGGCATTGAGGAGCGTAGTCTTTCCCGTGCCGGCGCCGCCCGATATTACGATGCTTTTCTTCTCCCGGACGCTTTTCTTAAGGAAGTCCGCCTGCCGGGAGGAAAGAGTCCGCATTGATTCCAATTCCTCGATCGTATAAGGATTGCTGCGGAATTTTCTGATGGTGAGAACCGGGCCGAGAAGGGAAAGGGGCGGGAGTATCACGTTGACCCGAGAACCGTCCGGTAACCTGGCATCGATGTATGGAGAAGCCTCGTCCACATGAAGGCCGAGAGGACCTATTATGCGGTCGATCAACCGGTATATCTCATCGTCACCCTCGAGGGAGATCTCCGACGGCAGGATCACCCCATTTTTTTCGATATACACCCGAGCAGGATCGTTTACCATTATTTCGGTTATTTCCTCGTCCCGCAGCAATGATTCCAGTTGGCCGAAACCGAAGACCTCGTCCAAAAGTTTTTGCATCATGTCCTGCATTTCGGAGGGATTCAATATGAAACCCTCTTCCCACACCGCTTCACGGGCGGCCCTCAAGACCAGCTTCCTCTTCTGGCCCGCGTCATCCGCCGGCAAAGTGGCGTAATCGCTCGCAGGCAGCTTTTCTCTGACCCGTTCCTTCAGCTTTATATAAGCTTCCTTCATGAACCCCGCTCCTCCACAGCCACTTCTTGATGGCGCCCCCGAAATGCCTTAAAGCTTTTTCTTCCGCTTGTCCTGCATTCGCCCGGAATCTCGAATCCCAAAGCGGTCACGGCACGGATGGCCGCTCTTCCAAGATTCGAATCGAGGCGGGGAATCTGTCCGAGTTCGGCAAAGTCCCGGCCGTGGCGGTCGTCTTCGGGTAGGCAAGCAAGCAGATCGAGCCCCGTTGCCCGTGCGATTTCATCCGGTCCGAGGGCGTGATGTGACCCGCAGCGGTTGAGGATCAATCGCAGCCGTTCTCGTTCCAGCCCGCTCCTTCCAATGAAAGAGACTTTCCGGCGGGCGCAGTTCGCGGACAGGGTGTCGGGAAGGGAAACCAGAATCACGGTCGGGTTATGGTGGAGCAGGGTCAGGAAATCCCTTCCCAGGCTCCTTCGAAAGTCCATAATCACGACATCGAAGAGAAAGAGCATATTTCTCAAGAAAGGCGCCCGCAATGCTTCCTCGATTTCGACGCCTTCGAGGGAGCGCAGGCCGTAGGGGAGCAGATAGAAACCCGATGGCTGCCTGTTTACCGACGCTCGGATCAAGTCCCAAGATATATCCTCCGCGATGGGAAGCAGGTCCATGAGGCTCTTACCATCTTCCCCGTTCTTGATATGCAGGAGTTGCGACAGTTCGGCATCCATGTCCATGAGAAGCACGCGCTGTCGCGAAGAGGCTAGTGCCGAGGATAGCAGGCAGGACAGCAATGTGCTTCCCACGCCACCCTTACACCCGGTTACGATCAGAAAGCGTGAGGCATCTCGAGCGCTCTTGATCGTGCCGTTGCCCGGAAAGCCGGCAGGAGAGTTTGATGAATATAGTTGGACTTTTTCCCTCATCTGCCGAAATAATTCTTCGCTGTCCATATCAGCGATATTGATGATGCCGCAATAGCGCAGAGGTTGGCGCAGCGCCTTCATCATGTCCTCCGCCTTCCACTTAACCTCGAGGCCGTAAAGCAGAAACGATAGCGGGTCTCCGAGTCTATTCAATGCCTCTCCCTGCAGGGGGTTCGCCATGAGGTCTTCCAGGATGGAAGGTGAAATCAGCAGGACCCGGGGGTGAAATCTCTCGAGGAGCCTTATCAGGTCCGCGAGTGAGCGAGCCGCGCCGCAGAAATCGAGGAGAGGGTGGCCCTCTACAAGATCTATAGCCCGGGATCCGGTTTCCCCGCTTTGCAGGGCGATTGCCACCGATATCTGGTTCATAACGGGCCTCCCATCATCCCTAATTAATTAGTCATATTACATAACTATTATAACTAGGTCAAGTATAATAATATGAAGATATATTAAAAAGCAGGAGGGAACCACGGTGCTATCATTACCGTCTTCCTCATTGAAAAAGCAGTCAGCATTGTGATAAAAAAAGGCCAGCGCATAAGCGGTTTTAGTGATGGGATGAATTTAGTGCGAATCATGTCATTTAGGATTGGCGTATTGCTCCTCGCGGTCTTGATCGCCTCGAGTGTTCTTGCCGCTCTTCTTTCCGGATGCGGCGGTGGAACTCAGGCCGACAAGATGAGCATCGAGGAGGTCTGGTCCCGGGCGGGCAATACGGAGAAGAAAGTAAATTCCGAACATATGGAGATGGCTATATATTACGAAAACACGAAGTACGGCGGCGGGCAGATGCAGAGCTTGATTATCGATATCAGCGGCGATGATTTTCATTTGCAGAACCTGCTTTTCGGTACCGTTGTCTCAGAGGACATCCGGGTGAACGGTAAGAGCTACAGCAAGCAGGCCGGCAAAAACGCCTGGACGGAAGTCCAAGCGGTGGCAAGCGATAATTCGACTTCCGAGGTGATCTCTCAATTTCTCCAACTGCCGGCCATGGCGAGCTCACAAGAACGGCTGGGGAAGGAGATGTTGGGCGATCTCGAGACCCAGCACTACCGTTTCATCCTGAGTCCTGAAGCAGCCGTCAATATGTTTCCTCCGACACCCCCCGCGGATTTTTCCAGCACCTCCGGAGGCGAGGTCGATGTCTGGATAACAACGGACGACTTCAACATGGTCCGGTATGAACTGGTCATCCGCAATGTAAAGATCACCGATGAGATAGGGACCGGCGACATAAGATTCCTCGTGAACATCAGGGACATAAACAAGCCCATCGATATTAAGCCGCCGTCCTAACAGCTAAGGGTCGTCTTTAGGCAAATGGGACGAATGCTTCGCGATTAACCCCCGTGGCCCGCTTCTTTCGACTTCATTATTATATGCATCCTTACGATATAACTGGACGATGAAGAATAAAATATTACTGATCGTGTTCTTGAGCGTGGCCCTGGTGGCCGCCATCTGTCTGCTGCTCTTCTTTCTGGCCCCCAAGGGAAAAATTACCATAGGCGAGGGCAACTGGCCTTTGCCCGCAGGGAATGCAGCCCATTCCGCTTATTTGCCCTTCGCACCAGTTGCGCCCTTGAACGAGAGGTGGGATACCCGGCTCGAGGGAGAGCTGATAGCCCCACCCGCCGTCTCGGCGGATCGTATATACGCTTGCTGCGAGGGCGGGATTGTATATTGCCTGGAGTTGGAGAGTGGCCGGCCGGTTTGGAGATATGATGTTCGAGGCCGGATAACTTCCATGCCCGGCCTCTGCCAGGATGGCGTGCTGTTGAGCACTGACGATGGGAGAGTGGTGAAAGTCGGGCCGAGCGGCGACTTGAAATGGCAGGCGGAGGCGGGAGGTGCCGTGCGCTCGACGGCGATTCCCACCAAGGACAGAGTCTATTTCGGGTCTTCAGACGGTTATCTCTATTGCGTATCCCTGAAGGACGGCTTGAAGCTCTGGTCACATGCGGCCGAGGGCCCCATCGACGTCTCGCCCTGTATATATGAAGACCAAGTGATCGGGGTCTCTTACGAGGGAGACCTCTTCGCCCTCGATTCGAAAGACGGACGGCTCAATTGGACCTTTCGCTCACATATGATCCCGGCTGTTTTTCCATGTGCCGATAATGGCAAAGTTTTCCTGGCGACCGAATTTAGTATTCACTGCCTTGATTCCCAGAGCGGCACAATCCTGTGGGAGCAAGAAACGGGCCCGAATATTATTGCCAATCTCGCGATAAGAGGAAATCAGATAGTCGCGGCAAAGGGCGGGAACGGTCAAGACAGTACTTTGATTTCTATGGATTCCCGAACTGGAGATCCTCTATGGAGCCGCTCCTGGGGTGGGTCGGCTGATTGGATCTGGCTGATATCCACCAATCAGGATGTCTACTTTGCGGCTCCGGGCTATCTACTGGCCGTGACGGTCGACGGCGGGACGCCGTCTCTGGATCATCAGCTGGAAGGGATTCTCCCTGAAACGTTTGCCGCAACCCGCAACCTGATTCTCATCGCCGCGGATAATCGCAAACTCTACTGCTTCGGCCAGTAAGGGGCCCCATGGGCTCCGCCTTGGCATTAAAGGTATTAGGTCACGAGTACGAGATAGTTGGGTGAGGCAGACGGTGCCGAATGAAGATTCAATCCTAGGAAAGGAAGGCTGATGAACACGAGGACAGGAAGGGCAGCCGTTATTTCCATCGCTATTTTGCTGGTTGTGACTTGCCTTCTGATTCTCCCGGGTTGCGGTGGGGAGAAGGGCGTCGGCGACATATGGCAAAATATGTTAAAAGCTGATAGGACGATAAGATCCATGCATATGGATATAATTATGTCCTATGAGAATACGAAGTTCGGCAGCGGGCAGATAGAGGGAACCGCGGTGGATATAAGCGGAGACAACGTCCATCTACAGAAATATATATTCGGCCTGGATTTTGCGGAGGTTGTCCTGGTCAATGGAAAGCAATACAGCCGGACGATGGGAAGCGACAAGTGGACCGAAACGGCTGTCAACATCAGTGCGCAATCATACGCCGAGACAGGGATCAGCAACCTGCCGGCATTGTCTTCCTCGAGTGAAAACCAGGGTGTTGAGACTCTCGGCGGAGCGAGTGCGTATCACCTTACCTTCACCATTCCGCCTGAGAACGTGAACTCCGTTTTCAGCAGTGTGCCTGCCACGGAGTTGGCGGCGAATGGCGGAGCCAAGGTTGATGTATGGATAGACAAGGACACGTTCTTCACGCTCAAGTACGAGGCCCTGATAAGCAATGTTTTGATCACTCAGCAAATCGGCTATGCGGATCGTCGCATGGTAAATACCGTGAGTAAGATCAACGAAGATATAACCATCAACGCTCCAATCTAAGATTTCTTGGGCTCGGCCTTAGTGAACGCTGATCTCCCCTTGTGTTCAGAAACTATTCGCCCTGTTACAACGATGTAACTAAACAGTTACGTTTCCGTTGACTTTTAAACATCCTGTATAAACGCTGCTTAAGGGGCTCTCGATAAAGTTACTGAAAGAAGCTACAGGTTGTGGCGGTGGCAGATTTCAAGCAAGGCTTTATTCAGTTAGCGACAATAACGCAATCCGGGGACACAAAAGATGGCAAGAACAGGAAGCAAGAACGGGAAGCTAAGGAACGTTAAGGAGCTACCCCGCCCGGTAACGGTGGTTGAAACGCCGGGCATTCCTCTTCGCTCCCACTTCGCCATTTTTAAAAATATGACTATCAGGGCCACTTTCTATTACCCGGAAACAAAAGGGTAGGGGGAGATCGAAATGCTAAATAGGAATGTGCAGCGAATACTCAACATCATGATAGTCCTTCTCTTGGCCGGCTTCGTCGGATTCGGGGCATATATGTGCCTTCCCGCCCGAAGTCCGTTCGGCCCCATGCTTGGCAAAATCTTCAACTCCAAGGAGGTCATGGAGAGCTTCATCGCCACCCTCGACCCCGTCAATGTGGCCAAGGCTTTTAATGAAAGTCCGAACATGATGTCGGACCTGTTCAGGCTGCTGCGCGAAGATCTGATAGCCGACGCCATCAACGAGAACGGCGATTTCCTCTCAGATCTCATTCATTTTCTCGATCCCTCGGTGGCGGCGGACGTTGTCAATGACAATCAGGATTTCCTCTCGAGCCTTCTCGGTTTTCTGGATCCGGCTGGAGTGGCAAATATCGTAAATAACAACGCGGACTTCGCATTAAGCGTCATCAAGAATCTCTTACCCTCCTCGGTGGCGTATATTATAAATAACAGCGAGGATTTTGCGCTCGAACTGGTCTCCCAAATCGACGCCGGCCTGGTGGCAAATATTGTCAATAACAATCCGACTTTCATAACCGAGCTTCTCGGACAATTGAGCGCCGATGTAATAGCTCGCGCGATTAACGACAATCCACAACTGCTGATCGATGTCGTCGGTATGCTCAATCCAAGTGCGGCGGCAGCGGTCATAAACGCCAACAGCACCTTCTTAACGGCGGTAATGGGATTGCTGGATGCCAGGGTACTGGCCGGAGCCGTTAACGTTAATGGGCAGTTCCTCGTCGATATACTCGCTTACCTGGATCCGGGCGTGATAGCCAATGTTTTCAATCAGAATCAAGACTTGCTCTATGATGTGGCCAGTCTGTTGAACCCCGAGTTCATCGCTTCGCTCATCAACAATCAGACCTTTACTTCAACCCTCATCGGTTTCCTGAGCCCCGGTGCTATCGGCGGTGCGGTAAACGCCAACGGAGGCTTTTTGACTGGCCTACTCGGACAACTCGACCCATCGGTTATTGCAGGGGCGGCCAACTCGAACGGGCCTTGGCTCGAAGCACTGATAGGCGAACTGAACGGAGAGCAGCTTGGGCAAATCATGGACAGCAATTCCAAGTTCCTCGATGATTTCGTCGGGGCTCTCTCCACCTCAACCGTTGCTTCTATAGTAAATGGCAATGGAGCCTGGGTGACTGACTTGATCGGG
>Ga0154635_151_pt1 | contig 61135 bp, 74 predicted proteins | sample Rifle2008BG13ft_FD_116064 | JGI IMG/M metagenome (GOLD analysis project Ga0154635, IMG submission 116064) | Solincola sediminis RBG_13_55_18
CGATGCACCTGCAGGTCCGGTGAACTGCATCTTGAAGCCCGCAGCAACCTGCGACAAATAGCTGCCCTCAAGAAGCACATCCCACGTAGAGTTCGCAGGCAGTACGGCGAACAGATCTTCGTCATCCTGCAGAACACCATTGTTATTGATCGTCTCGTTCGTTGGCTTGTACACGCCAAGCGGAAGACCACCTTCGATCGCCGCAAGACGGGTTTCGTGATCATTGATCGCGTTGGCAACGGGAATGCCAAACGTGACAATGTCAAGAAATCCATCTGGACTTGGTACGACGATAAGAGACATTCAGTTCTCCCCTACCCTAGCTTGATCAACCAAGATCGTCATCGTCGTACGCTGCGGCCGTTTGAAGATTCAACATCCACAACGGATAGAGAACAAACAACTGCGTGAACAACGAACCAAGGCAGATCACCGTAAACAGCATCTCGCCAGACAATGCGCCAACCAGCGTTGTCAATACGGTAACACCAGCCATGAGAACGAACGTCACAACGCGAGGATTGACGAAGAAGAACAGCATCGTCAATCCCAGCACGATAAGAAGAACTGCGTTAAGCGTTGACACCACATCATCTTCTTTCGTCGCTAGCCGTCAAGAACAACACTGCCGCTGATTGTATCTCCGTCGCGCGTAACTCCGAGCACGTTGGCTTCGATGGCAAGTAGCTGCGATCTCAGTATACCACGAGCGCGCTCGAATTGCTCATCATCAAGCCCAAGTTGTTCGAGTGTCGACAACAATACGCGCGCAATAGCCGCACCATCAACCTGCGCCTGTGCAACAAGCTGTTGATCAATGGCGGCATCCATCGCCATCTTTGAGACGCGAGCAAGATGTGTCCGCTCACGTTCACGCATCCTTACCCAGGGGGCAAGTGCACCATCGCCGATCAAGTCATCGTCTACGACTGCTTCACTGATCTTGAGATCGAGCCAAGCGACGCCTCCTGCCGTTCGACGAACTTCACCGAGCAATGCCTCCCAAGGGTTGATACCCAGGGGTCGCGCCAAAGCATGCGCCATCATCCACGCTCCAATTGCGTTGTTCTTCTTCGTGTTGCCGCCGTGCTGTTGGCAGAGGCCAAAGCCGTGATGCGCCGTGCTCAATCCTGCAGGTAGTTGACACCGCGTGGCTGTGCTTCCTTCTGGGACATTGTGCTTTCGCTTCGGCGCTCCACACTCCCCACCAGGCTCAACAAAACCACCCGCCTCCTGAATAAGTCGCTCTGCTTCCTGTCTCCATCTAATCGATCGCCGGACCATCTATCCTGCACCAACCATCCCTACGCTGCCATTAAGATCCAAAATTAGGATCACAAGTTCATGTCTACGCGCGCGAAACAGACGATCCTTACGATTTCTTCTCCTCTTGTGATTACCGACAGTAACTATATCTTTCTTCACTCATTATCGTTTAAATGGCTTTCACGTCAATTTCAGTTACGATTTTGCAGTTTACAGTTTCAAGGGCCATTTGTAGTAAAGCGCTATCGCGAAAATGGGCGAAAGTAGTTTTAGTCAAACAGCCCTCAAAACTGTAAACTGCAAAACTGCATTCTGACATTTCAAACAATGTCGACATTTAACCTTGAGAAGACGCGCCACCATCACGCATTCGCATCGCCCAAGCGTGTTGTTCGGGCGTAACTCCACCCTCCGGACGAAGTTCGAGACCAACAAACTCACGCGCAGTGTTGGTCGTGACGCCTCTTAGCGCACTGATGCGAGCATACAGCTTGTTTCTTGAGATGACCGTCGCCTCACCACGGCTCTTCCATCGCTTTGCACGATCGAGAACAGCTGACCGTGACACCCGCGAACCTGCATCTCCAGTTACTATCAGTACATCCTCGATAAACGCACCAATGTGGTCGTTGTCGAACGCGAACGTGTCCATCGCTCGGTGAACAGAGTCCGGTAGTCGAAGTCCTCCCCTGAGCTCATGACCACCCGCGTCCTGTGTGGAGGTTGCGTACGTGTACCACGCGTGCGCACCACGGACAAGCCAGGCGAGAACGCCCTCAGTCTCTGTCTCCTTAATCAATGCGTCGAGGTTCTGCACGCGTTCTTCGGATGGAACGGTGGGACCGCATGGGATGACAACGATGCGCTCGCGAATGGCGCCGTCCCAGTCCTCCACATTCGGCGGATTGTTGGTCGCGAGACAGATGGTCCACGTTGTCGGCACCACGCGCTCTGTGCCAGAATAGAGCTGATACACCGTCTGCATCGAATCACCGGTCAAAGACTTCACGCGGTTCTCGTCCAACGCGAATGTCGTAGGAGTCTCGGAGATCGCGATGAAGTGTCGACCGATGAGGCTGAACGTCTCGGATGAGTGATGCCCAAGACGCTTTTTCGCGATCAGATCCTGGTTTGACTGATGCGCATAGTCTCCACCAAGCGCGTGATGCGCGATCTCGAGCAGCTTCGACTTTCCACAACGCGTATCGCCTTGAAAGAAGAAGATCACGTGCTCACTGTTGGTACCAAGAGCCGAGTATCCGAGGGCGAGCTGCACGAAGTCATACACCTCGTGTCCAACCCCCCGGGCAATGGGCTGTCCTACGTCTGTGACGGTTCCATCGGCGCCAGCAACCACACGATGGATGAGACCTTCCCACAGTGGCGCCGGCGCATCTCGAACATAATTGTGTGGGATGAGATGCGTGTTAAGATCGTCAGGATTGTGTGGACGCAACGTGTCAGTGCGTAAGTCATATGTTCCGTTAAGAAAGTTTAAGATGAATGGATCCGCATCGAATGACTTCGCTGCTGCCCACAAGCGTTCATCGCCACATGCGACCTTGATCATCGCATCCATTCGAGACAGTGAACTCGTTCCGCGTGCGTATGCTGCGTGCTGTGCGCGATCCTGGTCGTCCTCAAACAGTTCTCCCTCACGAAAGATGCTACGTGCCACCCGCCGTGCTACCCACATAAGATCTGCTTGAGTCGCAAGACACCAGCGTTTTCCGTCCCAGAACCGCCACTCCTTTTGTTCCTTCACGTAGCGTAGCCGATCACCGAAGTACACGACAACACGCTGTCCACCACCATCGTCGTTACGTGGCAACGTGTGCGCCTCGACAGCTCGTGTTAAAAGCTGCACGTTGAGAAGTTCTTCTGGCGTCGGCTCAGACACTGGTATTTCAAATGGTCCCGTCACGCTGGTCCCTCATTCTTATCTGTGGCAGCCACCAGTCGTGACGCGAGCATACGCTGCTGCTCAAACAGACGCATCTCTTCTGGACGTTGTCGTTCTCGCCGTGTGTATGCTGAGTTCAGTGCGTTAATGACCTCCTCCCAGGGGAACGGATGCTCAGCCTGGGGTGTCACTTGCCAGATCGCGTACATCAATTGCTTAACGTGATCAAGCGTAAAGTCAATGTCTCGGTCCACCAAAGCAAGGAGTCGCCACGCGAGCCGATAAGCGTCTACGTTGCGTGAACCGGTATGAAAGCCAAACCCACGTTCGAGAAACGTTGCCGTAGCGGGCAGGTCACTCGTTCTCGTGCTATCCGACACGCGGCCACCCGAACCGTCACGCGTGACTGTGCCACCTTGGTGCCGACGAATCAACGTAAGCGTGTCGACGTCGCAATCGACGATCAATTCAGCCAGTGCGTACGCGTACGTGTAGGACTCGACGTCTCCCGAACCACTGTTACGGAACTGCCATGATCCGTTAACTCCGACAGACGGCTCAATCATGATGTACGAACCGATGCCTCGAACCTCAATGCCTGGCATGAAGTCTGAGACCTGCGGAACCTCTCCGTCGTTGGGCTGACGGTAGACCATATGCAATCCACCCGACGCCGTCTCCTGGGTGAGTGTGGACCATGGACCGCCTGATGCCTCCTCCCACTCACCCAGGGAGGTAAGTCCGCCACGTTGCGCATCGATGTCGATCGCGAACGTCTTGTCCTGGACCCAACCCCAGTTCGCAAGAGGCCAGCGTGCGTGCCACTCTTCTACGAGTAACACGTCGCTCGTCGCTCGATGTTGCCAGTCAGGAATGCGTGGATGCTTGCCCGGCTTACGACACATAGTGCCAAGCTGACATGCGCAGTGCGTGCCGTTTTCGTCGGTGGTGACCCACCATGTCGGAAGGATACGCCACCCTATGTTGCAGTAGCTTGCCATAAGCTGTAGCTTCAGTTGTTCGTAGTTCATGTTGTGTTACCGCTGGCTCGTCAGATTACTGTTTCTAAAGTTTGCCAAACCATCAAGAATGAGTTCGTTGATGAGTGGCATGACCTTGACATTGCGTGCGTCTGCAAGTTCTTCAATGTCTGCATACACTGCAATCGGGACATGAAGTGTCTTCACTACCTTCACCTCACCGTTCGCATTTGTTATGGTCGGCGGCATATAATTATTATAATTGAACGCGTCCAACGACCATTCACACAGACCTGTCGACATCACAAATTCACTGGCCCATCTTGGTTCCGTTTGGTGAATACGTGACTGGTAGTATTGGATCGTAAGACACCAACGAAGGGAAACGACGTGAACACTGAACTCGAAGACTACGATCCTTTGGCCGAGGGCGACACCGATCCGCAGCTCGTCGCGGCCGTGTTCAGGCACCTAGGCCAGAGCGTGCCGACGAGTCCTCCAAGCCCCCAGGCCCGCGACTACGAATTGATCACGCCGGGCAAGCAGAATGGCGAGTACGACCAGTTCGTCCTCAATGGCACGCAACTCGGTTTTGGTACCAGCCAACACGAACAGCACAGAGGCCATTCCAACAGCGAGTACATGCCGGCGCGACTAGGCCGCTGCTCTGCCTGCCGTTGGTTTGAAGTGCGAATCATTCGTGCGACTGACCCGGACGAGATCGGCGGAACGTACGTCGTGCATACGCACGGCAACTCAATCGTTCCTGGTGAGAAGCGGCTTTGCCGAGTCTTCATCACGAGTTCTCCATACGAACTTGTCGTGTTTCTCACTGTTCGGCGTGATGGGCATGTGTTCATCCCGAATGCTTCTTCGCTCGCTCTAGCGCAGGCGTCGCACTGGGACGACGACATCAGGAACGCTTGCTTCAATCATCACACCGGCATGCTCGCACCGTTACGAGTAAATACTGGCCTCGAACCTGGTAAGGTTGCTACCAACGGTTGATTGGTCGTCATCTGTGCAACGTCGTCGATAAGCATTCCAGGAGGTGCTGATCGACGACGTTGCAGACACAGCGGAGTAGCGCAGCTCGGTAGCGCGACAGATTCATAGTCTGTAGGTCATGGGTTCGAATCCCGTCTCCGCCACGCTAGGGACGCACCAGGTTCGGTATCGGATGGGCGTCTAACGGCCCGATGTGCGAGCGAGACGCAAGTCTTGACAAGCCGGACCACCTGAGATCGTAGCTCAAAGACGCGGTACGCCGAAAGGTAGTCGAGGTAGAGCGCATCAACATGCCAACTTTGACCAGTGTTGGAAGTTGATGAGATGCAGGTTCGAGTCCTGCCGATGTCACGAGGGGTAACGTGGTTGAGGTGTGTTTGCCTCGTTGAAGGTATGCCGACTTCATCGACAGCAGGGAGCCACGGAAGTCCGGTACGGGAATGATCAAGTGTCGACACAGCAAGTGATCATTCGCCGGCAACACAAATAGGATCCTTCGCCCAAACATGGATCCTCAGACTGAATGAAGCAAAGAAGATTAGTAGTTGTCTGTGAAACAGCCGTCCGTCTTAGTGATAGGAACATGCGTGTACGGGCTGTGGTACGATAGTTTTGGTTGAAATCACAGACAAATCGAAAGGATCATCGTATGTGGCCTCTTCTTTTAGCCAAAGATGTCACTGTGTCGACGAATGGCGTCAGTGGAATCGTTGCATTTGTAACGAGTCCTAGCTTTTGGGCGCCACTCATTGTTTGTGGTGTCGTCGCACTTGCGCTCCGCGCCATGTTCAATGCATTGCCCAAGTGGGTACTGATCATCCTCGTGCTCGTGGTGCTTGTTGGCTTTGGCGCTATTTCGTTTGGCTGACGCATAGCACCACAACATGCACGTGTTCGTCGACAGGGCCCACGTGCAGTGTGGGTCCTGATCCATTGGAGAATAATGAAGAGATATCGCGCAATAAACTCACGCATGCGGACCATTCTTATGCACATTGCGTGCGGAAGAGTCGAGCTTGTTGAGTTCGAATATCGCGTTAAGGGCACGCGTACCACATGCAGTGCAACCATCTATCGACTTGAAGAAGAAGATTACATCGCACTAGACCGCAACGGCAGCATCACCATGTTGCAAAAAGGAACTGCAGTAGTGAATGGCGCAGCGAACACGTCCGATAGTCTCAGCAAGAACATGCCAGCACCAAAGCCAACATTCTTGAGCGCAACTGATGCTGATCATTCTTGAAGGCCCAGACGGTGCTGGCAAAAGCACACTCGTCAAGCGACTTGTTACTGCCATTAGTCACATTGACGAAAGCAGTAAGATCGATGTTCTCCACGCTAAACCACCGCGCACTCACCCTCTTGACGAGTATGTGCGGCCTCTCACGTCATATCGCCCCAATACCGGTGTGCATGTCATTTGCGATCGTTGGCATTGGGGTGAATCGATCTACCCAAAAATCTTGGGTCGTCATTCGCAGTACACATCTGTGATTCACCGATTCACAGAGTGGTTCTTAATGTCCAGAGGCGCCATCGTTATTCACATGACTGCGCCAGACAAAACGCTACGTGAACGACTTGCGGCACGTGGTGATGACATGATCACAGGAGATATCGTCGGTCGCATTCGTGACGCGTATGTCTCATTTGCACGACTGGACACGCAGCTACCAACGTTGACGCGACACTCGAGTCTCAGTGATTTAAACATCGATAGCCTCATCTACTACGCACAAGTGCACGAGATACGCGCGTCTCGATTGAATGCGTTTACCACGTATGTTGGCGCACCTAGTGTTCGATATCTCGTTCTAGGCGATCAACGCTCACACATGATTGGTGACGGCGTTCCTGCGTTTATGCCATACTTGGGACGATCCGGTTCTTTTCTACTCCAAAACTTCAGAGGTTTTGCCGAAGATAAGTATTACGGTTTCGCTAATGCGTGTGACGTCGACGATCCATGGCGCTTGTGGCGCACGTTAGGTAAGCCAAAAATCGTTGCACTTGGCGATTGGGCTAGCGACGCACTGGACTCCATTCCCAATATGCCGCACGGTGCAGTACCACATCCACGGCACGTTCGTCGGTTCTATCAACGAGATGGCGAGCAGTACGGGCAATTACTCAACAGTGCTCTCTACAGCGGCGCAAACGAACTTACATGGAGACCGCGTGTCCATCATAATTAGGATCCCTTCTGGACGTGAAGGATATACGCACGTCGTACAGCAGGTCATGCAGTTTGGCGTGCCTCGTGCGCCCAGGGGGATGCGAACATACGACATCGAAGACGTGATTGTCGAGATCGCGTCACCATACGATGCCCTCCCCCTGGGTGTTGGACGAGCACTTAGCACGCGTATCGCTGCAGTTGAGGCTATTCAGCTTATCGGTGGGTTCCATGATCCGCAATTGATGACGTGGGCGTCGCCACACTTCGCGCAATTTCGTGAACCATCTGGTTACTTCTACGGTGCATATGGTGCGCGTATTGGCACGCAGGTTCACCACGTTGTGCGAAAGTTGCACAGTGATCGTGACTCACGTCAAGCCGTAATCGTGCTGTGGAACAAATCACTCGATAACACGCCGAACAAGCGCGACTATCCGTGCACAACGTCTCTGATGTTCTCAGTCGTCAGAAACAAGCTGCGTATGCGAACGATCATGCGCAGTAACGATGTTTGGCTTGGTTTTCCATACGACATCTTTCAGTTTACGCAGTTGCAGTGCACAATCGCTGGAATCATGGGAATTGAGCCAGGAAGTTACACGCATTATGCAGCGTCTCTTCATATTTATGAACGAGATCTTGAGCATGCTGCGTCACTTCGGCGACCAGTCATTGATATGTTGGATAAGACGGTGCATGGAATCTCCACTGGTGGCGTGCTGCCAACTGACCTCTGGGCTAGTTGTGTTGGTGGGCGCGCCATCTACACGAGTGAAGTAACTGCACGTGCGCTTCAGTTGTGCTATGGCGATCTTGATGCTCCAACGAAGAGTGAGGCGTGGTATGCAGGACAGCTCTCCGGATTCAAAAACAGTGAAGCCACGGCAGACGTGGCACCAAACATGGATGAGCGTCGCCCAGATAATGGCAAAGCGTAGTCTTTGTGAACGCGATCAGGTCGGTGCGGTTGTTGTCAGTGACACCAATCGAGTTGTCGCAACGGGCTACAACGGGCCACCACGTGGCTTCAATGCTGAACCTCACGTAAACATGCGTCAGACAAGTTGTTCATCGTGGTGTTCGCGCGCACAACAAGTTTGTGTATGCGGTCATCATCAATCGAATCACACCGGGGCGCATGAGTCACCGACTGCGTGTGGAAGCTGCGGGTGTTGGGGCTATGATGGCTTGCCAAAATCATACGACAATTGCCCATCGTTACACGCCGAAGCCAACGCTCTCATGGTATGTGATTACCGCGATCGAGAAAATGGTACGATCTACGTAACAAGCAGCATTTGCATAAACTGTGCAAAGCTCATTGCAAACTCAGGCCTCCAGCGTGTCTTCGTACTAGTGGATCCAGTCCAGACATCACATCGTGATTTCACTGCATCACATGACTTCATCAAGCGTTGTGGACTATACGTGAACGAGATGGAGGTACGTCGTGAAGCTGTTTAGGTTCATGTTCGTCGCCGCAGCGTACGACATGCGCATGGCTGTCGTCATGGCCGACAATCTTGATGATGCGCGGCAGAAGCTACGCGACGCGTGCGATGCAAATGTTGCACGTGACCAGGGTAGTGTCGTCAGCTTTGGTGAGTGGAACATGGACCACGTGGTGCTTCGTGACTACAACAAAGACGACGGCTACGGCCAGTGTGAGATCGCCGGCGACGTCGCGTTCACGTACGGTGTCGACGGATGACTGGAGAGCTCGTCAGCGTTGGCCTCGACACGCAACTTACTAGTGCGACGCCTGGCACGCAACTTGCTCGCCGCGGACTTGACGATGTGCAGCTTCATCTCGTTGACGACTTCGAGACCGCAACTGAACTAATGCGGTGGCTCGGTTCGCGAGACGCTGAACGCCTAATTGCAGTCGACACCGAGACCACGGGTCTCATCATCGGCAAGGACAAGATTCGTCTCGTTCAGGTCGGTGGACATGAACACGGTTGGGCCATTCCATGGAACCTCTGGGGTGGCCTTTTCCACAACATCGTGCAGCGATACACCGGGCAATATGTGTTCCATAATGCACCATTTGACGTTGGTATGCTCGGCGCACAAGGTGCTGAATCAGTGTCGATGCCTCTTCACCGAATTCATGACACGTTAGTGATGTCGCATATCGTTGAACCTCATATGCTTCACGGACTGAAACGTCAAGCCGGTCGTCATGTCGATGCTGCAGCAGCTGGTGCGCAGGCTACACTCGATAAAGCCATCAATTCACGAAGTGGTGGTTGGGGCTGGGATACCATCCCAATCGACTATGCTCCATACTGGCAATATGCGGCGCTTGACACTGTACTAACTCGACATCTTTTCGACGTGCACGCCCCAGTTGTTCAATGGCAGGCGCCTATCGCATACGAGTTAGAAATGGCAGTTCTTTGGGTCCTGTACCGCATGAGTCGTCGTGGTGTTCATGTTGACGTCGACTATGCAAAGCAAAAGTATGACAGCTTCATGTCATACGTGGAAACAGCTAGTGCGTGGATCCAAGAAAACTACAAGGTGAAGCCAGGATCTAATGCGGCCATCATTAAGATCTTGCAGGGTGAAGGCTTCATCTTCGATAAGAAAACAGAGTCTGGTGCCTTCTCACTAGACAAGGAGGTGCTCGGTTTCATCGACCACCCCCTAGCAGCGACGGTGTTGAACTACAGGCAGCTACAGAAGCTGTCCAGCACGTATCTGCGACACTTTATCGAGGAGGCCGATGCCGACAGCCTACTCTATCCGTCGATCAACTCCCTGGGTGCGCGGACTGGTCGGATGTCGATGCAGAACCCAAACTTCCAAAACTTGCCTCGTCGCTCTGAGCAAAACCGAGGCGCCGAGGCGGTGCGTAACTGCATCGATGCACGCCCCGGCAATTCTCTTCTCTTCTGTGACTTCGGACAGATCGAGATGCGACTCCTGGCGCATATGTCGCGATGTCAGCCAATGATCGATGCGTTTCGCAACACTGAGCATGACTTCTTTGTGACGCTTGCCCGACAAATCTTCGCTGATCCAAATTTGGGTCGTAAAGATAAGCGTCGACAGATCACGAAGAATGCAGGCTATGCGACCATCTATGGCGCTGGTATCCCGAAGTTCGCGAAAACTGCTGGTGTTAGCGAAGAAGATGCGCATACGTTCTTCTCTCGCTGGAATGGTCTCTATCCCGAGGTTAAGTCATTCCAAAAAGAAGTTGATAGACTAGCGTGGCAACGTCAACGTGACGAAGGCGTACCTTATGTCAGTTCGCCTCTCACCGGTCGACGACACGTTGGTGACACGAACAAGGTATATGCTCTCGTCAACTATCTCATCCAAGGAACAGCATCAGAGACGTTCAAGACCAAACTAGTACAGCTCGATGCTCTTGGTCTCGGCGCATTCATGACAATCCCAGTACACGACGAGATCATCCTTGATGTTCCAGACGCACAACTTTCTGATGTCGTGAATTCTGTGTCAAGTGTCATGAATGACGACACGATGTACTCGGTGCCGATCACTGCGTCCATGGCGCACGGTAAGCGTTGGGGCATGAAGGTCGATTGGATCGGGGACATGGATGCGCTGGTCAGTGATTAATCTTGTTGCATTCGACCCAGGGGGAACAACAGGGCTCGCTCATTATACGAACGAGCACGACATAAACTTCGTCAATGACACTGACGGTTCATACTTTGTCTATCGGACGCTACGAACGATGCAGTTTACACCCGTAGAGGCACTCGACTATCTTCGTGCGTGCGTCACTGTTGCCTCAACAGAGTGCAAACTCAATGTCGTCTACGAGCGTTTTGTCCCTCGCGGTCGGACGAGTGCCAGAACACATCAACAGGCGCCACTTGATGTCATTGGTGGCATTCTTGACATCTGCCGTTCTCCACACGTTACTTGCATATCTCAGGGACCGTCTGAGGCTAAGAAGGTGGGAACGCCTACTCGCCTGCAGCACATCGGATTCTGGACGCCTCACATGGGACATGCTAACGATGCGGCGGCACATGCACTGCTCGGGCTACTTCGATTTCATCCTGATGAGGTGGCACAGCTCTACCAGCATGGTAAAATCATCGTAGATCGAATCTAACGAAGGACAACGATGATTTGTGTTTCGATTGTCACGCATAAGAACAATCGTGCGCTATTCCTTCCTAGCACGTGGCATCTTAAGGAGCTCATTAAATCCATCCCTGGTGTGCGGTATGACTCCGCACGCGAAGGTTGGTTGTTCTCACTGTCATGGGGTAGTCTTGTAACTCTCCGTGGTGTATTTCGCGAACAGGTCGAGTTTACCCCTGAGGTTATCTCCTGGGCGTGGACGGAGCGTAATACTCGCGTCGATCCTATGATGGATCTACGTGGTCGTCCCGAGCTTCCCGAGCATCTGCAGACACTCGAGTTTGACGAACGACTGTTTCCGTTTCAACGAGCCGGTGCACAGTTTCTCGTAACGTCTGGCGACACGCTTCTTGCCGACGAAATGGGAACTGGAAAAACCATTCAAGTTCTTGCTGCGCTTCAGGCATTGACCAATGCCGGCGAAGATGTTCTTCCTGCGATTGTTGTCTGTCCGAATTCAGTGAAGGGGCACTGGGAGCGCGAGATTAAGGCGTGGTTCCCATCAGCGCGCCCGATCGTGATATCTGGTTCAACGGTGAATAAGCGTAAACTCTTCACCGGGCCAGTTCGCCTGAGTTCTAGTCCATTCGTCATCATGAACTTTGAAGCGATGCGGATGCACGCACGTCTCACGCCATATGGCTCGACTTCACTCCGTCGTTGTCGCAAATGCGATAAGATCTTTGGTGAAGAAGGCCTCACCGCAGCTCGCTGTGAGGTGCATCCCAAAGAACTAGACGAGATCCCGTTCAAAACAGTGATCATCGACGAAGCGCATCGGATCAAGGATCCACACTCAAAGCAGACAAGGGCGTGTTGGTCTACTCTGCATAAGCCGGAGGTTCGTCGTCGTTGGGGTCTGACAGGGACACCGATCGCCAATCACCCGGGGGATCTTTGGTCGATCATGCATGGCCTTTCGCCTGACGAGTACGCGACGCGGACGAAGTTCATCGACCGCTACTGCCTTACTGGTTGGGATGCGGGCGGTGGCGTCAACATCATCGGTGTTCACCCGAACACGCGTGACGAGCTCTATATGTTCCTCGACCCGCGGTTCCGTCGCATGCCCAAGGCGCTCGTGCTGCCGCAGCTTCCGCCCAAGGTTCGTGTAACGCGTGTCGTGGAGATGTCGCCCAAGCAGTCAAAGGCGTATGGACAACTTCGCGATCAGTTTCTTACGATGCTCAACGACGGCAACATCCTAAGCGTTGTCGATCACCTATCACGACGCGTTCGTCTCATGCAGCTTGCGTCATCATATGCGAATGTCACATACGATGTCGAGGGCGACTGGACGACGATGCATGTCGACCTTTGCGAGCCGTCGCCCAAGTTGGATGAGGTTGAGGTCATTCTCGACGAACTGGGTGACTCATCAGTTGTCATCACCGCCGAACACCGCAAACTCATCGCTCTACTCGAAGCGCGACTGACGAAGAAGAAAGTTCCATTTTCTCTGATTGTCGGTGGGATGTCGACGTGGGACCGTGAACGCAGCCTCGAGGACTTTCAGTGCGGTCGCACGAAGATCCTGCTGATGACGATGAAGGCAGGCGGCACCGGCCTGACGATGACCGCAGCCGACACTATTGTCTTCATCCAGCGCTCCGACTCGATGATCGACAACAAGCAGGCTGAGGACCGCGTACACCGGATCGGCTCTGAGGGTCACGAGAGTATCACCATCATCGACGTGATCACACGCGATACGGTTGAGGTCAAGCAGGTCGAACTGATCAACGAAAAACTGCTGAGACTCGACGAGATCACACGCGACCGCATCGTGTACGAGGCCAATGGTCTCGACACGAGCGACCTACTTCGAGAGGAGTCGGACATTCTTCGCTTCAATCTAGGCACGGTGAAGTCGTGAGCTTTGGCGACGAGGTCGTCACTCGTCGTACAAATCTTGTGTCTCGTACCAAGCTCGCTGAGATTAGTGGAATCACACCTGGTCGCATGTGGGCCATCGAACACAATAAGGGAGTACCTCCAACCGACGATGAGCGTCGTCGTATCACCGCGGCACTCGACAACATGCCCGTTCCGTCTACTGGCACTACACCTCGTACTCGCGCGTCGACTCCTCGACCATCGGTACCAGTGCGTACGCCTACGGCGTCTACACTCCCCCCGAGGTCACTTTCGCGAGCTGCCGTTGGTATCGACTGGTCCAGCCTTCGCAAGCGTGCAGATGAGGTCTCAGAGCACGACATCGAACGCTACACCGTTGGTCCTGACCCCACCCTGGGCCATCGACTCATCTCAAACTCTGAACTGCAAACGTTCACGTCGTGTCCACGTAAGTGGTGGCTCACTTACTACCGCAAGCTTAGGCTTCGGCAGCAATCACCTCTCGGTCCACTGGCTATCGGAGACCGAATTCACCGGGCACTGCGATGGTACTACGTACCGAAACACATCACTGCAGTCGATCCCCGAGAGACAATCGAACAGATCATCGTCAGTGACTGGGAACGTGTTACACGGCACTATGATGAAAGCGACCCGCAGCTAGCGCAGCTTCGCACTGCGTTCGTCAAGGAATCTGATCTCGAGCGCATTATGCTTGAGGGGTACGTTGAGTGGCTGCGCGATACCGGCATTGATGAAGAGCTTGAGGTGTTGGGCTCTGAGTGTTACCGCGAGATAGAGTTCGACGTTGAGTCCGATGTTCCTGTAAAGCTCATCGGAAAGCTCGACGCTCGGCTCAGGCGCAGGTCAGACGGCGTTATTCTCTTCATGGATCACAAAACAGTCGCCAACATGACAAGTCCACGTGCCGTACTGCACATGGATCCGCAAATGCTGCACTATCTCGTCATCGAAACGCTTGCACTTCCCGATGGTGAACGATGTGCCGGTGCTCTTTATAACATGCTCAGGAAGACACTTCGCACCAACCGCGCAACGCCTCCGTTCTATGACCGTGTCGAGGTACGGCACAACAAGCACACTATTGCGTCCTACCAGCAGCGTCTTCGACTACTGATCACGCAGATTCTCGAAATCGAAGCCGAGCTCGACAATGGTGTCGAATTTAAGAACGTGCTTCATCACAATCCAACACAGGATTGCGCGTGGAAATGCGGCTTCTTCCCAGTCTGTCCGATGTTCGACGATCATTCACGTGTGGAGGCTATGCTGGAGCAGTACTACGTGCAGCACGACGTCTACGCTTACTATCGTGACGATCGACACGAGGAAATGAATGACTGACGTTACTTCACCAGTTACGCTGGCTGATCTCCACAATAGGTTCACGCCAGACGACACCATCTCACTACTGATCCATGCCGCATCCAAAGCAGGTAAGTCGACTCTTACGTCGACCGCTCCACTACCTATTCTCGTCATCGATGCTGAGGGTGGTTGGCGGTTCATCCGATCGATCGGCTTTAAGGGAGCTCAACTACGAAAGCAGCATTGGGATCCCATGCAAGGACCGCCTCCGCGATACGACGGAACATGGGATGTCTGTATTGTCACTGTTCGTAAGTGGAACACACTGATTCAGACATATGGATGGCTCACGCAGGCACCGCACGACTTCGTGTCCATCGTATTCGACAGCATCACAGAAGCACAGCGACGCTGCAAGCAGAATCTTGTTGGCACTGATGCGATGAAGATCCAGCACTGGGGTCAACTTTTGACCCTCATGGACTCACTCATCCGCGACTTTCGTGACTTGGTGTTGCTACCAAGCACGTCAGTTCGCTGCGTCATCTTTATCGCTGAGACGACAATGGATGAAGGTAAGTGGCGCCCTAGCATGCAAGGCCAGATCAAGCGTGCGTTGCCCTACTGGGTTGACATCTGCGGGTATCTCTACGTCGACCAAGAGGTAGACACTGACGGACAACCGACCGTCAAGGTGCGTCGTATGCTGGTGACGCCACATAACCTGTTTGAGGCGGGTGAACGTGTTCAAGGCGTGCTCGGTGATGTCGTCAACGATCCCAGTGTGTCTACTATGATGGATACTATCTTCGGTTCGCGCACAATTCAGGCAAGTCTCAAGGAGGTCACTTCGTGACGAGCATCGACTGGGCATCACTTCGCCAGACCGCGGACGACGCAACGAAACCTGTTCCCGAGGGCGAATACGATCTCGTTGTCAACAAGGCGGAGGCCACCCGCGCGTCGAGTGGTTCTCCGATGATCAAGATGCAGCTTCGCGTCGTAGGCGGTCCATCTGACAAGAAGACCATCTTCCACAACATCACGCTGACTGCGGACAATGCATTCGCTCTTGCGATGTTCTTTCGTGCGATGGACGCGTTCGGTCTGAACAGCACGTGGTTCGAACAGAATAACCCATCTCTCGAGCAGATCGCAGCTGGTCTCGTGGAACGGCCAGTGCATGCGACGATCGGCATCAGGCAGTTCCAGGGTTCTGATCGCAACGAGATCAAGCAGCTGTCGACCTCTCTGACCGGTGGCGTCGGCGTACCGTTGGCAGTTACTACAACCAACGGTCCAGGTGTACCGAGCGTGCCGACGCCGGGCTCTACCTCTCCTGCAACACCTACTACGCCGATGGTTCCGTCAATTCCGCAGCCGTCAATTCCGCAGCCGAACGTTTCCACGGGTGCTGGCGTTCCGACGCCTCCGGGTCTTCCGATCTGATACGATTCTGGTGCCCGTTCCATCCGGGGGCGGGCACCTATTCGTTCCACCATACACCAATCATTGCTTTCGTTACGCCAGATACGCTTGGTAGAGTCGTCGCAAGCATCAAACAAAGGAATGCGATGATCATTGGTTACGGTAAGATCGGTCGATCGATGCCGCTGTCTCTTGCGAAGTGCGGCACTCTTGGCGGTGACGTTGAGTGCGCAGCCATCGTGAATACCTTGGCGCGCCGTCATCCCGACGACACGTTTATTCTTCTCGGTCGTAATAGTGGTGAGCGACCGAGTGACGTCGGCATGCCGGCGAACGTCATCAATCCGTGGATCGAGTGGCAACCATATCTCCGAGCATGGATCAACACTAGTGGAATGAACCACGCTAACCTTTCTGTGTACGAACAGCGTCGGCTTCACGCATTCTTCGCTGGACTTACCGAGGAAACGTTTGTCAACTGTGACGCGCACGTTTGGTGGCTGGGGCAACACGGCACGACAAACATGCCGATCCCAAAGATTGGCGCGCGTGACGTGTTGACGAAGCCACACGATTGGTGCGCGTATTACGTCGCTTTCGCTCTTTCCGGCATCAATGCATGGCGTGAAAGTGATCCGATTCGTCGTGAAGAGATCTATCTCAACGCGGATCCACGCAATTGGCCGAAGATGCGAGACCTGAAGTGGCCGCTACGTCACTCAGTTCTCGCACAGTACGACTACGTCACGAACATCAAGCACGAGCGTTACAGTGATACTCGGCAGCCGATGGATACCGATTTCGGTCTCTATGCGACGAATGAGGAGCCAGGTGTCTGGCGTAGTACAGTGCGAAGCGTCTACTCAGGACTCGAAATCAACGGTCTTTTCCCCGGAACGCCATTCGGTGATCTCGTGTCGTTCAACGACACCTGGGAAAATCGCGATCGATTTGGTCTCTTCATCAACGAGTCGGGAAAGACTGGCAACGCGAAAATGCAGCGTGTCACTGCATTCGAAGAGTGGATCGCGCCACAGAATCCCAATTGGGTGCATGGAAAGTGGTCCGATTCCTCGCTTACGCGACTTGGACGCAGCATCAGTCCAGCGCCGTGGGATCAGTATTTCCCGCGTCTCCATAGCGTTCGTGCGACCTTCACGACGCCATCGTCCTGTTCCCCCTGGGCAACTACGAAGCCCTGGGAAGCATTCGCTGCGGGAACGGTCTGCTTCTTCCATCCCGAGTACGACAAGCAGAATCATATTCTCCGCAATGCTGACCCAACGCTTCAGCACATGCTTCGCGTGAAAACGCCAGCGCAACTTGCTTCGCACATCGATGCCGTGAACAACAATCGAGACCTATGGAAGACGATTGTTCGACTACAACGTGAGCACTTCGATAATGCGATGACAGAGCACAAATTCCTTTCGATGATCGAGGAGCGAATTTACGGTGCCTAAGACACGTTTTGCTATTGTCACGACCACGATCAACGTGCCTACGACACTTATGAAGTGGGCGCAGAGTCTCGACGAGCGCGACGTGATCATCGTTGCTGGAGATAAAACGTCTCCACACAGCAAAATCATCGCCCTTCTCTCCGAAATCCAGGGTGATTTCGGTGTTCCTACCGTGTATCTATCACCAGAAAAGCAGACGCATTGGCTGATTTCTAGTGACATCGGTTGGCGGTCAATTCAGCGGCGAAACATCGCTGTTCTTGAAGCAATGCGGTACGACTCCAAGTTCGTGACTACGATCGATGACGATAATGAGCCTGTTGATCCTCTCGATTACTTCTCACGCGTCGAAGTACTTCTTGGAAACGATGATCCAACCGAATTGACGGTATGTCACATGGGCGGTGACGCGTTCATCAACATGTGTCAGATGACGTATGGATCAACAGTTGTGCATCGCGGTCTTCCACGCGTATGCCACAATGAGCTGCAATACGAAGTTCCGATGACATCTATCGAAAAATCAAGACTTGGCGTGTTCCAATCGCTATGGTTCGGACACCCAGACATCGACGCTCTTGACCGGATTCACAACAACATCGTTGTGAATCCACGTGGCAATGAAGTTCACGTTCCTGCGCGCACAGATTGGTGCCCAATCGACTCGCAAGCCACTACTTATCGTGCTGAGCTTGCGCCTCTTCTTTGCGTCTGGCCACACGTTGGACGCGCGGATGACATCTGGGCAAGCTATGTTGCGCGTAAAGTGATGGACTTCCTGGGCTGGAGCGTCGGATACGGTGCGCCCTATGTCAAGCAGGATCGCGGACAATATGACGACCGCGCGTTCTACCAGCATCTTAATGAGCTCGAGAAAGAGCTCTTGATGTATCGATCTACCACAACACTCTGTGATCATCTACGGCGCATCGACTTCACGCATCTCGGTCTTAAGCACTTCAATCCAGAAAATCAACGTGTGCTGCTTGCGCATCGCACTCTCGTCAACACACTCTATGATTTGTCGGACATCATTCCACCGGAAACGTTGACCATGCTTTCCAACTGGTATGCCGATGTTCGTACCGCACTTACTACTCCAGCGGTGGGTTGATGCCTCAACATTCAGATCTCGCCAACATCATCTCCATCCAGCGAAATTTTCAACGACGACTTGGCCATGATTTCCACAACATGTCGACAGAAGAACGTGTTGACTATGCTCGTACAATGGTGCTCGCAGCCCAGGTAGAGCTGGTCGAGGTCCTCAATGAGACCTCATGGAAGTCGTGGGCCGATGCGAACTTCTTCAACCACGAGGCGTTCATCGGCGAGCTTGCGGATGTCGTGCACTTCATCATCAACCTCTATCTGGTCGCGCTTCCACTCGCATCACCAAACACCCTGGCTGAGACGATCTGTAGGACATTCGTAGCGAAAAATCACACGAACCACAGGCGTCAGGACGACGGCTACATGGGTCACGTCGAGGCGGAGGAACCACGGAGATGCCCGACGTGCCATACTGATATCAGTCCCAAAGCTACCGCGTTTCGCGCGCCTGAATTGATCTGCAACGGCACCCGTGAAGGCTGTAAGATGCCGGATCTGGCGTCCTAGTAGGATCAATTAGTGACATATCAAGCTGTCGATGTTCTTGGCTTTGCAGGTGGATTTACGCTAGGAATGGTACAGGCGGGCTTTAGTCTTGTCGGCAAGCGTGAATTGCCGGGAGGATTTGGTGTTGCCAATTGCGAAGCAAATCGACACTTGCTTGGCAAGAATTGGTCGGCCGAGGCATGCGAACCAAAAGACTGGTCGCGTGTCTCGGCCGATGTCGTATTCGGCAACCCACCATGCTCAGGTTTCTCTGTGATGTCAGTGAAATCGTTTCGTGGCGCTGATTCACCAGTCAACGAGTGTATGTTCAACTTCGTACGATACGTCGCCAAGGTCCAACCAGTCATTGCGGTCTTCGAGTCTGTCCAATTAGCTCGTACGAGTGTCGACGGTAGACAGCTTATGGCCATGCTCAGAAGCTACCTGGAGGACCTTACGGACGACAAATGGAGTCTCTATCATGTGCGGCACAACGCACTATCAGTAGGTGGAGCTGCCATGCGCCGTCGGTATTTCTGGCTCGTATCACGCATCCCGTTTGGAATTGAGATTCCTGCGATCCGCCAGACGCCGACGCTTAATGATGTCATTGGTGATCTCACCAATCTTCCATTAACGTGGCTTCGGCAGCCATATCGCTCACCTGCTTCTTGGTGGAGTGCTTCACGTCGAGCGGAAACAAACGTCCTCGACGGACATATCACCCAGGGGACACCGCTCGAATCGCGCATCATGGATCTATTGCGTGGTGTACGATGGTTGCCAAGTGAGTCGATCAGCGCCGTTGCACGACGACACTATGAGGCATACGGTCGACTCCCAACCTCCTGGGCGGCTACGGAACGAAAAATCGTCGCTAACGACTTTCACATGGGTTACACAATCCCTGTCAAGTGGAACGGTGACGCATACGCTAGAGTGATCACTGGTGGCGCTTTATGCACTGTGCTGCATCCAACAGAAGATCGACTTATTACGTATCGAGAAGCAGCGCGAATCGTTGGATTTCCAGATGATTGGGTGATCAGACCACTACGACATGTTCCCTCTATGGCGGCAACGTGGGGTAAGGGCATCACCGTTGATTGCGGTAGATGGATCGGCTCATGGATTAGAGAAGCACTTGATGGAACACCGGGCAAACACGTCGGTACCTTGATCGGTGATCGCGAATGGGACATTGATGTCACACACGCCTATCGAAACCTGGTACAGTAGTCCTGACGCACGAACTACGAAGATGCAGTCGACCTGAATGGAGTGACATGAGTAACGAGGAAACTGTGGCTCTCGAGACGCCTGAGGCTGTCGAGGTCACGGACACCGACGCTTCGAACACCGATGTTTCTGCGGACAGTGTGGATGGCGCGGACGACGCGGCTGCCACCGAGGACAGCAAGACCAAGGTCAAGGACTCCGCGGGACGGACGCGGCCGAGTGCGACTATCGAGCGAGACCTTGTCGTTCTCGAGACGCTGACGGCGCTCGTCAATGGCGAGTTCAAGTACGGTGTCAGCCGCAACGAGCTCGCTGCCGAGCTGGGCATGGAGCCACCGCAGGTGTACCTGTGCCTCTACCGTCTGAACCGCGACGGCAACATCAAGCGAGCCTCGTCTGGTGCGCGTGCTCGCTGGGCGCCGATCGAGTACGAGGTGCCGGCCAGGCCTGCTCCGGTCATTGACGAGAACGCGACTGAGCAGCCGGCGGCTGTCGATGCACCGTCGGTTCCTGAGGTCTGATCATCGTAGCACGTTGGCGCGAATCCCCGTTGGGATTCGCGCCATACGTGTTGTACTGTAGATCTATGCCCGATATCACAGCGCTTGTAGTGCGTGACTGGGGCGTGGGTGGTCTGTTGACGTTCTGTATCATCTTGATTCTCGTCGGTAAGCTGACGCCACGTAGCGTTCTTGACGATGTCATTGATGATCGTAACAAATGGCGTGATCTTGCAATGAAGTTGACGGACCAAGTAGATCAACTTCTCACTGTGGCGCGAGCTACGGAGCAGACGTTGCGCATCATCCAGACGTCTAGCATTCTACGTCCGGAGACCAATCACGCACCTTCACCATCTGTGGAGTCTGACACGTGATGCATCTTCTCAGAAGTGTCTATGAGTACTGGATTCGTCATCAGCCACCGACGCGTCAACACACCAATCTTGCGAGTCTTACGTACACCATGAAGCGGCAACAGGTGGCGATCGATGGACTTGCGGTGCGTGTGAACGCCACACGCACAAGAGTGACAAATGATCCATATCGTGTGTACGTCGATCGTAACGGAGACGTGCGATGAAGATTTTCGGACGTGAGCCAGTTCTCTGGCTTCAACTCACCAGTGCAATCGTGATGTTGATCGGCGCGTTTGTCGCTGACTTCACTGTCGAGCAACAGGGCATCGTCAACGCAACAACCGTCGCGGTCATGGGTGTCATCACCGCCACACTCGTACAGAGTGGCGTCGTGCCCGCACTCATGTCGGCACTGAAGGCAATCATGGCACTCGCACTCGCATTCGGTCTGAACATCTCTGCTGATCGGCAGGCGGTGTTCATGACCCTCGCTGCAGCGATCATCGGGATGTGGGTTCGTACCCAGGTGACGCCCAAGACGTAGTCTTCTAGCGAAAGAAGAAAAGCTAACGTCTCTTCCTCTTCACTGCTTTCGCCCAGGATCAGCTCCTGGGCGAAGTGATGTAAAAAATCTTGTGAGATGCAGTCAAACTTATTGCTTCACGCGCTCGATCCTGATACGATAGTCGTAGAACAAAACAACAAACGAAGGAACGAAAATGAACCTCGAGCCTTACGTGCGACCGATTCCCACGTTCACCGTCGAGTCGTCAAAGATGGAGCAAGGCATGTTCAACGTGAACATCCATTGGAATGCGCATCAGTCATCGCAGTGGACGCTTACTCTCGACGAGATCAACAGCCTTCAACAGGCGATCATCGACGCAATCAATAAGCAAATCTGACGGGTTTCAGGTGGTGCCGAGAGATCGGCGCCGCCGGTGACCAATCAGCATAAGATTGGCACTGCACTTCTCTCACCCACCTGATATGATTATCGTAGAAGTTGAAACAACGAACGAGTGAAGAGAAAGAAGAGATCAATGTTCAACCGTAGCATCAAGATCGAGAGCCCGAAGGGCTGGTTCTACCTCAGCGTCAACGCCACCGTCTACCACATCCACCTGAGCATCGGGCGCTTCGCGATCACCTTCCAGCGCACCGTCGAAGACATGAAGAAGAGGCGCACGGCCAAGTGAAATACGAAATCGAATTGACGACAGTGATCAGTATGACCACTATCGTCAACGCTGACACCGAAGACGACGCTCTTGATCATGCGTATGACCACGCACTAGAACTTAGTTCGTCAGTGATCACAGGTCCATGGCGTGCTGTCTTCATCAATGACGCCTGGGAGCACGCTACACCCATCATCAAAGAAATCTCTTCGTAGATGGTTGCATTCTTCTCTCGATCCTGATACGATAGTCGTAGAAGTTGAAACAACGAAGAACGAAATGAAGAGAAGGATGATTAAGATGACTGATCTCGCTCCGCACGGTGGATGCAACTGGACCGGTTGCAGGGAGTGCTTCCCAGAAACACAGTCGATCGAAATCAATGAGGAGAAGACAATGAACGAGAACGATCAGGTCACCACCGCTCTCGAGCTCCGTGCCTTCCGTGAGGCGCTCGGACTCTCCCGCGCCGACGTCGAGGACCACACCGGTCTCGCCAGTTCCGTCGTCTGGCGGGCAGAGCAGCCCACCCGCAAGGTCACTCCCGAGCAGTTCGCCAAGATTCTTGGCTTCCTGACCAACGTCAACACCACGGGCAAGCAGCCCTGCTGCGGCAAGAAAAGCGGCAAGAAGGTCAAGCCGCAAACACTCGCGTCGTTTGACGAGGGCTTCACGAACGAGTTGAAGGCGCAGCGGGATGAGGCTCGCGCTGCTCTCGCACAAGCAAAGTCAGATCTGCACGACGCGCTTACTGGCGCACAGGCACTCGTCGACCAGACCGTCGCGCAGCACGACGCATGGAAGGCCGACCTGCTCAAGTTCATCGACGAGCAGATCATCACTGCGAAGGCGAAGAAGCAGGCGCTCGCCGGTCTCAAGGCCGTCGAACTTCGCGTCGCAAGCTGATACCACGCAATGGCCGGCCTTCGGGCCGGCCTTTGCGGTGTCAATCATAGCTCTGAGCTCACCCGGGGGCAACATTCTAATCGTCCGAATAGTTCGACAACGGCGGAGTTTGATCTCCTCAGAGGATGAGTGATCAATTGTTGCCGAACTACACATTTCTTGGTACGATAGCTACAGACGATAACGAAGCACGATGACAACGACAAACGAAGGAAGCGCGAAATGTCACTTAGGATTATTGATGAGTACGGTTACCCGGCCACGGACAAGCAGGTCGTGTTCATTGACGATCTTTTTGCCAAGCGTGACACCGCTACGCTCACTGACACTATGCGACACACTCTCACGACTCTCTCAGAGATGATCGAGCGCGCCGCAGAAACCGACAAACCGATCATCATCCAAATGTCTCGCCGCGACGCTAGCTACTATATCGACACGTTGCTGAGGTGCCGACCCATCAACTCGAAGAAAACCGACGAACTGAACGCCACGCTTGGGCAGCTGCCCGTGTCGCGATATGCGCTTCCTCGCAAAAACGACCCCGACGTTTGGGACTTCTTCGAGCTCGTCGAGCGCAAGAATGGGCGGAGATTCATGAACCGCCTCCTGGGTTCTCCCGGCGATTGGCGACGTGATTATCTCTGCGCCGAACTGCAGATAGCTGCAGCTCGTGCGATTGCGCTCGATCCTCGCGCATCAGCTGTTGCATATGCGAAGCGTCACCGTCGTTGCGCTGTCTGCGACGCACCTCTTTCACATCCGACGTCCATCGAGTTTTCGATGGGACCCACCTGTCGTAAGCGGTTTTTGTAGTTCTTGGGTGCTAGCGACTTCGGTCGCTAGCACCTGACAATGACGTACAAGCTTGGTATAATGATCACAACGAACAAAGGAGTGCACATGAGTGTGGAAGAGATCATCGAGAGCGTTGGACGCGAAGTTCGTGTTCAGCTTCATCGTCTCGACGGCCACATCGACGCGTGCAATGTTCCGAACGATTTCACCGCTGATGTTCGTCGATTGGCTGATCAGGCCATCGAGCGTGCATACGCAATGGGTCAAGCTGACGCAGCGCGAGATGGCACGACGAGAACCGCGCTTCTTACCATCGAGGGTGAGTGGCGTGACGTCGCGAAACATGCTCGACTGTACGGCGAGCGCATCACTGCGGAGCAGATCGCTGAGGCATTTCACGCCGCCGCGCAACGCTACACCATTGCGAGTGACGAACCGCGTTACCAGTTCGACGAGCATTCTGTTGCTGCGCTTTCCTTCTTCGGAGATGCCACGGATGACACAACCCAGACAGTCACAACCGGAGATGACACGACTCGCGCCGACTAGGTCTCCTACTCAACGATGCATTTACTGTAAGGAGGCAGCCAAGCGAGTCGGTGAAGCTTTCGTCATCACACACGCGGCGAAATGTCCCGACTATCACAGACCAAATCACCAGACGAAAGTTATCGACAATGGTTAAGATCAAGACATCGTTTTACGCGCTGCTTCTCGTTCTTACGGCAGGTGTTGTCGTTGTCTTCGCAAAGCCTCGTATCAACGGATTTGATGTGTCGCGCGACAGTGAAGTGATGCTGAGCGCCACATGGCTTCCGTTGACGCACAAAGAGCTCGTCCACATCACATATTTTGTGAGTGGCGGAAAAACTCTTACGAGCGCCAATAGCTCTCCATGGCAAAAGATCATGGATGTTCCACCCGGCACCGTTGTTGAGTTGTGGGTTACCACACGTGAAGGCAACTTTGTTGAGTGTAACATTCATCAAGACGGCATCAAGCGTTCGCGCGACACGCTTCGTACAAAAGGAACAGTGATGTGCCGCACGACGACTACGTGACCGACTAAAAGGAGGAACGATGTTCAGCTCGACCAGATCGACTTCACGCGACTTCGTCACACCGAGCAAGGCCATTCGACGGATGCTGTCGCGTCTGGCAACGCGTCAGGCATGGTTCACTAACAATGGTCGCATCAGTCCTGCCACAGCATCTCTGCCGCTGGGATTCAAGATGCCCGGCAGCCAGAACCCCCGCAAGCGCTAGGACCTAGGTATGGTGGGCCGGTGTTTGCGTAGGCAGGCAGAGGGGTTCAACCGGGAGCGGGAGGGTACCCCGCGCACATCGTACTACCGTAAGGAGGAGAGATGTTCTGGAGGAGACGCAACGTCTGGAAAGGGATCGTGCGTAGGATCGAGAAGCCAGGTACAGGCAATGACGTCTGGATCGACCTTCGAGCATCTCTTATCCTGATGGACTCGAAGGATTTTGCGCAGCTTTGATAAGCTGTGTAGCAAAAGGCCCGGGTAGCCCAATGGCAGAGGCTACGACCTTAAAAGTCGTGAGATACGGGTTCGAATCCCGTTCCGGGCACGATGCACGGTAGTTGTGCGCGCATAGATACGTCTGATCAACGTGTGACCGTGCATCCCCGCTCTTATAGCCCAATGGCAGAGGCATCAGGTTTAGGTCCTGACAAGTGTCGGTTCGAATCCGACTAAGAGCACGTCTCGAAACAGCGAAGGTGTTGTCTACGCTTCAAGATCTTTCTTAGTCAAACGACAAACGAACAGGAAACGAAGATGACGCGAAAGTTCACGGATAACGACGTCCACACCAACGTTACGCACTTTGTGCCAATCGTGCTAGAATATCTCGCACAATACGAAGGTGACTTCGAACTTCTTCACACATATAAGACGCGACTTGTGCGTGGCGCAGCATTGACGGTTCCTATGGTTCGTGCCGTGTTGAACTCGATGATGGTCGATGGACGCTACGACAACCAAACAACCCTCGCAGTCCCACCTGTAGACATCGTTCAGGATAACCCATTCGATTCCAGCCCGGACATCGACCCTACGTCGCAGCGCCCACTCTGGCTCAAACTTAAGTCCACCTGGCCCAGGAGGTTTGGCGTCTCCACCAGTGTGAATGCGCGAAAGATTCACACTGTCGCAACCGACTCGTTCCTAGAGATGAACACAAATACACGTGAGATTCGTCCTCGTCTTCACTGGGACTGCAAGCCGATGTGGTCGATGTCCGTGCGACTTGTCAAGCTACTAACCGATGAGGAAGCGATCGAACTAGGCAACACCGATCCGTTGTTCACATTTTGCAAGCGCTGCGAAGCGATCCTTGAGAAGCGCGAAATTCTCGCCATCGGGTCGTAATTTACAAAGCCACGTCATCCTGATAGGATAGTCCTAACACCAAACGAACGAACGAACGAAGATCGGAGATGACGTGACCGTCGCGCACGAGGCGCCGGCATCCGGCACCAAGATGTTTTCCACGGACGACGTTCCGTGGATGAAGCTGGGCAAGCTGTCCAGCGACTCTCTCACTCTTGACGAGGCAATTCACGCAGCAGGTCTGGACTTCACCGTCTCGCCTCAGCCAGTGATGTTCCGCCGTGGTGAAGAGCTGCTCACCTACGACGGCCGGTTCGTGATCACGCGTGACGACACCGGCGCTCCCCTGGGCGTCGTGTCGGATGAGTACACACCTGTGCAGTACTCCGACGCATTCCGTTTCATGGAGACGATCAACGCTCGTTTCGTTGCGGCTGGTGCTCTTAACGGCGCGCGACAAGGTTTTGTTGTCGTGAAGCTGGAAGGCACCAAGCTCGACGTCTTCGACGGACAGGACCCACACGATCTTTTCGCTGTCCTGCGTACGAGCCACGATCGGACACGCGGTATCGAGGTTTGCGTGATGCCTCTTCGCTACCGTTGCATGAATCAGCTCACGATGCCATCGTTCGGGAGCGACGCAACACTTCGCTGGTCGATTCGCCACACAAAGAGCGTGCATGATCGTCTGGCCGAGGCCGAGGCAACGATTGCGAACGTGAAGAAGTACGCGATCGTCTATGCCGACACTGCACAGCGCCTCGCATCAATCACGCTCAGCACAGCAAGCGCGACTGAGATTCTCACGAAGTACGTGCTGCCCAACTACGCGAAGAAGCGTGACGACGTTGCGCAGCGCATCATTGAGATGTGGCGCACTGATGATCGAATCGGCGCAGCGTACTCGCACAACGGTTGGGGACTCGTACAGGCCGTCTCTACGTACTACGATCACGATCGCACTGGCGGCAGCCCACAGTCACGTTTTCTCGCGGCAATCGAAGGTCAGACGCAGAAAGCCATCGCAAAGACGGCAGGAGTGGTGCTCTCCCGATACGCTAAGTAGCATGCTTACACTTGACGTGGGGAACCAGTCTGGCTCTGAGTTTTTGTGGAGCCTAGGCTGCCTACTCATCCAGCTCGCAGTTCTCTATATCATCATTCAAATCGCAAAGCGTCGTCGGCATTAATGAAGGAGAAATCGATGGGCTACACGCACGGAGTCAGCACGAAGGTTCGTGAGTATCTCGAAACGCGATCGGATCGTGCGGTCTACCTGCACAGGATGGCGCAGGACTTGGGCTTCGAAGAGCGACAGATCCAGGCCGCGATCGCGACGATGATCTACAAGAAGACTGCGCCGATCATCGTCATTCAGCGTGGACGAGTGTGGCGCTGGCTCGCTCGGGAAAATGGAGTCGAGACCACCATCCGCACGCACTATCCGGTGGAGACCGCGGTTGCCAACACTGTTGATGCAATAGCGAACGCTACGAAGGACGCCGTCGCATCAACCACACCGATCGTTGAGTTCGACGGTGAAGTTCCAGTCGTCGAACGTCCCGCCCGTTCCACCCGTCCTGCCCGTCCTATCCAGCAGTACAAGTTGCCGACTGTCGCCGACTGGGCGGAGACGAACACACGGCTCGCGAAGCGACCGACGTTCATCAGCTTCGAGGTGTTGGTTGAGCGTCCCGACGGTGAGATCATCGGCCGGCGGGTTTCCGAGACCGAGTCCGACGTTTACAGGATCACGCGAGTCTGATCATCCGACTGCGGCGGCCGTCTTCGGACGGTCGCCGCAGTTGTTGATCTCTACGGCCCTATATCGAACTATCGGACTAGCCGCGAAAGTTGCCTGGGGATGACTACAGCGGCCTGACAAATGGTACAAATCAAGTAGAAGGAGCATCATGTTTAAGGGACTGACGTGCGGTGCGATTCTTGGCCTGGTTGGCGTCGTCATGCTCACACTTCTCTATGACGGTGACATCGATCGCGCTATCGACGATATGTTGTTCTTCTCTATGGTGACGATGCTCGTGTCACTCCCGCTTATCGTCGCCATCCTCGTGATTACACGTAAGGATCTGTAGACACTAGCACGTTTTCACGATAGTATCTGACTAAGACGATCAGCTGACAAACGAATGGAGAACACGGTATGCTTGAATATGCGGACAAGATCCGTAAGCTGCTCGCCGTCGCAGATGATCCAAAAATTCCAAAGGAGGCAGCTGAGACGTATCGCGATCATGCACTCATGCTGGCTGCCAAGTGGCGAATTGACATCACTGAGCTCAGCACGATCGCACCAAACGTTGGCGTCGTCAGTCGGTATGTCATCATCGATGGAATTCCCAAGATCTACGCTCGTTTCGTCGCATTCATGGCATCTCACATTGTCGAAGGTCTAGGCGGCATCGGAGCAGCGGTCGACGGTAGGACATGCAGGTTCCTCGTGATTGCCCAGGGGGACGACATCGATCGCATCGACATGACCACGCGTCTCATCGTGGCGCAAGCGATGAGTGAGTTCAACACATGGGCGCGTTCGTCAGAATTTCGCACACGCACTAAGTACTACACTGCGATGGAGAAGTATGTCGTTCGTCGCACGTTCTTCCGCGGATTCAGCGATCGAGTAACTCTTCGTCTCGATGCGCTGACGAAGACAGCTGTCGCAGAAACGATGAATGTCGCCGGTACGGCACTTGCGTTCATCGATCGTGCTGAGGCCGTGAAGCAACACGCGGAAAACAACTTCAGCATCAAGTCATCTCGTCCACGTCGTTCATCATCAATGGGCTATGGCGCCGGTGATAAGGCCGGTTCACGTGCAGATCTCGGCCAGAGTGGGATAAATGAGTCGTCGAATCGTCCCCTGGGTAACTGAGATAGCGTCCATAATGGATGACGCAGATTCACTGCCAGAGATTCGTCGCCGTGGCGCTTGCGGAAAACCCAATGCCAACGTGGATATGGAAGCTACTGGTCTGAATCACCCAAATCCACAGCAAAACGCATTATGTGAAAGTTGCGTGGTTCTGCGACTCTGTAGACAGTATGGTCTCGAAAACGATCCATCTGGACTATGGGACGATGTTTGGGGCGGTCTTACGGGAAACCAACGTCGCAGCATCAACGCAGCAAGAACACGCGTGCACTGTCCAGGCTGCGGCGGCACAGCCGTATTGAAACACACAACGATTGAACTGTGCTTAGGCTGCGGTATTTCCTGGCGCGTATAGTGAAGAGCCACCAGCCCACCCTGGTGGCTCTTACTATGTCTGACTGTAGTTGGTATCGAATCGGACGCTAAAGTCTCGCAGTCAGCGATCTACAGCCCGCGTCGACTGGTTCTGCTCGTAGTAGTAGGCGTCCGTCCAAGCTCTCCACCAAATATCCGCTGTCTTTGAGATAGTGAATCGACGCGCTACTTCACGTCCTTGTTCACTCAGCTCACGTCGCAGATTTGGAATTGTCAGCAGTCGTTGCGTTTTTCGATGAAACTCGCGTGGGTTCCTTGCGAGTAATCCGATGCCTGCATCGTGAATTCGTCGATACTCAGTACGAGGTGACATCACGCAAGGAACGCCAACTGCGGCTAACTCCAATGGCTTAAGCCATGATTTCGCATGATTGAACTGCGTGTCTGCGAGAGGCGCAAGCCCGACACCAAGCCGCGTGAGTGACGTTGGCCAATCCTTCAGCGTAACGGGTCCGAGTTCAACGTCCGCGGGTCGTGGGAGCTGCAGTCGATGCGCAAGGTCAAGACTTTCGCCAATCGTAACGAACTGATGACCTTCACGCATAAGCTGCGCAACTGAGAAGCCAAGTTCCATGACGTCATTGTAATGCGTGCCGACTGCGCCAGGGTATCCAAACGTATCACTGTCCACGTGTGGCGTATCGAACATCGCGTCGTGAATAGCATTGTGTACGACGGATCCACGACCGTGCCGTGCGTAACGTCGCTGCAGAAGAACTGTCGAGGTCGTAACGTGCGACGCGCTGTCACACGCAAGCTGCGCATGACGCCACGTGTGTTCACCGTGCGCACGCATCTCGTTTTTAGGATGCATGACTGCGAACGCAGGATTCGTCGGATCAAGTCGCGATAGATCATCATCCATGTCAATGACGACTGCGACACCTTTGTTCCTGATGATACGAGCTGCCTGCGCAAGAAACCGATGCGTGACTCGCTGAAATACTAGAACGTCAGCGTCATTCGGAATCATGACGTCTCTGACGACATCATCCTCGACAACCGCCTGAATGTCTCGTCCTTCGTTGGGCAGTTGTAGCACGACATCGTGTCCTCGACGTATCAACTCCTTCGCGGGCCAGATCATCCGATAGTGCCCGCAACCGTGCAGGTCGGCAGGAAAGACGTAGACTCTCATCGGTGCGTCACCTGCCATTCCCACAGGCTTCGAATCGGCACATGACGAAAGACATCCACGTTTGGATTATCACTACGAATCTTAAACGTGATCATCTGTGCGTTTCGATCAAGAAATACGTCACCATCAACGCTCACATCCTCGGTGGTGATTCCACCGGACATCTTCCACGAGAGCTTGAGCGTAGTGATCACCAGCGCGTCGCCAATCCGCTTGTGTTATTGGAGTCGTGATGCCAAATCCACGTCGTCTCGTTGCAGAGATGCGAGATCTTTCCGAGCCGGTTGCACTCGAGGATGAACGCCCAATCCTCGTTCGCGAATTCTGGCGTCGACGCGGTCAGGTCGAAGCTCACCTGCTTGGCGAGCTCGGTTCGCACCATGACTGTGATCGTCGTATGACGCGGAACGGCTTGATCCCAAGGCTCTGTCATGAACCACGCTGGGAATGGATCGCGTCCTATTGGAAAAGTCTCAAACCATGAGTAAACGAAATCGGCGCCTGACTCCTCGGCCTCAACAACCAGCTGCTCGAGATGCTGCGGCTTGAACTCATCGTCGTCGTCGAGGAAGGCCACCCAGGGAGATGTTACCGCGGCCAACGCTCTCGCTCGGGTTCCCGCGGCCCCAGACCGTTGGTTATCGACGGCTACCGACAACCCGCCCGCTGGAAGGGTCTGAGACAGCACAGACGAAATGGCTCTCTGGAGTAGCGCTCCCCTGGGTGGGATAGTCGGAATCGCCACTGTGATGTCGTTTGGTCGAATCATGCTCTGTCTCCATCATGCTCATGCAGATGCCACCACTCAAACCACGGCATGTTCGTGTTCCATCGCAACTCTTTGCCTGCAAGTCGTAACAACACAGGAAGAGAAAGCTGGTCTTGATGCGAGCGTGTGATGTTCTCGTACCACCAGTGTCGTGACCACGTTTTCACCGCTTCACTGTGCCGACGAACATTCGCACCTGTCGCGATTAAGCCCCAGTGCGCAGGATGACCAAGAGAGCGGTAGTAGTCAGCTTGTTGGAGTACAGTATTTGCGTCATACTTCCACGCTAGTGACGCTGAAAACACTGCTTCGTCATAGATGCAATCACGCGTTGGGTGCGGCACCATGCACCAGTCATCATTGCCAAGCGCAGTGACACACTTAGCGACAAAATCATCGTCAATGATGGTCATTGATCCATCTACCCAGATTGACGCGTCGTAGTCTGGTAGTGCCATCCACGGGTGTAATTTCCAGAATTTGTGCCGCATCATTGGTGTCATATGACTGAATCGTGTCGTTTGCACGACAGACCATCCATGATATCGTGCCACCTCAGCGATTTGCTTGTCATTCTCGTCAACAAACATAATCGCACGGCAATCAAGATCAGGTGGCACTTGCTTCGGCACATCATAGCGACCAAAGATAGCCGAGTAAAGAGCAATCTTACTCATGCGTTGACGTCTTGTATGACGCGATAGTTTCTTCAACCAGACGAAGATTCAGTGCCGGCTTCCAACCAAGTCGGCTCCATCCACGCCCTTGTGCAACAACACGAGTCGGCTTCTCACCGGTACGCATTGGAAGATACTGGATTCCGCCCGTTGATCCAGTGCACTTGATCACGTAATTCGCGATGTCATTCACAGAAATTGGAACGCCTGTTCCACCGTCAAAGACATCGTCATCGCCGAAGTTTACTGCTTCAACGAGCATGCGACCAAGTTCGTCGACATGCACCATATCAATCGTCTGCAATCCGTCTCCCCATACGGGGAGTGGCTCGTTACGCCACGCAAGCGTCGCAAACGTCGGCATGAACTTCTGTGGATGCTTGGGGCCATGCTTTTGTCCAGGACCATATGCATTGAACGCACACACGTGTGACACATGCAAATTGTACGCAAGATGCCACGCAGTTGCGAGTCGATCGGCGCAGATCTTCGTTGCCGTGTACACCGACGGGAACACTGGTGGCATCGTAATGCCGACGTATCGTGCATCGTGCAGCTTACACCACTCGAGAACATTGAGCGTACCGTGAACATTGACATCAACAGCCGTGTGTGGTGCGTCAAAAAGTTCAGACGTGCCTAGCACTCCAGCTAGGTGAATAACTGCATCCGCAACGGGCAGCTGACTGGGTTCACGTACGTCGTATCCGTCACTGCTGTCAAATGGAATCATCTGATGCCCAGCTTCCGCACCCCAAGCACAGACTGAGCTTCCGATGAACCCACGACCACCTGTCACAACAATCTTCATTTCTTCTCCTTATGGCTTTCGTAGCACAACACGGGCTTCCCACCCCATACGAAGTTCCATGTCTTCGTCGCGAAGTGCAGACCAAATCTTCATGCCATAGTCTGCATTTGGCTTGAACGGACCATCACAGAAGTAGAGCCACGACTCCGGGTAGTACCAGAACGACACATGTGTCGGATCAGCGTAGGCCCACCACCCCTCGATAAGCTTGCCATTTGCGCCGACACAAGGAACGATGATCTCGAATGTCCCACCCGAGATCAATACGCGATAAACCTCATTCATCACGAACAGGCGCTCATCGCCAGACGGCACGTGCTCCATTACGTGACTTGCTCGAACCGCGACGACGGAGTTGTCAGGCATCGGAATGCCGTCTTGAATCTTACGACGCCACTCGCCCTGCCCGTGATGTGGGTCAAGGTTGATGCAGCCAGCGGCAGGAATCGTCCCACCGCCGATGTCAATCATCACCACGGCGCTCGTCCCCACTTCGCAATGAATGCAGCACGATCTCGGCCAGTTTGCTCGATCAGAACTTGATCAGCATTTGTCTGTGCGTTAGGATGCAAGTGCTGTACCGCGTATCCTGCAGTGATCGACAATCCACCGGCGCTACGAACACGCCAATCCAAATCATCATCACCGTACCACCACGCGAATTGTTCGTCGAGGCGAATGCCAGTGCTTCCTCGCAACACAAATGCGTATCCACACAATCGCGTTTGAAGCGTGTAATCTGCGATACTCGCACTCACGTATAACTCACGCACGACGTTGTGCTGGTCAGAGCAACCAGCGTCGGTCTGGCATTGTTCCATATCGCGAACAACAGCCTCAAACCAACCACGAGGAGTAACGACATCATCGTTAATGACTGCGACGAACCACTCGTCGTTACCCGCAGACGTTGCAAGTTCTGCCGCGCGATTCAGACCGATGTTCCACATACGACTAATGTTTGGTGGTCGTTCATCATAGAGGTAGAACTCGTCGCCACACATTGCAGCGTCAATGCCATTGTCGACTACGATGATGTACGGCTGCAACGCTCCTGGCTTGATCGCATTAACAGCATTGTGTAGGCAATCAAGGCGATCTTTCGTCGGAATGACTGCATAATAGCCCGTGTTCATTATTCCTCCTTCGTTCTATTCTATATCGTCACGCGCCCCAAACAGTACCATCGTTCCAGCGGTTGACATTCCAATACGCAACATCACTCGTAGCGCGTGCAATGAGTGTCTGCGTATATGCGCCACTACTATCAACACTCGGTGAAATACCAGTTATGCGGTATCTATCGTCAACACCGAGGTTCGTTAGCTCAGTGAGACGAATACGATCACCAATCTGCAACCGAGGATCGCCCACAATAACAATGTTTCGCAGCACAGGAGCAATTTCACCTAAATCACTCAATAGCCAAACTGCAATCGTTTGACACGAGTCAAACGATTGCCGCCATGGAGACGCGCTTACACTGAGTAACTGCGTCTTGTGCCGTGCCACAGACTTTTCGTCAATATAGTGCGCAGGAGGATTTGACGACGACCCACTCACAATATACGACGCATACAGCGTGAACGATGCTGCACCTGTCGAATCAACAAGCCACACGTCTGTCGATGACGTGTTCTCAATCGTAACAGTTCCAGCAAAGTTACTCGCACCCACTGACACAATGAGTGGAAATGTGCTCAATGCTGTGCCTGAACCATCAGGTGCAGTGTTCACAGTTGTGAAAATATAACTAATCGGTTCCAGTGGAAACAGCTGCCCTGGAACGGCAAATGGGATTGTGATCGTCGAAAATCCATACACGACAACAGGTGATGACGGCGACCACACAACTTGATTAAGCCGTAGTTCAGGCACTGTATATGCGACTGTGACGTCGTTTGCAATCTGTGTGATGTTTGCGACATAATCAATGTTTATGAGTGAATTTGTCGCAGTAAGACTTCGTGTAACTGCTTGTCCCACATCCGTAACGTTTGACACACGCGCATTATAGTGTGGGTATCCAAGTTGATCAAAGTAAACGGCTGCAAACTCTGCCTGTGCAATTGCAGTTAGTGTTGCCCATTCATCGTCTGTTTGATCATACACAACGCCAACAAGACGATTCTGCGATCGATCAATGAATGCCGTTGCTGAGAAGTTCTCCCACACCCAGGGGGAACTTACGACAATCTGGTCTGTCGTATCACCGATCGGAAATCCGCCAGTGTAGTGAATCTCAGCAATCTGCGTGAGATCTGTGATCTCCATACTTATGTCTGCAAACTGCGTTGTCGTTGTTCCAGACAGTGGAGTGAAAGCAACAACAGTCGTAGTGTTATCGATGCGAAATGATGCTGAACCCGTACTAGAATCCCAATGCACACCGTACGCGTGCCACGCACCAACTGCAGCCACTGCAGGGCCAGTAACGCTACGAACAACACCTGCCATTGCCAATTCGAGCGTAAACAATCCTGTTGACGCGATACGTGCAGTGACATATGTCGTTGCATCGTCGATGTTCACAGCCGATAGTGTCGCAAGTGACGTACCAATAGTGTCAAGCTTGAGATAGAACTCGATTCTTCCTATTGTCCGCGCACCAGCACCAAAGTTGTAGTAAAACGTGGACGTGTTCGCTGCCCACTTAGCTGCAATTCTTCCGCCGATGGGCGCTTTTTCGGTTGCGCCAACATATGGCCCAGTATCAAACATCGGCTGCCGGTGTCGACCAGATGCACGTTCGGTGAACGCGTATAAGACGTCACCAATAAATGCGTGTAAAGAACCGTGACAGGGCACATAGCACATCACGCCAGGATGTGGCGGTGGTGCTGCGTAAAATCCTGTCTCACGGAAGAACGAGGGATACCTTCCTAGCAAATAGCTGATAAGCCACGTTGTCTCAAGACCTGGCATATACGGAAGAGTTTCGCCTTGCACAGGCCGAAACCATTCACCCACAAGAAACGGTAACGACGTCGCGTTCCGAAAGAGTTCACGATTATCGAGTGCTGTGAGTGTTAACGTGCGTGAACGAGTAGTCGTACTTGTGCCAAGCGTGTGGCCGGTGAATACGCGGAGTGACTCAATGCCGACCGATGTCGCGAAGATAATGTCCCAGCGAATAGCGCGGCCGTCACGCTGCTTACCAGCAAGTGGCCCACGCGGGTTCAGCTCGGAATATGTCCACAGTGCGTTTTGACGCTCATCACCAGCGATCATCGGCGCCAATGCAACTGAGAACACAGTGCCAACGAGCGACGGAAGTGGTACTCCTCCCTGGGTGATCGTCCCGGTTGGCACGTATCTTCCAGCTGGAACGTTGTGCCTACTCGAAATGCCTACAGTGATACGCGATGGACTAGTGATTGTTGTCTGATTCACAACAAGTGTGTCATTCACGTCAAATGTCCACGATGTCGGCGTTACTGAAACGATTGTGTGAAAAAAGTTTAGGATGAGACATCCATCAAGAGATGTCTCAAGTGGCTTTCCACTTAGTGTCGTATACGTCGTTGCTACAGTATGGTCACGCTCATTCGCTGAAGATGCGTGAATACCAGCGATACCCGTGTCGCCTACACACAGCAGCTCCGCGACAAATGACGTCGTAACACGAAGATCGAGTGTGAATGTCGCGGGATCATTGGCGGCAACACGTCGTGTAAGCAATAACGTGCTATACGAATGCGCGCCATCCCAATTTCGATTGTATGCAAGTACGCCCCACGACACATTTGGGTCGTATTGCATGGGATCATCTGTGCCGATGCCGATGTTCATGTCATACGTCGTAACCAGAAGAAGCAGCACATCACCAACGCGTGCGCCAGAAGGTTTCGCAATACTCATCGCATTGGTACTCACGCCTGTTGCCGTAGCGCTTGTTGTCCAAGAACGTAGATTTACTGGAATCTGCGCAGCAAAGTTGTTGCCATGACCAAGTACAACATCGAGTTGCGCAACTGCTGACCCAGAAACAACACGAACTTGGTCAGGAACGTTCGTCGTTAACGTCTGTGTTTCACGTATCGACGCACAACGATGTGTCAAATCGTCAATCGTACCAGATCCATTAAAGCCATCACCATCCCAGTCAACCTCAACGATGTGCCCGATAATACGATGAGGAGCTGTGATCGCTGCATCTAAAGACGCTGACGTATTCTGCACGTTACACCTACGCAGACAATTCGACGATAGTGTATGACTGGCTTGTCGTACCAATACGTGCAACGGTCTCACGTGTTGCTTCGATCATCACTCTTGGTTGATTTTCACCAACATGCCAAGTACGGGGCGACGCGCGCATGTCAAGAAGTAGTGTGTCGACATACACAATCGTTGATGCTGAGACTGTTCCCGGAGAAAGTACTAGCCGTGGATGCACGTATACCGCACCGACAGGAGCCGTACCACTGACCGTAAATGCCGTCCAACTCCCACTGGAAGTCACAACCGCGCTACCATTGGTATTGCCTACTATTCCGCCAGACGCATTGAGCCAGGTGAGTCTAGGCGTCACAGTAACGATAGGATCAGTACCGCCGCCACGTACGTAACCAGTCATCGACCATGGCTGCTGCGAAGGTGTAGCCCAGCCAGAAGCAGTATATGATGTCGTCATACAAAGAACGCCACCACCTGATCCTGTAACGATAGGCGACAGTGTCCATGCTAACGAACGCGTACCTCGTTGCGACACAACAGTCGTCGAAGCTAGTGACTCTCCGACGCCCGTCACTGAGAAACCCTCAGTCGTAAGAAATGTGTTCGTCCCTGACGCAATGTTCGACGTGAAGAAATTCACTGTGTGTGGATCAATCCACACGTATGGACCAAGACCACGTGCGCCCGTGCGAATTTCTTCAATGATCAAACGCTGTGCATACGTAAGAAAACTTTCAGACACATCCCACGTTCGCTGCTCACGAAAACTCTGATCAGCAACTTGTCCATCAATGAGAGCGTGTACGACAACATGTGCATCTGGCGCACGACTATACGTCTGATTTGGCATTCGAATTGCTTGAAGATCGCCGACTGGGCCAAGCCAATAGACAGGAACTGTCGCATCACTGCAATCTGAGAATGTCATCCACGCCTCGTCAGTTCCCGGTCGCCCTGTTCCCCAGCTTGCGACACGTTTTGTGGATCATCGTACATCACCTTCGATACAACACCCGCAAGTTGATCGCTTCCAACCTGCACGATCACCGTTCCAGCAAATCCACCAGTGCCGTTATATGTGTTATTCGTAGTGTTCGTCACGGCAGAATTTGGCATCAATGCGTTTGTGACAGCAGTTTTCACGTCAATGACTCTTCGATTAACGCCACCGATATAGCCATCCATCGAATCCACACCGACTTCTGCGAATACCTTTGATGGAGACCCAATTCCAAGAGCGTGTTTTGCGCCAGACACTGCACTGTTCACGGCACGCTGAATTGCATCTCGTACCGCTGACATCATTGAAGTGATGCCATTGATGAGTCCACGTAGGACATCTTGTCCCGCGCTGTAAAGCCAAGATCCTGCGCCACTAAGAACGGCCATAATTTGCCCGGGAAGAGCACTAATCGCAGATCGCGCTCGTCCTGGAATCGACGAGACAACTGAGACAAACGTATTCACTGCTGACGTAGCAGTGTTATACATCGTAATGGCAAGACTAGTGATGATGGCTGCGATTCGTCCTGGAAGCGACGAAACCGTACTCGTTACTGTCTCAACGCCAGAAGTGAAGAGAGACCGAACAAAGTTCCACATTGAAGAAATAAGATTGCTAATTGTCCCTGGCAGCGCAGCAATGATTTGGACAATGCGTACGATTCCAAAACCGACAGCGAAGAAGAAAGCGTCAAACGCTTGCCCTGCTAGCGTACGAAGTCGGTCAGGTAATGAAGAAAGAAACCCAACGATTGAACTACCTAGCGAAGAGAAAAAATTCACTACGCCATTCCACGCTGCGGTAAATGCTCCACTAATCGCGTTGCCAACACTGGCCCAATCAAGACTCCCAATCCACTTTGTGAAACTTTCGATATATGGCACCAACATCGCAATCGGCGTTAAGATCAACGTAAGCGCTTGCGCAATAAGTCCAAGTAATGGAGCAATGGCAGCACTAGCGAGGAACGAAATGAACACAGCCGCAAGCTTAATGATCGGCGCCGCAATCTCAGCGACCAGAACAATCAGATTGGCAAAGAGAAGAAGAAGTGGCGTAATTGCGACAACAATGTCAGTGATCGGCTTTGCAAGAATGATGAACACTGGAAAAAGCGGCGACAGCGCAGAGTACAAAGCAGTAAGTACTGGACCGAGTGCCTCGAACACTGGACCTAACGCACTAGCCAAGATTCCAACGAATTCACCCAGGGGAGGACCAATCGCAGCGAACACTGTGCCAAGTGCCTTTGACACTGGAAGAATGAGATCGGCAAGCGTTTGCCCAACTGATTCAAGCAGTGCACCCATAGGTCCAATCAGTGGACCTAGCGCAGTGACAAGTCCTGAAATCACTGGTGCGAGTGCTGCGATGATTGGCGCTAGTGCATTGCCAAGCGAACCAACGAGCTGACCGAGCATCGGCAATAGTGGCGCAAGTGCAGTGGCGATCTGTCCAATCGTTACACCAAGCGGCATGAGCGCTGGCCCAATGGCAACCAATGCTGGGCCAAGTGCGTTAATAAGCGGTGCAAGAATCGGTACGATTGCCTGCATGAGACTACCGATGAGCGGCAACACTGATGCAAGAAGACCGCCAATGGACGGCGCAAGAACACTGATTGCTTCACCAAGAATTGGCGTAACCTGCGTCAACGCGTCCTTGATTGCGGGGATAACGGGTGTGAATGCGCCAGCAAGCGCCTGACTCACTGTGTCCTTGAATGTTGAGAAAACGCCCAAGAGTGTTTTACTCTGTGCTTCCATTGCACCAGCAGCTCCTGGGAACTGCTGCATACCAGTAAGAAGTGCTCGCATACCAGTAGTTGCGTCGATTTCACCCTTAGAGATCTTATCCATGACCTCTGCAGTAGTCAAACCTGTTGCACTTGCAATCGCCGCCACGCCAGAAAAACCAGGAAGTGCTTCACTGATCTGATTCAGGTTGTCAAGTGTGAGCTTACCGGATGACGCTATTTGCCCCATCGCGAGCGTAACACTGTCCAACGCCTGCGCACCACCACCAGTAACAGAAATCACGTTACCCGTCGTAGTGAGAAACTCCTTCAATCTTTCGTCACTGATTCCAACGGAGTCATTAAACGCAAGGAATCGTGCTGATGCGCGTGCTACGTCGGGGAACTCAAATGGCGTTTCAGCGGCAAACTTCTGTAGGTCAGTGAATACTGCTTGACCCTTCTCCGCCGAGCCGAGCAATGAGTTGAACGACGTTTGAAGTTGCTCAAGTGATGCTGCCGACTGAAGACCAAAACTGCCAACTGCGACAAGTCCAGCACCAATCGCTGCAATCCCAGCAATGGCAGCACCACCTGCAGCAAGTCCACCGAGTGAAGCGCCGATGGATGTGCCTGTCGTACGTGCGTCACGTCGAATTTCGTCGAACGATTGATCAAACTGTCGAGACAACCGATTAGCATCAGCAACTGCTTGATCAACACCTCGATCAATTGACGATGCGATGTCAGCGCCAATATCACTGACCTCATCACCAATGCTACTCATTGCGTTCGAGATGCTGTCGTCGAGACGTCTAAATTCGTCAACTAATTCACGTGTCATATCAGCAAAAGCACGCTCGATGTCACGCGCAGTGCTCACTGCCGATACTTCAACACTCTGAAGACCACGATCAATGCCGGATCGCGCCTGTGCGTCGAAGTTGGAGAAGTCAGGTTCGATGGTCACAAATGCACGATCGATCGGGCCTGTCATCCCCAACTCCTACCTACATTTGTCGCATAGCTGAAAGAGTCGAGTTCGTTGCTTCTTCGTCGTCAACCCACCACGACGGCGGGCGAACTTCTTGACCGTCGATCAAGACTGTTCCCTGCCGCGTCGTCGGAACACCAAGCAATGCGTCCAATAATTCTTGATGTCTGCGATGCGTTTCTTCTGTTCTAGGATTGTCAATCTGCCAAGTAATGAATGCCTGTATCAGATTGAGCAGTCGCGAAAACCGTAACGTCAGAGGATCGACTCCGCGTGAGAGGCACCATCCGTCGAACTCGTACCATCGCTGCCCGACGATGCGTTCGACGAGGGCAACGATGGCTGCGTAGGGCGGAGGCCATACTCCTCCAAAAGCCACATTGTGATTGCGTGCATCGTCCTGATGCCGATCGTGCGTTCTTTCGAGTTGAAACGCTCAATGATCCGTCTTGCCGAATCATCAAGCAGCACTTCCTCAAGAAAGTCAAGAAACGGCTGCAGACCTTCGTCAGACGACAAGTTGAGTCGTGACAACCCAATAGAGAGCTCAAGTGCTCCCTTTGGCAAGTCCGGTGCTGCGTAAAAGACTTCGTCGCCGAGCTTGAACTGCAACGGCTCGCCGCAATAGTCGAATTCCTTGATCGGCACAATACCCTTTGCCATATTTCCACCCCTTACTAGTGCTTTTAGCGTACCAACCTCAGAGCACGTATTTACTTTCGTTGATTAGCCCTTTGCTGCTTTCAATGCATTCTTAAGGAAAGGATTTGGTCGCATACCTCGCGTTGAACGCGCATACACGACTTTGCCCTTACTCGTCCAACGTAGTACCTTTGCTTGTTTCGGTCGGATGAGCTGCGCATGCGGACCGAACAACCCTGTGCCATCATGCACCCATCGCGCGTATTTCACGTTTGTCCCAACTTGCACGATAGGTTTTCCGTTCACAGACGCAAGTTGCTGCGTGATCGACGCGCGAAGACGACCAGTATCGACACGTTTTGGGTTCGAACCCAGGTTTTTCTTTGCAGCAGACGCAACTCGAACGCCTCGACGCAACATGTCGCGTGCGACTCCACCACGAGAGCTTGATAGAATAGCACGCACTGTGGCTGCGTCATACGTGTGGTGAACGTTCGATCCTGCCATTAGCAGCCCATACAGTGTACAAACGCGACTTTCACGTTAAGAACACTGCCACCGCATCCACCCAGGGGACCGGTACTCGTCTGATCACCAATGAAGAAGTCTTGAATCACGTTCGTATCCACGAGTGTGCAAAGCACGTCTTGCGTTGTTGCCCGAATGTCATAGATGTCTAGGAAGCTAATGCCCGCCGCAGCTGTCAGATCACCAGCAGGTGGCGCTGTCCCATTGACGTCTGCAGATGGAACGCAGCGAACAATCCCAACCTGCAGTTCTATCATCATGATGTCGCCGCAAGGACGACGAGGCTGCGTTTCGGCTGGGAATGTTTCTGTTGTCGTAACGCGTGTCACAGCGACTGAAAGCTGTCCACAGTCACATTCGTCCCAAGCGACTTCCCCCTGGGTAACGAACACTCGATTTGCCGGTCGACCGGCCATGGTGAGTACTGCTAAACAACCCGTCGCGATTGCGTTTGCGACCTGCAACATGAGCGTGCCGCTAAACACCGTCATTATGCGGTCCCTGTGATTCGGAATGAAGACACTCGGTCAACGTCAAACACTTGTGCTGCGGCTTGAAGTGCGTTCGGATTGTATGTCTGAATGAAGAGATCAGACAAGTAAAGACCGACTCGTCCATGCTCAAAGACAGTGTTTGGGTCAATGAAGTTCATGGTGACACCTTGACGAACAAGTGTCTGTACTGGCGTGGGCAGTGAACACGCCTTGTTACCGGTTAAGAGATTGACCAGTTCACACATAAGCTCACCAACAGCGAGCTGCCCAAGTGTAGGAACTGTCGCACCATACGTCGCAGTGACCGACCACGTTCCAACCTCAGTGTCTGCCAAATTGAGCTCGTTGCAGAGTGGCCAAACTCCACCATCAATTCGTGTCAGCACGCGAAAATCATCAAGACGATACGATGTCGTTGGCAGAACCACGCCGTCGATCTTCACCTGATCAACAGACGTCACATTGTTTGGAAGCCAAACCTCAGAGAGCGGCGTGCAAGCGCAACTTCCTTGGCACGTTCCACACGTGATGTTTGTCCACACACCGTTGTAAAAGAGTGGTCGCGGCCAAGATCCGTACTCCCACCACAGCTGAGACAGTGACGTCCAGCTCTCTCCGTAGCAAGATCGACGGCACGGCCGTATCGATAGCTGGCAGCCACCAAAAAGATGGCCAGTGAGAGAGTCTAGTACCTCTACTGCAGCCCTCAGAGCTTGACCGGTAACCGTCGGACTGATTCCGACAAGATCACAAGTATAGATAGGCGTCCAAGCAACGCAGGTCTCAGCAGGCATATCTCCTCCTATACGAAAGAGCCGCCGGCCGGGGTGGCAGCCGACGGCCCTTTCGCACCGACACTACGAAAGTAGCGTGGCTCCACATGTCGCGGTCGGTGGCGCAGTAGTCGTGACGTTGTAAGCGTAATGCTCACCGGGTAGAAGTACTTGTCCGAGCCATGTGGTCGTTCCGGGGCCGTCTCCCCACAGCGTACCGACGGACGCGGTTTCCGCGGACAGCTTGAACTGTGAAACACCGTTTTCGATGGTGTAGTCACTGACCTGGCCGTTGCCCACGTTCGGCCATGCCCAGTATAGATACTGCTGCTGCCCACTGATGTTACATGCGCCACGACCAGAGATGTCCTGCCACACCTCAAGACTGAATCGATTCGCATTGACGGATCCGTTGAACGCGGCACCAGTACCAGTCGCTGTGCCAGAATTCAGCAGTCGCGCGCCGGCGGCAATCACGATCAGATCAGGATCAAGAACGCAGAACACAGCCTCAAGTGCTACACGCTTGAGTTGCGCCGGATCCTTATCCGAAACGCACAACGAACCATCAGCCTGCTTCTGCGTGTACTCAGCGCCATCTTCGTACTGAGGCGTCGACTTCACTGAGATGAAACCACGAGTAACAACCTGCGAACTGCTGGCACCCGTAACCGGATTACCACAGGCGTCAAGCGTCACCACACGCACAACACGGCCCTTCACGGCCGAAACGCACGTTGCAACCATTCTGGACTCCTACTACGGTGTTGACGCTGACGTGGCAATGACGCTGACTGTCGAAACTGGAATCGCAAGCAAACAACAGCCAAAGCCAATGGTGTATGTGCGTTCTGCAATGGCTTTAATCGTGTTAACACTGCGAACGAATGTCGCATTGTTCACCGAGAAAAGACGCGGGGCTGAGCGGTAAACGATGATCGAGCCAGTCGCGTACATCCACGAGTTTGTAAGCGCAGTTGGTGCAGTGCCCGATGGACTCGTACCGGGATACCCAGCACCAAGAGCAACGAGATTCCCATTATGCGTACGATAACGCATTCCGTCACGAAGCAATAGCCCAAGACCAGCCATCACAGGAGCAAGTGCTTGTGGAACGTGAATCACGCCAACACCGTTGTAGCACGCCGCAAGAGCACCTTCGAGAGCGCCTAGCGCGTCAACGACGTTCAATGCAACACCAGTAACCTGCGTTGCAGCCATCTGTAGCGTGACAAGACCATCCGTCACAGCAGCAGTTGCCGCAAGATGTGGATACACGATGTTTGAGACGTTTGCCGCTGTGCCAGTCCAGAACGCTCGCTCGACCTGATACGACTCGACGCGAGACAACGAACGTTCAGCGAGCTGATCAGCTCGATCGTAAAAATCCGGTGGGCTACAGTCGATCTCACTGAAAACAGTGAACGGCGACGTGCCATACCATGTTCGATCTGCGTTGTCCGCCTTGCTCGCTGGAGTTCCACTTGCCCAGGGGGAAGACACCGCGCACGTCTGGAAAGTGGTTCCACCACCGACAGGACAGACGTCTTCCCACGTGATTCCGTTCTGCCAGTGTGGATCGCCGGGTGTACGAATGTCAGCAACACTGAGTAGACCATACGGCGATCCCGTGAATGACGGCGGATCGACGAAGAGACGTGCATTAACCACTTCAAACTCCCTTCATCGATCCGACCGTCGAGTTCACGATGATCAGCAGGTGGTGCAAGCGAACGTCTGCAGAGCAGCAGTCGCACCGTTCGGGCAGAGCGGAACAGTGATGACTCGCGACTCGTGCCCGATCATGGCCACAAGGAAGAACTCTTCCGACCAGGCCGCGGTGTAGTCGTTCGTTGCGTTGAGGGTAGAGTCCCTGATCACGCCAAGATCAAGCATGAGACCGTTGCCTCGAACGAAGGTGCCGGCCGGGTACATCAGGAACTGCACCTGCGTCGGCCAACTGGTGATCGCGGCCGAATTGCCGAAGAATCCAGTCGTACGAACCTGCCAGTCCTGAACGAACTGTGCCGAGATGCCTCGCAGCGAGAACCACGACCCGATCTGCGCATTCGTGACTCCGAACGCGTCAGCAACCGAAAGACCATTCCGCTTGGCGAGGTCAGCGCGCACGAGACCGAAGACCCACGAAGGGAAGACAGCCTCCATGACCGCGCCGTCCATCATCGCGTACTTCGTCCGCAGGTCCGTCGCCTGCATCTCGATCGCGTCGAGAATCGGCATGATCGCGCCGACGCCGGTCGGGCAGACCGTGACCGAAGTGGACAGCGCCACCAGGCGATTGATCATGAATGCATTCACGCGGTGAGCGTGCGCAGCGTTGACCAGTCGCATGAAGTTCGCGATCTGCTCAGGCCATGCGTCAGTGGTCAGGTTACCCGCAGTGATGCAGATGCCCTCACCTTCGAGCCGCGCCTCGTTGAAGCTGGCACAGGGAACACGAGCGCAGGTCTTCGAACCGGACTGCGCAGTACCAGTGGCAGCCGCGATGTCCTGCGTCTCGTTCCAGTGCCAGAGACCCGTCGACGACGCAAGATCACCGAACGACGGACTCGTCGGCCACCGCATGCCGCCGCGCCGGATGCCGGTCGTCGGAAGATCGAGCATGCCGTCGGTTGCAACGATGTTGTAGAAATCGTACGAGATCTCCGACGGAGAGCACCAACCACCAGCCGCAACAAGCGACTCTGGGTTGGCCGCTTCCTGCATGAGCGCCCAGGCATCCTCAGGCTTCGACGTGATGTCGAGATTGTACCGGAACTGCCGCCGCAGCTGCGCCACGTTGTACCGCGGAACCCGGGTCCAGTCTCCCTTGGCCGCGAAGTTTCGCGAGTCAGGAAGCGACCGAGCGCGAGCCGTCATCGCCGACACCAGATCGTCCATGTTGGCCATCTGCGCGCCGTTACCGAAGTTCGACAAATCTGCGGACGCAACCAGAACCGTTTGGCCGAACGACTGCTTCATGTCGATGCGCGTGTCAGGCGTCTGATGCTGCTTCGCTGCCGACAGCCTGACGTTCAGCCGGTCACGCGGGTTGGTCAGAACGTCCCTGACGTCCGTCCTGCCGCGACCACCAGCAACCAACGCCGGCGTGCGGGCGCCAGTGTCAGCTTCCGCGTCGACGCCATCAGCATCGCCCGCGTCACCCGAGTCGTCGCCGCCGTCAGTGTCCTCGGTGGCATCACCCGACTGTAGACGAGTACGAAGTGACTCACGTTCTGCAGCACGAGCCTGCGCGGCCTCAGTACGAAGCTGCCGGTCACCACGAATCGCTTCCACGCCGTCAGCGAGGGCAGCCATTCGCTCGATCTGCGCAGTGGTGATGTCGTCGTCAGAGATCTCATCCAGCTCGCCGAATTCATCGTGAATCGCCGTTTCGAGCTGGTCAAGCTCTGCGCCAGTCAGGGCACTGAGGTCAGACGGAATCTGGACCGGCCCTGGGGTCTTCTTTCCCATCAATGCCCCCACACCTGTACGTACATCGCTGAAACTCAGCTCTGTTTCATTGTACTACGAGGAGAATGCATTCTTCATCCTCATCAACTACTAGCGTTGCCAATCGCATTCGCAGCACTTTGTGCGTCGCGGACTGTCTCAACAACCGGAACAGGCTGACTGACAGACGCGGTCTGTGCTGACGTAACTGGCGGCTGCGGAGTCTTACGACAGTTACACATTTCTCATCACCCCTCGAAGCTGTTCACGGCGACGTGCCGTAAACGTCGTACGTTGCGCTGCCATCGCACGCGATAGACGGGCACGAGCGGTCGTGAGACCAACTCCTACGTGCGTGTCACTCTGTTGCATGATGCCGGACGCGACCAGACTCAACTGCCGTCCGTCAGCCACCCTCGTTTGCATCCGCGGAACGGGGAAGCCCGGCACGTTCACGGCAAGCATTGCAATAAGACGCAGCTGGCCACCGATGCGACGCCAGTCACCCGAGAGCTTAGCCGCACGAAGCTCGGCAGTCTGCTTGTCCGAAAGACCCGGCCGTAGCGAACCCGCGACCCAAATTCCAAACTGATCGTTGCCACACGCGACGTCCGCGACGCACGTTCCCGTGTTGTCGTAATGCTCCAACGCCTGCATCGCGGTCAAGCCAAACGTCGCCGCGTGACCCGTGCCAAGCGTGACGTTGCCAACTGCAACCGTTTCACCAGAAGCAGTGACCGTCTCACCCAGGAGGAAATAATCGTGTGCATTCTCGAACGGAGGTGTCGTGCACTTGTCCGTGACGCCCACGTGACACGATCCGAAGAGCGCCGCGTGCCCAAAGATTCGTCCACCATCGGTGATCGTCAGCGCTGTCGGCCCACTGAGCTGCGGATCGCTGAACCACTCCCTAGGCGGCTTCTGCCCTGCACTCAGTCCAGCCGTCAGACTACTCATTGATTCATCGTCCTCACCAGTTCCGGACGCATCAGGCGACTCCGTCGGCACTGGCATCGTCTTAGGACCAGACGGCGGTGGCATCCCAGGACCCATCTCGATCTGCGCTTCGACGAATGCAGGAATCGCTACGAGTGTCGCGGCGCGGATCCGACCCTTGTGGAAGATCATCAGTTCGGGCGGCTCGCCGAACATCATAGCGAGCATGTCGGCATCGTCCTCGTTGTCGACGCCTTCACCGTCACCCGTGTCCTGCGGGAAAACGTATTCGACGTCGGATGGCCCGACATCGTCAACGTCCACCGACACGCCACGCGCGGACAACGTGGAGACAAGGTTCATCGCCTCATCACCCTCTGGCGTATCGTCAAATGTCCCCTGGGCACGGATGATCGTCGGACTAGCCTCATCGCGCCAGACCTGTTGAATCTGGCCTACAACGACCGAACCCATGTGACCGTCTGACGTCTGCTTCTGCCAGAGAAGAGATAACGGTGGCTGCGCCCAGACCAACGATCGTCCTGCGAACTGTCGACCGTCGCCAGTAGGCACATCCTCGACCACCAGCACGCCGTTCCACGTACGGTCAATGCCACTGGTCGACAACTGCTCGGTGGCAGCACCGTCTATCTCAGATGCGTATAGCGCGGCGATCTGCGCATTCGCATCTTCACGCTTCCCGTGACAACCCATCACTTCGTTGGTGTCATCTTTTAACACAGCGTACGGCTCGTCTGCTCCACACTTGCCTGATGCTGCAACGTGATAAGGCAACGCGACACCTCCATCGTTCGCTGCCGCAACAAAGCTGTTTCCACCATACAACGGAAGGTCGATGACACTTTCACCGAAGGCCACGCGGATTCGATCAAACGTGATCGGTCCGACACGTTCAAGTGCCTGCACGAAGATTGGCACATCAGACGTGTATGCCAGCGCAATATGTGCAGCCCATGGACAGTGCTGCTTCGGCAAACAAAGTCCCCACACATCCGCAAGCGCTTCACTTACTTCGTGATGCACCTTCGTTAGACATTCACCACCCACATTGAGTACTGTGCACGGCGAGTCAGACTCAGGATTCCAAATAGACGCACCAAATCCAGTTGCCTCAAGCGACATCTGGTTCATCGTAATGGTTTCGATGTTTGCAGCGATCTGTGCAATCATCGTCGGTGGATACGCAGTAACGTCACCGAGGAAGAACAGCGTCAAATGAATGTCTTCGTATTGCTCACCACCAGTGATGACCAATCGTTCGATATCATCAGCGCTCGGAATCAGTGCAATCATGCCAGACGCAGAATAATCTTGTTCCTGTATCGCAGCAACAACAGCAGGCGTAGTTGATGCCACAACAGTTCCACCACGAGACAAGAATGTGTACGCGTCATCTTCTGACATGCCGGAAATGTTCGTCCGTGCATCTGACTCAACCGTGAGTTCAAGCCAGACGTTCTCGGTGTCGCTGAGCGCACTCACGGGATCACCCTCACCTTCACGATCGTCCTATGATTCTCTTGCTCGACAGCGATGACGCGATACCTCGTGCCCGCGGCAAGTAGCATCTCGTTCTCACCTTGGTTTTTGGAGATGTGATCGACGTACGACATAGGCGTGCCAGACGGACATTCAATCTCAAGCATCACCTTTCCGCCAAATGCAGCACGACCACCTACACTTGTCGACATGAAGCCATGATCGACCATCACCTTACCGACAAGATCCTGATCGAGCGCTGCACCGCCAAACTGACCCGGGTTCGTTCCCCGGTGAAAAACCATAGGCTTCAACGACGGTCGCATGCCAGCTTGCGCGTCACGAATGTGTTTCTTTACTGCGTCCGTGGCATCCATAAAACCACGTAGGAATCCATTCATTTGAGTGTATGCACTGCCAGTGTAATACCGCAGACCACTTATCTGCGTGTTCGTTATCGCGCCGTATTTCGCTTCCATCGCACGCTGAACACCAAGTGCTTCTGGAACAGGAATCGTCGCAAACGATGTCTCTGTTGTCGAAATGTTAGCACGCCAGTCACTAAGTGAGATATCCCCACCAGGATTTCCTGGCGGACCAGGCGTTCGCGGCGTTTGCGACGTTGTCCAAGGTTGGAAAGATGGAGATGGCGCATTTACGGGCGGGTTTTCAACAAGGTGACTCATCTCCTTGGCCTTTTTAGCGCCTGCAGGAGTCTTGAGCCACTCTACAATCTTCTTCTCGTACAAATGCGCATTATCAACGCCAAGCGACTTCGATTTCTCGTCGTCAAGAATCCGCAAAACATCAAGATCGCTTAGCGTATGACCGTGAAACTTTGCGAATTTCTTAATCTCAAGAACATACGCATACGCATTCTTCGATGGGCCAGAAAGCAATGGGCCAGCCATGTTCAACTTATTCAGCATCTGTGCCTTTATGCTTTGCGGCACACTTGGTGTCACAAACGGCGCTGTTGCTGTTGGGCCAGGTAACACCGTAGGCGTAGGCGTAGGCGTAGGCGTAGGCGCAGGTGCTGATACGGGCGTTGATGTCGGCACAGACGTAGCGCCATCACCATCAACGATTGTCTTCCACTTGTAGTTTGGAATAATTGTCTTTGAAAACGCAGGTGTTGCTCGGACCCACTCACTAGAGTTTGGCGCGTTAAACTCGTAGACAACATCGCCCTTTGCAGTCTTAACGAGTCGAAGTTTGCCACCTACTGGCGTTGATGCAGTAGCGAACGGCGTATCGACTGGATAATCTGCGCTAATCTTCTTCGCCTGAGCATACGTATCAAAGACGATGCTCTTTGGCGCAGGCGTAGGCGGTGGTGGTGGCGCAGTAACACTTGGCGTTTGCAGTGGTGCACCTGATTGAGATAGCAACGTCCAGTCGTTGTCGGCTACATACTTCTTTGTCTCGCTATGTGATATGCCGATCCACTTCTGCTGCATGTTGCCGTAAAACTCAACCGTGACAGTGCCGTTGCTATTCTTAACGATGCGAAACTTCGTACCGTTGAGCCCAACTGCAGTCGCAAATGGCGTGTCATTCGCAAAATTCTTCGCGTATTCTTCTGCGTCTGTGTACGTCTTAATCGACGTAATCACGGCAGGTGGTGCAGGTGTAGGCGTAGGCGCAGGCGCAGACGGTGTTGTCACTGCTTGCACAGACACAGGCGTAGGTGAAGGCGTAGGCGTACTCGTTACTTCACCTAAAACCTTCTTACCTTGCGGCGAAGATTCCCACTTCTTAATCTTATCAACGAAACCAGTTGAACCGCCATTCTTGCCATACATCTCGTCAAGAACTACAAGAGCCTCATGCTCGTTAATGAAGATGCCCTTAGCTTTCAGCGCATCACGCGTTTTCTGCATTGCCTCCCAGATCTTGTTACCCGACCAAATCGCCGTAACCTTGTGTGTCTTAAATTCTGCGTAAAGAAGATCCTTCTCATGTTGCGGAATGTCAGTGATGTCACCAGACTGATACTGCAGTGGAATGTGACCAGTAGTCGTCTGCGGCGGATTGTGTATGTCAAAAGAACTCGCCGGCACCTGCACAGATGGAGTTGGAACGGTCGTAGGCGTCGGCGATACCTGTGGTGGTGGTGCGCTTGGTGTCGGCGTCGTGGTTGACGTTGCTGGCGCATCGACAACATCCGCAGCGTGTTGTTGCGGAATGTTTGTCACTGGTGGTGTCGCTGGTGATGTCGTACCGCTAGAATTCTTCTTTGCCAGCCACTCCACGTACTTCTCTTTGAACGTGTACTTCCCACCCTTATACTGCCCGTCAACAACAGCCAGGACATCAGCCGGTGACAAGTCAGCATACGCAGGAATGCCAGATTCCTGCAACTTCGTCATTGCATCGCCAAGAACCTTGTGAATCTTTGCGCCACCATACGCCGGTGAGATTGCCTTAGGTGACTGGAATATCTGGAAAATCTCAGCGTGCTGCGCACTCGTCAATTTCCCAAGCTTCACGTAGTTCGGAGCTAACGATGAAGCAGCAGGTGGCGGAACGGCGCAGTACGTCGTTTGCACGACCGCAGCCACAAAACCCGAACATGTCACCTTCGGTGGATCATCATCCAACTCGTACGTCTGCGTGCAACGACAGTTGATGATCTCTGACGCTGGACCGGACGAATCACCCGGGTACTTAAGTGCCGCACCGCCAACAGTGAATGATTCACCCAGGGGAACCTTCTGGCCGTCCGCCAAGCGATGTGACTGTCGACAACGACCATCGTGCGTCGACACCCATTCCTGCGTTCCGGTCATGCCAAGAAACATCACCTGCGCGTGCGTTCCCGCGTTACTTGCTCCATTGATTTCAGTGCGCGCAATCGTCCGAGCACGAGGAAGTGAAACCTCAGCAGCACCGTGCACACGAATTGCTAGTTCTTCAACTGATTCACCAGCCTGTTGTCCTTTAAGCAACTCACTACGGACATTCACCCATACGTCGTTGCCGATTCCCTTAAGTCGGTTCCGTGCCTGTGTTAGATATTCCGTAGCAAAGTCATCAGAGACAAGTGGTAAGCCCTCGCCCGGATCAAGAGGAGAATGATCAACGATCTGATGCAACACGCTAAGTGACGCACCATCGTACGTCGCTGCAACGTGTCCAAGTAACACACCATCGACTTGCCTGTTCCACTCAGCAACAACACTCAATTCAGCGTCGAGTGCTGAGGCTGTCATCGTGCCATCGACGCTCAGTGTAGCGTGTTGGCTGGCTAGAAAGAGCGAACGCTCGATGAATACGTCAAACTCAGCACGGAGCGAGTCCAATTCTTCCAGCGAATGTCCAGTAACGCGCATGACTATCTCGCAGGTGGAGTAGGCGTCGTCGGCTTTGTGTCGGGCGCACTCTTAGGTGTAGTCTCCTCAGGCGCAGGTGTGGGACTAGGAGTAGTCTCGTTTGGCTCCGCCGGTTGTCCCACTGTGACAGGAGCAGGAGGTTCCGGTGGCATAAGGCTTTCGTCGCCAGTCAGAAGAGACAGTGCGCGAAGCGCGTCAGCGCCACCACTGAGTGCGATCTTACGTAACACAATCGACTTCAGCTCTTCATCGCTCGGCTTATCTTCCTCATTGAATCCGGACGCGTCGCGGAATGTCTGATCACTGATTGTGCCTCTGTCGTGCAGGTTGCGCGCGTCCTCAGTGCGGTCTGGAACCTGCGACAAGCCGTCCGTGTTATACCAAATGATGTACCTGCCGCCACTGGCGTCAGACGTGTCCAGGCCAGCAGCCTTCAGCATCGGCTGAAGATACCCCTGGGTGAGTGCGACGCAGATGACCTCACAAGTTGGAGCAATGTGAATCTTGATTGCCGACTCTTCGAGTTGCCACTGACCCCAGTGGTTCATCGTGCCAACGCCACGTAAAATCTCGGCCGGGATGTTGATCGCAGTAGCCAAGCGACTCAGTGCCGCATCACGCTGCTCGAGGATCTTATCGCCCATCGTCGTGTCGAAGGTGACATGACGAAATGCCTCGATATACTGCGCCGGAACCTTGATTGGCATAGGAAGTGCTGCGGATGCCGTTCCTGGGTTCTGGATACTCCTCGTTGCGATGTCGATGAGTTCCGAGATAAACGGGTCAGCTGAGTCCTTAAACTGCTCCTTCACTGGGAAGGTGACTTCGGCCGGGATAAGGAGCAAGCCATTCAGTGCCAGTCGAGAAAGCAGCACCGCAATGATGTAGCGATTGTAGAAGTCGATCTCACGCATGATCGGCAGCGCCGACTCACATGGTGACGTAGCTCGCCACGACATCTGCTCGTCAGGATGCCAAACCCGCACCACGAGTGACTCTGACGACACCGTGCGCCAAGCGTTCTCGCCCTCCATGATCTCGTACATGACGGATTCGACAGCGTCGTTCGACATGCCCGAAAGCCGCGACATACGAGAGCGTCCCTTAATGCGGATCTCATCTGACGAACAGACACGCCACCTGCGATCCTCACCGCTGATGTCCTCACCAACGATGTACGAATCACCCGGCACAGTCAGATGAACTGCAAACTTCTTCATCGCAGCGGCTTGGCCGCCAATGCCGCCTGCGAGCTCAGACACGAGCTGCGCAACAGGACCATCGGTAATCGGTTCGGGATCCTTACCCGGCAACACGACACACGGCACGAGACGAACACGTGACATCGCGTTACCGAACCAGTCACTCACAGCATAGCGCAGCTCACCCATAGAGTGATAAAAGTTCCACGCCTCACGCTGCCAATCGCGTGGGTTGATCACCAGACTACGCGTGTTGTCTGCCGTGAGCAGCTGCGTAGACGCAACGAGAGAGCCGGACCCGTGTTGTTCGGTCAGGCTCTTAGGCGTCCTCGTGCGTCGAACCGGGCGGGTGTCGACCATGTGTCACTCCTAGTCGGGTTCACGCTGTGCGATGAGACCCGTTACGGTCGAGGCCGTCAGACCGAACAGCACCCACACCGGCCAGGACCACCACGAGGTATGCTCCACCCGGGACACGAAAAGAGCAAGTGACGTCGTCAGTCCCGCGGCCACATACACTGACGCGCACCAATCGCACTGCGTGAGGTATGCGAGCCAATGCTCATCACCGAGTCGACGCTCAATCGCTTCCCGTACGAATCGCACTGGAGGAAATGCGTCACGCGTGATGAGATGCGTAATACGGTGCGTGCTAAGGCACAGCAGGACGAGTATCACCCAGGGGGACATGTAACTAGCATACTAGGATGACAGCATGGCGAAGTGCCGATTTTGCCCTTTAATCGCAGCTCTGTACCCGTCCCTAGTCGACTTTCTAGCTTGGTTGGTAGTTCGATATAGGGCAGAATAGTGCCCCCTAGTCATTGACTAAGGGGCGCTACGTCGTCAGTATTCGATTTTCTCGATCAGCGCATTGATCTGGTCAGGATCGGACGCAAGATCACGGATCAACCCAACGAGACGTCGGCTCTTCCCACTGAATGTCGCGACGGTCGCCTCGAAGTCGTAGCCGATAGCGTCACACGTAACGGAGTGACGAGCAGCGAGGCCATGAACACGCGCGTCAAACTCAGCGCCTTCGAAGTAGTCGTCATCATCTTCTGAGATGAAGTGAATTGAGGTGACGTCAAGCGTGATCTTTGCCGCTGCTACTCCTTCGTTTCGTTTGGTCGATCGCACGCTATTCCTTGTCGAAGATCTCGGTCGTGACCCGCAGTTTCGCGGTCCCCTCCTGCAACTCGCAGATGAGCGACTCACAGTGCTCATCGAGCCTCTTCGGATCGTCCTCGAAAGCCTTGGCCTCGGCGGACGTCATGCCTTCGTAGTAGTCCTCGTCAATCGGATATTCGGCTGTCGCGACGACGCGGTAAGTGATCCTGATGTGCTTACACATGACTTGTGTTATCCCGTCTTAGCGAGGAAATTGATAACTGTCTTCAGACCTTCTTGATCTGCGAGACACGAACCACAAGCTCTTCAGACCTACCGTCTGGGTACTCCCACAGAACTCGCGCCACTGAATAGGTAACTTGCTGCTGCGTCTTACGTCCGTGGAGCGCAGCTTGTCCCTGACCAGCCGGTGCGCGCATTTCGAAACGCTCCGTGATCTCGATGACCAATCCGCAACGCTCATCCAGGGGAAGTGGCGCAGCGCCAAACCGCTTCTCGTATGCTGCATTCTTAGCATCCGCGACAGGCTTGCGCCAGGTGACCAAATCCAGAGGTGCGAGTACCATCTCGATCTCCTTCATTCATTGTTTTCTTATACAGCTATTGTATCACATCAAAGAAGAGATGTCAACAACTGTCTTTAGCCTTCAGATCCAACGCTTGATGAGCGAGTAGCGACGACCAGTCGTGCGCTCGATGAACGAGCCGTTGCTATCGTAACGCTTGGTGACCCGGTAGTAGCGGAGCGTCTGTGCGTCGAGGCAGATCATCTTCGTTCCTTTCGTTGTTTTTCCTTATACAGCTATTGTATCACATCAAAGAAGAGATGTCAAACGCTAGTCATACGCATCCTCGCACGTCGATTGAGTAACACGCAGAGTGGATACCCGGTGATGAGCCACAGTCCTCCCGTGGTAAAGCCCCAGAAGATGTGCTTGGCGTGGTTGGTGGTCTTGTACATCTTAAGAGTTTGCATACAACTAGGGTACCGGTGGACGCCGGTACCCCAGTGTGTGTGTCGTCGACGATCAGATCCAGGAACTGTACCTGTCCGAAATCATCTTGACGGCGGCCTGTGACGGCTCGAAGCCCAAGCGTGCAACCTCTTTGCCGATCATCTTACGGAACCAGTACACCGCCTCCATCGGGTGCTCTTCGTTGCCGTTGCGCATCTCGTTGATGATGTTCCGCAACACGGGAAGCAGGTCTTCGAGGTTGTTCGCCGCGGTCTCGATCTTCTCGTACGTGGGGTGCGACATTGTCCTCGCTCCTTCGTTCGTTCGTTCAATCAACTTGATAGAACTATCCTATCACACTAACGTGTCGTTGTCAACCACTCAGAGATAAATCTTCACTGAGATGAAGATGCACGACACAGAGAAGAAAGCAAGGAGTAGCGCATATTCCAGTGTTTCCGCTGTCCCGATCAAAAACATCGGGATTGCAAAGACACCAGAAGCAATTCCGATTGCAGCGAAGAACATCGCAATCGTATCTCTCACCGATTCTCCTTATCAAGACGATTGTCGTACACATAACTGCTTACACGTACAGAGCGGCACCGCTCTGTCGCAGGTGCCGCCCCTCCGTACGTGGTCTGTGCCAGAACAACATCACCTCCTTCAACGCGCATTACCACCCGAACGAATGCCTGTCTTGATGATTTCCAATCGCCGGGCGCGTCTTCGCTTTTCGCGCTCGATGTCCGCAAATCCCGTGTACCGCAGGATATGAAGATTCTGCGAGCGAGCGCCGCCGTTCGTTGAGCACCAGTGGTTGACGTCAGCTCCGCAGTACGTGCAGCGAATACCAAGTGGACGAGTTCCGTAGCGCGACACCATCATAGCAAGTCGGATACGGCTTTCACGCTTGGCCTGGCGTACATCATCACTACTCATCATCGCTGGCTACGTCCTTGTCATCCTCGACATCTGGCGCAGTATTGCTCGAATCGGGTACCTCGTCGAAAACGAGATACACGTTGTCCCAATCGTCAAGAGCGCTTCGTACCTCCCGCGTGTCATCAAGATAGTTCTTCGGTTTGATCATTTCACCACCTATTCACTTCTGAATGCGGCGTCCTCGTCCTCGTCGTCGATCATGGCCTGCTCGGCGTCGTCGCTCTCGGCCCGGCTGAGAACGTCTTCCATCATCTCGTCGACCAAATGCATGATGTCGGCGATCTTGTCGAAGTCCGCCCGGTCGATGCTGTGGATGATGGTCTCAAGCCGCGTCTTGAACTCACCACGAGTCATGATGGTCATGATGTCCTCGCTTATTCGTTGATTCCTTCAACCTGTTAGAGCTATCGTATCACATCAACGTGATTCTGTCAACCACGTCTTCATGTTGGGTACGCTGCTGACCACAGCATATACACTGTGGTCAGCATGTACGTCGACGCCAGTGCCATCGCGATGACCAAACCTGCGCGAACCTCGTCGACACTTCGTACACCCCTGTGCTTCCGAACTCGAAGATACGACGGAATACGTCCACGTCTGTGTCGCTTGATCATCGACCTGTTCCCTACGTCTTAGGCGTTGACTCGTCAAGAGCGCGAAGAATATTGTGAAGCTCTCGATTAAGTTTAGCGCTGTTCATCGCAGTTGCGAGCTGTGAGTACATGACTGACCAACGCCCGTACATCTCGTTCGCCGACGCAGCCTCTTTAAAGATCGGATCCTTACTGATGCGGACGCCTGCGTCAGCACGTACCTGTGCCGTGTTACTCTGCACCCAGCCGACGCCATAACGAACGCCATACTCGTGCAGGGTTGCGTCTCGTATCTCAGCATCACGTGCGTCGCATCGCATGCGTGCGTTGTCCGCAAGCGCAGCACACACCATCGCAAGACTGAGGTTGCGTTGAGCGCTCGGCTCGTTGTTCACGTCACGCTCAGCAAGCTTGCGGAACTGGTCTTGCAGCCAGACTTTCTGTGCTCTGAGTTCCACGGCAACTCCTTCGTTTGGTCCTACAACTATCATATCAGGTTTCGCAGCATTTGGTTCATTGTGCCGCCAGAATCACCAAGACCATATGCGCCTGTCATACCGATCCCGCGAGTAAGATCAATACGAGACATGTCCGTTGCAGGCAGTGTGACCTCAGTGATCGGATCGTAGAAGGCAAGAAGAAGAGCATCGGCACCATCAGGAGATCGCCCTAATTCCTTGCGTGTCTCATCTTTCTTCTCGACTTTGAGCTTGCCATACGAATCCATGATCACGTACTTAGGAGTAGTGAGTTCCTGCAACGTGTCGTCGTCGACGTTCCCCAAGTCCCAAGTTCCGAGACGTGAGTTCTCTCGACCGACCTCCCACCAGACCTCAGCTCGCTTGTTGAGAAATCGACGCTCTAACCCAGGGGTTGGACCTTCACCGAAGTTCACACCGATGATTTCGCAATCATGGACGGTCTCGTTCGACGACGGGTTGTGCTTACTCGACAGTTCCTTCAATCGACCCATGATTCCCCAACCGATACCGATGGGGTCGATCTTAACCTTGGTGATTCCCCATTCTACGATCTTCTCTACCAATCGGCCAACCGTACGCATCGGATCAGCGTCTACGAACACCTCCTCCCGGCCCGCTACCCGCCCCAGTCTCTCTCTGATAATCGTTCGGTCGCCCCCGGCCCCAACATCAATGCCTGCCTGGTGCGGATCGCCAGGGATGAACTGCAGGTTACGACACCGTTCTGCGAAGTGTAGCGGCACAACAGTGAATGGACTGGCGCCAACCGGAAACACACCTTCGCACTTCGACAAGAAGATAGCGCTTTGCGCTCCCCACTTAAATCTGCGGTCATCGACCCAATTCGGGTGGATGAGCATTTCCTTCAGTGACTCTGACACCGGCTCGTCAGTGAAGTTAGGTGTGTCACGATAGCCGACACCGATCACGCTCCACGATGGATCACGCAGACAGACATCAGCGAATTCACCGGTTGCGTCGTCAGGGTTGCCGATGGCGAGAAATCGTCCATTCTTATTCGCCGCAAGCGTCGACGCTGCATCCCACAGCGAACGATCAATACCGCATGCCTCGTCGAGGACAGCGAGGAAGAACCGCGCGTGCGTACCCTGCATGCCGGTCGGATTGTTCTCATCTGGCTTACGCCCATAAGCCACGAGTTCGTTACCGAGATACCACTCGGTAAGATTCGTTCGCCCAGGCAGACCGACCTTGCTGTGAAGCTTGTTGATCTCGCGCCAAAGGATGGCGCTGACCTGGATTGCTGTCGGTGCTGTCGTTAAGACGAAGGCTTCGCCTGGTGGATGCGTGTCAATCCACCACGCGACCGTCACAGCCGCGATGAAGCTCTTGCCAATCTCATGGCATGAGTGCACTGCAGTCTTGGGATTGTCGTGCACTGACTTGATGATGTCTTCCTGCTTAGACCACAGCTCCAGCCCAGCACGTTCTCTTGCCCATGCAACTGGATCATGACGCCAGTGTCGTCCTGGAGGATCAATGATATCGGCTGCGTAACCGTATCCACTTCGATGAACTACACCAGCGTGCACAGTTCGCCGTACCATCGTTTCTCCATCAATACGTGGATGTCCCGATCGTTGACGACCGGGACAACCAAGCAAGCAGTCTAGAGGAAGTAACCCACGGCAAACGAGCACGCAAACAGCACGGCAAGCACCGCAATGAGCATGAGGCAGCCTGGCTGACTGCTACTCTTGTGCGACACGTTAACTCCTTCTTCGTTAAGACGTGTTATGCGTTGATCAGAATGCGTCGTAGGCCGCGGCCGCGCTGTTCTTGAGCGCCGTCGTGATGTCAGAGATTGCAGCGTCGATTTCGTCGACCTTCTCAGTGAGATCACTGAACGTGGTGCCCACAGCCGCGGCAGCCGCAGCACTGATGGCGCTGATCACTTCAGCAGTCAACTCGACGTTGACCGTCGTTGCGGTTGGCATAGGCGGCATGTATGCCTGAGACTCCCAACCGGTGGGCACCGGGCCGACGATGCGCCCGATGAGTGCCCGGCGAGAGTCCCCAATCACCCGGAGGCCCCCGGCGGCCAAGGAAAGCGTACCCTCATTGCCGAGGTACTGCAGGTCAGCGAAGTCAGCCTCACTGACGGCCACGGCGATAATACCGTTGGTCAGGAAGACGTTCGGGTCGCCTTCGGTCCTCATGAGTGCCATGTGTTCTCCTAGCATAGTGGACGTTGCGGGTGATGTCTCGCGGCCCTCGATGAGCTCACTCATCAAAGACAGAAAATCCAAACGATCAGTCGTTCCCTCGGTATCACGCCAAAACGAGATATGCGTGTGGTACCGGTGTGACGTATCCGACGTCCCGGTCTGCTCTCCGATGGCGTCGTAGTGCCGGACGGCCGAGCCGTCGGGGCTGTAGATGACCTCCCGAACGGCCCTGGTGGACGGGTCCCCCCGGCGGCACGCGTCCACCAGGGCGACAGAAAACGACCGAAGCCCTGACCAATACCCGACATCCAATGCAGAAGCAGCGTTGCTCCGACCGGCGTAGTCCCGTTGCTGCCGGACAGAGTACTCGCGCCGGCCGTCGGACTTGCGGAAGTCGGACCCGTACACCCTGGCCAGGTCATTGATGCCCATGTGATACCCGCCGGACGCCGCATGTGCAGCATCGCCAACGATGCCAAGCTCCGTTGCACGCATACCAGTGACCTGCTGCAGATACTCTCGCATCGCTAAAAGATCTTGTGGGGCATAAGTCACAATTTCCTCCATCCATTTCTCGTTCAATAATAATCACCTACACAAGACGCGTAAGAATCATGCGTGTGCCTGCGTGTACGATGGTGTTCGACACGTTCGCTGTGTTCTGCGCCCACTGCCATCTGAACGTTCCAGCGACACCAGCGATGATGAGCAGTCCGGCAACACGAAGTGTCTGTGAAGCTCCAGAACCGGTCATACCTGAAACAGCACCCATGGCATTGGTGAGACCATAGTTCAATGCACCAGAGACAGGCGTGAAGAAGCTTGTGTTGGGCATCGATGCACCTGCAGGTCCGGTGAACTGCATCTTGAAGCCCGCAGCAACCTGCGACAAATAGCTGCCCTCAAG
>Ga0154635_150_pt1 | contig 61038 bp, 58 predicted proteins | sample Rifle2008BG13ft_FD_116064 | JGI IMG/M metagenome (GOLD analysis project Ga0154635, IMG submission 116064) | Solincola sediminis RBG_13_55_18
CGCGGTGATGAGTTGTGGCATCCGGCGGATTGCCAACGGCTGTGCCGCGCATCAGGTGGTGGCTCGCCGAGATGTGAGTGAGCCTAGAACTCATCCGCCATCGCCGAAATCTCCGTTAAGATGATTTCCCCTTCAGTTCTCGTTCATATACTCGGTTATCCTTCATTAAATATCTCTTTATATAACGCCCGTTTTTAGCAATCTCCATTGAACACATTAGTCTGCCCGCAGCCTGTAAATTGTATAACTAAGCAGGCGCCGATTAAAATCAGTATGCAGATCGTGGGGGCCCTTGGATGTGATGCTCCAGATCTCGTCATTTGATCATCCTTTCAAGCTGCAAACTTTTCAGGGCGGCGATTGACCGGGTGTCATCAACTGCCAATCGACACTTGTCTCGTTTTCCATAATCGTCCAGCGCAAAACCTACACAAAGGTGCCTGACACCTTTGTGTAGGCATAGCGCCGATAATATATCTTATGTAAAGTAGATGTTATCGCTTATTTATCCTTACGATTTTGGGCAAGCCCCCCTTTTATTACATGTCTTCTAATAAGGCCGAATAAGGCTGGTAGTTAAAATATATGGCTCTATCGCCGGTCACCGTCTGATCCGCTTCCAACTGACAGGAAAAATCCTTGCCTTCGCCCACATAACTATTTACGAAAATTGTGGTTTGCGACTTCCCCTCAGCCATTACGTGTTGCACCACAGAAGTGCCGTCACTGAACCTGTATGTCACTCGAACGTTAGCCTTGGCGGCGCTATTGTTCAGCATCAGGAGGTACTCCGTGAAGCCCGATCGTGTTGTTCCCTCTGCGAAATAGAGATCGGTAACGATATCCCCTCCCCAATTGAACCACCAATACCTTGATGATACGGACATGACTTGGTTCTGCACGTAGCCATGATTCTCGGGATCCGGTCCGTTGTGCAGGCTGAAGTCGTCGTTTTGATCGTTCCAGGGACGCCATTCCGGATCCCAAATCCATACAGCATAGTTCAATCCCCTCTTCTCGAAGAGGCTTAATTCATCATCGATAAACGCGGCTGCATTTGGCACCCAGCGTTTTATGCCGTACTCGGAAATGGCCACCGGAACCCCATGTTCCTGCTTAAAAGCGTCGATAGGATCGAGCAATCGATCCAGCCACTCCTTGTCGACCGTTTCTATAGACCCATTATCGTCGGCATCAAAAACTCCGGGGTAAGAAAAACGCAACTGATTCCAATCCTGGTGAGTATAATCCATCGGATCGTACTGATGGACTATATATACTGTGCGATCGTCCCCGCTCGGCTCGATATAAGGAAGCCAGCCGGCGTGAGAGTAGCCATTTCCGCCTACCAGGATGGGTGTTATTGCATCTACCTCTCGAACGGCCGAGGTGATGCGCGGGAAGAACTGGTTCCAGTCATAGAGGGTTCCGCCATAGCGGGAGTAAAATTCCTCCTGATCCCATATATCGAGCAGGCGATCGTTTGAGTTAGGCTCAACCATCAGTTCGTAACCTACCACTGCCGGATGGTCGCGATAACGATTAGCCGTATAGCGCCACATGTCGACCCAGGCATCCTGAGCCGCCTCTTCCACCCATACGTTGTCGTTCAAATAACTCGGGTCGAACCAATCTCCCGCCCCGTCCCAATAAAAAGTGAAGTCGCTCCTCCCCGGTCCCGTTCTAAAAGCGATGGTCGCCTTCATCCCCGCCAGGTCGACCATATTAAGCAAGCGGTCCAAGCTGTCCTGCACATCATTATTAACAACGTAAGGTGGCTTTTCCGGGAACAGCCCCGGGTGTGAGAGTTGGACCCAATTCGCGCCGGCTGCCGCCAGCGCGTCCATATCCGCCTGCGTATAAGGCGGCCCGAGGGGGCCGGGGCCCATGAAATCGGTGCCATCGATCTCGGGGTAGACCAGGCGTTGATATACATTTGCGCCTCTCAATACGGTGCCAGATGTCCACAGCTCCCAGTCATCCCCTTGCTGCTCCGGATAACTGACGCCCGCTTGCCCATATATCAAGAAAACGCCGGGGCTGGATATTAAGGCAAACAAGCATGCCAGAACGAATAGGAGCCTTAATCCTCTGCTGTGCAACAATTGATCCCCCCGCTTGTCTTGATGATGGCAATATACCAATTATGTGTAGAGTCTATTAATAATAAACCGAAAGTGGGATCGTAATTGTTTGATTGGATTGCGGCCTATGGCCGCGTGGGGGTAATCTCTAACTCGAGCGTTCCGTCCTCTTTCAATTCCCAATCAACGGTAGATTCTTTTCTGCTTAGAACCTCGAAGTATCCCTGCATCAGTCCTGCCAACAGCAGGTGTAAGGCCGCATTTTGTACTTGCGCCCTGAGCCCTCTGTCATCCATTTTCATCTCGATGAGGTTCCCCAGCCCCCTTAAAGCCAGCAGCTTGCGGAAGTCCTCCGCCTGCCTGATTTCTTCAATGGAATACAGCCCCTGCTTCGTGAAGCGGCGTTGTGCCTCCACAACGATTTTGGGTATTTCCTCCCCCAATTCTCTTTCCAGCTCAACAAACGCCGCCTCGAGGTAGGCGGGTCCCATCATTGCGACCCGCCTGCCGCTTGACTGGATCTCAATGACTCCGCGATCCGTATTCCATTTATAACCGGAGAGCGTGGCGGGACCCCCACAGCTGGGACATTTTGCCAGTTGGATATCGCCCTCGACGTATTTGTACTCCTTGACGGGCAACCTTGATGCGAGCCCGGCCGGCCTCGGGGATGGCCAGGCTTTTATCTCTATCACATCATCTGCAATAATTTCGTAGCTGACATCGTGATCATAACCCGTTATCGATTCCGACGATCCGGAAAGGTCTCCACACCACAAGGCGATCGAATAGGGTTCCTTGATGCGTTCGATTACGTAATCGATTTCCGGATTCTCAAATACGACCTTGACCAGCCTGGAGTCGCCATAACCCAACAGGTGTCCGGTGACATTAACGGCCTCGATCAACGGAACCAGCTCGATTTCTCTGCTGCGTACCATCTCCCTTATCTCGATGGGAATGATGCGGTTTAGATAATCGCGAGTAGCCCTGCGCTTCGTCTCGATGATAATGCGTTCAATGGGTATGCCGATGAGGGCCTCGATCTCCTTGAACAAGGGATCGAGATTGTCACATTCAATCAATACCATGCGATGATCGGGATCGCTGCTCTCGACCACCATACCTCCGCCACGCCAGGTATGATTACTCGAGAACCAGATCGGGACTTCGCATTCCGGGCACACTTCCAATTCCATTGTTGGCCCCTCATGCAAGCAATCAGGCTCAAAACATCTACTTTTCCTTGAGAGAACTATCGGCGCCTTTTTCGATATTGTTAATAGATGAGAGATTATACATCGAACGTCTGGGCTTGCTCCCTCAGCTCCCTCCTTAGAACCTTACCCGCGGCACTCGCCGGCAGGGCATCTACGATTTTTACCACCCTTATCTTCTTATACTTGGCCAATTTGTTATTGGCATATTCCAGAAGTTCGTCTTCGCTCGCCTCAGATCCGGCTACTAACTCCACAAACGCTATGGGTATGTCTCCATAATGATCATCGTATTTTCCTACAACGGCAGCTTGGGCGACGGCGTCGTGCTCATTGAGGACTTCCTCCAGGTCCCGGGGATATACGTTGTAGCCTTTATAGATCAGCATGTCTTTTTTTCGATCGACAATGTATAGATAGCCGTCTTCGTCAAACCTGCCTATGTCGCCTGTGTGCAGCCATCCATCGCGAAGTACTTCGGCGGTCTCTTCGGGTTTGTTCCAATAACCCTGCATGACTTGCGGCCCATGTATGCATATCTCCCCTATCTCACCCGGCGGCATTTCCTCCTCCGGATTCTCGGGGTTCACGATCTTTATCTCTACATCCTGCATTGCCATACCCACGGAGCCTAATTTGAAATCTTCCCGAGAGGGTGGATTGGCACTACAGCCCATGGTGCATTCCGAAAGGCCATAAGCCTCGCATACCACGCCGGGTATGGCCTGGAGCATGGTTTCCAGCAGATGATGAGGTATAGGCGCAGCTCCGGAGACAACCAGGCGTATCTGAGACATGTCTATGTCCTTGAAGATAGGTTCCTCGACCAACGGCACAAAAAGCTGCGGCGCTCCACCGAAAACCGTGGCATCGTACTTATTTATGGCTTGCAGGTACTCGACTGGGTCGAAACGCGGAAATACAACCATAGTGATGCCGCCTAGCATCTGCATGCTCAGGTAGCCAATGACTCCCATAGCATGAAACCAGGGAACGACTACCAAGGATGTCTCTCTACCCAGGCGTACTACATGTTCGTAATCGCCGTCCCCCTCCTCCCGTTTGAGCAGGAATTTTCCATCCTCGTAAAGGACCTCTCCGCCGAAAAACCAATTTGCGAACTGGCAGCAGTTCACCACCGCATTGTAGTGGCTTAGCATGACACCTTTAGGGGTCCCGGTTGTGCCGCCCGTATAAGCAATGTGGGCCAGGTCTTCTTTGACGTTGAATAGAATCTCAGGAGCATCCGGTGGATAGTCACGGATAAGGCTGGTGAAATCAAGGGTTCCTTCCGGGAGCGGCTGTTTTTGCAGGAGTTTGACCGGCGCGGCAAGCGGCGGATAACAATCGGCTAGGCTGACGATGATCGTCCTCTTAACGGGTGAATCAGGTATCAACTTCTGCGGCGCGGCGAAAAGCAGATCGAGGCCTATGAATGTCTCCACCCCGGCGTCGTTTAGCTCGAAGTCTATTTCCCGTTCGGCAAGAAGCGGGCTTAAGGGCACGAAGACAGCTCCCGCTTTGAGGAGGCCATAATAGGCGATTGCGAACTGAGGTGAATTCGGCAAGTGGATACCCACCCTGTCCCCTTTTTTCACTCCTAGAGATGCCAGGGCGTTTGCGAAGCGATCGGATAATCGATCCAGTTCCTGATACGTGATCTCCATTCCGGCAAAGATTATTACGTTGCGCCAGGGCCATTGCAGGGCGGACGATTTCAGCATCTGAAAAATGGGTACTTCGGGGTAATTCAGGGTGCTGGGGACTCCCTTGGGCCACTTGGATAAGTCTTTCGCCATGATTCCTCCTTAATTCCAGGACACCGGTCAGCCTTGTCACGAGCCTCAAATTACCTTAAGCAATACTACCAAAATAGCCTTTTTGGCCGAAAATTGGGCATTTTCTCATACCAAAGGTCGATACCATTCGCTTAATCATTGTTCGAGAATACTTATAGGACTTTCTTTAGTCCAACGCCCCACCCGGAAAGCAGCTGGCCAATCGGTCGGCTGCTTCCATTGTTGTAGGCTCGGATTATTGGTGGAAGTCGGACAATTACTCGTAGTTATGGTACGCGTTACTAAGCTTTGATAACGGTGGCCGCCGCGCCGATAAGCTCCTGCTTACCGTCAAACAGGGGAAAAACATTCACTGTTAGGACAATAGTCTCATGATTATCGTTCATGCTATCGGCGAATTGTGCACCCAGGTGATTGGCGAAACAGCTCTTAAAAGCCTGTGTCAACAAGTTTCCCCGTCCTCCGATGCTGTTGAGGGTCTCGAAAGCATCCTTACCCAGTATATCTCTAGCCTGCAAATTCAGATAGCGCTCCGCTTCGCGATTGGCGATAAGAACCATGCCGTTGGCGTCAACCACCAGCACCCCCATCTTGGCTTCCAGGATAAAGCTTTCGAGGTAATTCTGGGTGCGCCTGGAGTTATCGAGCGCGCGTCTGGTTATATCATATAGTCTGGCGTTTACAAGCGAATTTCCAAGCACTTCGCTTACGGCATGAAGAAGTGTTTTTTCCTCTTCCGAATACGAACCCTTGCGGGTAGCCGCCATCAACACCCCTGACACTTTATTTCCCGCCTTGATCGGTATGGCGATGCGCGCCATCACCGCATCCTGCGTTGCAGACTGGTCCTCGATGGTCTCCGCATAGGCAGCGGCCTTTCCTGCGATTCCCTCGCCTACATCATATTCGGGGATCTTATCCAGGCCGATATCCATACCATAACTCGCACGGGCCTTGAGCTTGGAGCTGCTTTCATCCAGCAAATAAATGGTTCCCATCGACGAAGTAAGCGGCATGGCTGAGTCGAGGGACTCGCGCAACAATCGATCGGCATCCATATCGACGTTGGCGCTTGATTGGATTTCATTAAGCACCTGCAGCCGCATGTTGGATTTCTGGACTTTTTCGAGCATCATTTCCAATTTTTTGTGGTATTGCCCCGCCCGAACGAAAATGTATCCCGCAAAAATCGCCACAAAAGCCACGAGCGCGACATCGGTGGCGATCTTCGCCAGTGTGCCACCGAAGTACTGCGAGAATTGATCAACATTCTGAACAAGGATAAGAAAGACCGTCGCCAGAAGCATGAGCACCAGGAGCGCAATGGAAAATACTCCCACCGGACTCGATTTGAATTTGGTGCTTTCGTCCAATTCTTAAGAACCCTCCTTAAGTTCAGCTCGATCGATCAACCCGCATCGAGAAGCTTCTCCCCCGTATTGTTTTCAACCGCACCTGATTTCAGGATAGCCGCGAGTTCCCTATAAGAATCGGTGATGAGACCATCCACTCCCATCGCTACCATCGACTGTAGTGAGCCGCTGCTGTTTACGGTCCAGGGCACAACTCTGAGCCCCGCTTCGTGCGCTGCGTCAACCAAACCGGGCTTAGTATAGAAATTGACCGGAAGGAGCACATCCGCTCCGCACTCCAAGGCCTCCTGAACCGCGTGGTTGGTATCCATTTCGTATTGCGTCAGCAAACCGATGCGGGCAGGGCCGCCGGTTGCCTTGAATTCGGATAGGAAGCGTGTGTTGAAGGAACTTACAAGGAGGGGCAAGGAAATGTGCGCCCAACTTACCACCTCGGCCAGAATTCGGGCCTCGCATCGCTTGATCTCGATGTTGAAGGCGCAACGACCCCCAGCAAGATCAAAGAATTCCTCGAGTGTCGGTATCTCCGGAGCTCGTTCCCTGATCTCCGACATGTCGAGATGTTGCAGCAGGTGAATCCCAAGAAACGGGCTATGGTGAATAAACGGAACTCCATCATTGGACATTCGAACATCCGTCTCGATCATTTCCACCCCGTATTCCAGGGCTTTTCCCAGGGCTTCGAGAGTGTTCTCAGGTCCGAATCCCCTGCCGCCTCGATGGCATATAAGCCAGAATTCTTTCCTTTTAGCCCGTCCGTCACTACCTACGGTTATGTACATTCAATCACCTTCTGCTAGCATGTTCGGCAGACAACTGCGTACCCTTGATTGGAGAGGGAAAACGAGAGGGGCCGGGGTCATCACGGATTGGGGATCAATTCGCGGAAGAGTAAGCTGGAACTACCGGTTTCGAGATAGAATCTGACTACCAAGTACAGGAAGACCAGCAGGAACGGGCATACTACGCAGGTCAGAAAGCCGGGCATACTTCTCAGGTAATTGAGGAAGAGGCCGGCATATGGCAACCTCACACTCACCTTGCCCCAAACGTCGGCAAGCGGAATCATGAAGGGATCCCGTATTTCATTACCATCTCCCTTGGTTATCGCGTATCGGGATCCACGCGTTTCTTCAAGCCCTATCACTCGATGCACGATACTCTGCTCGGGATCTTCGGGATCTTTGAAGACCACTATGTCCCCTTCCTTCAGCTGATCCTTATTTACAGAAGTTACCAGGACGGCGTCGTTTGACTGAATGGTCGGCTTCATGGAATCGCCTTCGACTATCTTAAGGGGAGCAAAGAGGTCTTGGGCTATTATCAAGAAATTTGCGAAGATGGCGAAGATCATTATGGATATGACTACCGGGTAAATGGCTTTCGAGACAAATTTGCTTAGTCTGCGCATCTTGTTTCCACCGTGACCAACCTGATATGACAACTCTTTTTTGTGGGAATCCAGGTGGGTATTCATCCCGAACCCCTCGCCTCCGACTTTTGCTGCCTAATACCCGAGACCTTTCATCACTGTCTCTAGCTAGTTCGGAAAGATGAGCCATTCACTTGATATGGTTATAGAAAATCATGGAAGTTTTGATACTTAGGCCGATGGGATCAGCTCACGTGTGAAGCGGGTGTTTTCGGAGGAATGCTTTTCGATGTAGCACTTTACCACGAGATACAGAAAAAGCACAGCGAAGGGACAGATTACACAGGTTATGAAGCCCGGGGCCGACTTCAGATAATTAAGAAAGAATCCGGCCTTGGGAAGAGTGAGGCTGACCCTGCCCCATACTCTATCCAGCGGAATGATAAAGGGATCGACTATGCTATTGGCGTCCCCCTTTGTCGCTACAAAGGTCGATCCGTCTCTTTCCTCAAACCCGATTATCCTGTGCATTATGTTCTGTTCGGGTTCTTCCGGATCCCTGAAGACTACTACGTCACCCTCCTTCAAATTCCCCCGATCGGCGGAGCTGACGACAACCGCATCCATCGATTTAATCGTAGGGCTCATCGAATCTCCCTCGACGATATTAAGCGGTGAGAAGAGGCCTTGTGCAATTATGATAAAATTCGCGAAAATCGCGAATACCATTATGACGATTACAGTCATGTAGAGGGCCAAGGAAAGGAATCTGCTCAGTAACCGCATTTTGTCTGCTCCTAGCACGCTTTGCGTCCCCACTAATTGCAGGTACGGTTACCAAATCGGTAGAAAGGTGATGCTCTCCCATAGCTCAAAGGGGCTATTTACGATGGTTTAGAGTGTGATACGGGCTTAACCCGTGGCTATTAGTATGTTTTTTAGGTGCCGGCCCCTTATAAACCCCACGTTAAGGGGTGCCGATGGTCTCTTCCACCAACGAGACCAGGATGCCCGGGTTGAAGGGTTTTACAACATAGCGGTAGGCTCCCATGTCCATCGCTTTCGACATGTCGGCCGGAGAGCCCTTGACGGTGAGAACGATCACCGGGATATCACGCGTGGCCTCGTCCTGCTTGAGTTGCTCGAGAACGGCCCAACCATCGACCAGAGGCATCATGATATCCAAAATAATCAAGGAGGGCTTTATCTCGCGCGCCTTTTCAAAGGCACCCTCTCCTCCCAGAAAACCAACGACATTGAAACCACGCGGCCGGAAGTTTATATCTAACAACTTCAGGACGAGTTCATCATCATCAATTAGCAGAATCGTCTTGTCGCTCATTCAACCCCCCATACTCAGCTGTTCGGTCGCCCTTTTTGGCATCCTAAATCTACAGGAAGGCTCGCTTTCGCTCAAGCATTCCAAGCAAATGTGGAAACACTGATAAGGGAGAGAAAAATGAAAGGGACTACTGGTTTTCTTTTCCGCCGTTCTCCTCGACCTTGGAATTCAAGTCTTTAATCAGGGTATCGACATCTATCCCGTGAGCTATGGCACCCTGCTCTATATTCTCAAAACGGGCTACTGAACACCCGATACAGTGCAAGCCATGCTCTAAAAAGACCCTTATTGTTTCGGGATTCTTTTCTACCACCGATTGGATCGTCATATCCTTGGTAATAACCATAATCTCACCTCCTTACGCTTTTCATACCATAGTTTAGGCCGAAAAGACGAGTTCCGCTACTATTTTTTGTGCCTCAATACTTCATTTGATGAAGACAGTCGTGCAGCGCGAGTATCGGGCGACACGGCGGCTCGAGACAATCACCCTTCCTCTTGCAACTGCAGGTGAAGGTCAAGGAGATCATCCCAAGAAAGCGGGTCCTTCTCTCTCCCCTCTTTGTACTCGATCGGAGCCTTCAGGATTATCGACTCCATTCCGTTCATGCCCATGAAGTCGATGAATCGGCTGTCAGCCGGATAGGCCTGGAACTCATCGCAAACGTCGCAACGGAAGGTGTAAAAAGTTCCTTCCCCATCCCCGTGCTCGACCAGAATGATGTCTTCCATCGAAAGTGTCACTTCGCCGCATTTGGAGCATCGAGATTTTACCCGAACCATGATGCCTCCTTTTATACCTTTAATATAATATTTACTGTATTAATATACTTTGCTATAATAAGTCCGTCAAGTGGGAAGAGGCTGACCGAGGATAGTTACATGCATTCAGGGTCATCCTGGTAAGATGAGTTCCGGAAAATACCTCTAATGTGAGTTGAAGTAATGGAGAGTTACGGCGATCAAATAGCCCAGATTTCGACGGCACTGGCCGATCCCACCCGGCGTGACATTATGCAGCACGTCCTCGGTGCGGATACTCCCCTTTCGGCCCTGCAAGTCGCGCAGCATTTCGGCCTTCATGTAAATGCTGCACGAATGCATCTGGATAAATTGGTGAAAGGCGGCTTGCTCAGGGTTATAAGAAGGCGTGACAGCCGGGGCGGCCGCCCCGCGCACCTCTATTTCGAGAACGATGAAGAACGCGAGATTCTCTTCCCATCCCGCTGTTATAAGACTCTAGCCGAGATCCTGCTCGGGGGAACGCAAGGCGGGCATCAGGAGATAACGACGGCGCTGCAAGAAGAAGCCTCGCGCAGAGGCCGGGAGGAAGCGCTTCGCGGCTCCTCCCCTCTCGCCTTTCTCCCTGCCAAAGCGAGCATACGTGAAGTGGTTGAGGCATGGCTCGCCGACGCCGGAAGGAGGGGCCTGAAAGCGAGGTTGAATAGGGATAATGCCAAGGCGATGAGCATGACCTTTCTGTCGTGTCCCTTCGGCAAATTCTCCGAAAATTATCCGGATACCGTCTGCGAGATCCACCGCTGCCTGGAGGAAGGGATACTCAGCCTCTGCGGGCACTGGAAGGTAAGCTCCGGTTCAGTCGATAATCCGTGCGTGTTTTTATTGAAGAAGAAGGCCGAGCGAACCTAGCCTGATGAGATCGAACACACCCGCAATCATCAGGCCGCCCATGATGACAAGGAGACCCCCGGTGATAATCATTACTATCCGCATGTGACGCTTGATTCGTTTGAAGAGTGGCAGCAGGGATGAGAGGAAAACAGCGGATAGAATGAAGGGTATTCCGATGCCGGCCGAAAAAACCAGTAGATAGAAGATGCCTTGCGCTATCGTTGGCTCGGTGAAAGCGGCCTTCAGGTAGATTGCCGATAGTATGGGACCGACACAGGGAGTCCAGCCAATGGCGAATGCCATCCCCAGCAGCAAAGTGCCCAGCACCCCTCTCTTCTTCCCAAGCTCGAGGCGCTTCTCATAATTCAGGAACGGTATGGTGATTATTCCTATGAGGTGTAACCCGAAGATGACAATCACGACGCCCGCAACCCGACCCAGGATATCCAGAAACAAGGGCGGCAATCCCCTGGTCGCGGCGGCGGTCGTTCCCAATGCCGTGAAGACAATAGTGAAACCCAGGACGAAAAGGATCGACTGCCGGGCTGCTTGAATGGTTATCCGCTTGCTCCTGCCCTGTTCGGTCAGTTCCTCCAAGCTGATCCCCGTGATAAAGCTGAGGTAGCCGGGGAGGATAGGCAGAATACAGGGTGAAGCAAAGGCGAGCATGCCACCAAGAAAGGCGCCGAAAAATGTTACTTCCTCCATCAGGATCTCCGTTGCATCAATTATCAGGGCAGGATTTCATGACCGCTATCGTCAAGGCTTATGTTGTATTTGAAGAGCAAGTGCTCATAATCCCTGCGATAGTAGATCTTGCACTTGACCTCCGGGTAGAGTTCGCTCAATCGTTTTATCTTACGATTCTTCTTCGTTACCAGTTTCTGGTTCATGGTAGTAATCTCGATGAAGAGATTGTACTCCGGGAGATAGAAATCGGGCGTAAATTTAGAAGTCGGATTACCCTTATGGTCCCAGCATATATCGAAGCTCACCGGTTCATACAGCCATTTTATGTCATAGAAATCAAGGAGCCGGGCAAATTCCTGTTCGCTGCGATGCGCGAATTTCAGCTCGTCCCAGCGCCTGTGCTTCCGCTCATCAACCTCAATGTTTTCCGACAATTGCAATCCTCACTTCGTGGCAGTCCCTTTCGGTACGATTATTTCGAATTCCGTCCACTGCACGCCATCCAGCCCTATGCTCCGGGCCGCTCCGAAAGACAAATCAAGTACGCGACCCGGCACGAAGGGGCCTCTGTCGTTCACCTGAACTATTACATGCCCTCCGTTGTACTTGACGAGCAACCAGGTGCCGAAGGGTAAACTTCTGTGAGCGCATGTGAAATCGTACATGTGAAAAATGACTCCGCTCGCAGTCGGATCACCATCAAATTCTTCTCCATAGCAAGTGGTATAGCCTGCCATGACCATGCCGGTAAGCTCGAAATCGGAAAGAGATGGCTGCCGCGTTACGCGATCGAGTACTTCACCCGCCGCCGGCGCCTTCCAACTGGGGGCTTGGTTTCGCCCTTCCCCACCACCCGTCTCATTCCCTGCTCCCGTGCTCAGAGATCGAAGCTTGTTATTGACCTCCGAAAGTCGGACTTCGAGTAGACTTATCTGTCCATCCAAGCGGTCAATATCCAGGGTTTCCGCTACTCTCGTTCTCCGCTCCCTGGCTTCCTTCAGATCCCTCTTTCTGGTATCCAGATCAGCCAGTTTCGACTTGATCTTCTCGATTTCTTCCCCATCCCGTGCCAGCAAACGCTGGTAAACGGCATTGTCTTGCCAGGCGTCGTTCAATTCCTCGGCATCCAGAAAGATCTCCAGTGCCGTCATGTTTCCCATCTTATAAAGCGTGCGCATGGATAAACCATAGGACTCCTGAAAAGCTCTCAACTCCTCTTCCAGGTCGTTCAGGTATGCCTCCGCCCTCCCGATCTCGTTATCAAGCGCTTGCAGCTCGCTCCTGAGGGACTCGCTTTCACCTGCCGCCGCCTTGCGTCGTGTTCTCAATTGCAGCAGTTCATAACTTATCCTATTCGATTCATCCTGCAGCTCATCCTGATCTCCTCCGGCAATTGCCTGCGAGCCGGCGGGAAATAGTGCCACAAACAGTATCAGCGTTAATACAAGCGCTGTTATTCTGCCCAATGATTTCATGCTGCCACTTTCTCCGGCCATTTACGATATTTTTCTCGACCAGTAATAATGATAGCAAGCCTTTAAGCTTAAAGCATGGGTTTAACAAGCGTAATTAGACGTCAGGTAAAGGCAAAGAGGTCCGGGTCTAAGCGTATCGGCCACCTTGAGACCATGATGTCGAGGTAGCAATTTCCTCTAGCTTCGCCAGCTGTTCAACGGTGCCTATTGCAATGATATAATCCCCCGGGTCCAGCCTGGTATCCTTGGATGGCTTGGTGTTGAAGCTCATCCCTCGCTTTTTTACAGCCAGAACCAGGGCACCGGAAATCGCGTATATCTTGGCTTCCCCTATCGTTTTACCATCAAGATTCGAGTTAGGCTGTATTTCTACGTCGTCTATTCGCCATTCCAGATTCTCGATATTAAATTCAATGTACTGGCCTCGTGTTACAAGATCGAGGTAATCCCAGACCATCGGTTTTAATAACATCGCTGCCATTCTCCGCCCTCCGATGGAATGCGGAGATATAACACGATCGGCGCCGGCACGGCGTAGCTTCGAGGCCGATTCCTCCGAATCACAACGGCTCACGATGAAGAGGTGGGGGCAGAGTTCTCGAGCGGTAAGCGTGATATATAGATTTTCCGCGTCACTCGAAAGGGCGCTTACCAGCCCACGTGCCTTATCGATCCCGGCTTCTTTCAAGGCCTCATCCTTCGTAGCGTCGGCCTTTATAACGGCGTATCCGGCCGCTTCCGCCCTATCGGCACTCGCCGGGTCCTTTTCAACCACGACAAAATTGGTATCCGCATTGTCCAGATCATCCGCTATATGCTGCCCAACCCTGCCGTAACCGCAAAGAATATAATGCCCGACCATATTCTCGATGTCTTTACGCATTTTTCTCCTTCCCATCATGCCGGTCAGGCTATTCTCTATCATGAATTCCACCGCACTGACCAGCGTATAACCCACCGTGCCTACCCCGGCGATAATCAAGAACAGGGTGAAGATTTCTCCTCCCGTACCCAACTTGAAAGTCTCACCATATCCTATAGTCGTTATTGTAATAACCACCATATAAAGCGCATTCAAGAAGTTCTGCTTCTCGATTATCATGTATCCCGCTGTGCCTATGCAGAGGATTATGCTTAGGAGTATTATCGCTTTTTCCAGCGCTTTCAGCCGGTCGAGAGTCTTAATAGACTTTCTCCTTTACTCTCAGCTATAGATATATCATTTGAATAGTATCCTACTTAATACGAGGTTAGCCATAATATCGGGAGGAAGTGTGGTTGACAAAAGAGGCTACACAAAGGTGCCTGACACCTTTGTGTAGCCTCTTCTTACATGAAGTCTTCGGGCTTGGCGTCTTTTAGAAAATCCCGGAATCGCTCGATCTCGTCCTCTTCCTCGGTCTCGATAAAGACGCTTGCTTCATTCAGAACATGTTCATCGGAAAAGATGGAGACCCCGGTGCGTACAGCCAGGGCTATGGCATCACTCGGCCTGGCATCTATCTGAAACGGCTTGCCATCGTAAGTCATCGTAATATCCGCGTAAAATGTCCCCTCCTTGAGATCTGAAATAAGGACTTGTTGCATGTTTATACCCATCTGATCCATGATGTTTTTCATCAAATCGTGGGTCATAGGTCTTGCGGTTTCGATCCCCTGCAAGGCGAAAGCAATGGCGGTGGCCTCGAAGGCGCCGATCCATATAGGTAAAAAACGCTCCCCGCTCTTCTCTTTTAAGAGGACGATAGGTTGGTTTGCAGGAAGCTCGACCCTTACCCCTATCAGTGTCAATTCGACCATTTGTTATCACATCCTTACGACTCAAGGTATAGTACCCGATTTTGCCTGTCAAATCACCTCGTCGTATCCACTCCATCGCCTGTAAAGGCTACTTTTACGGATCCCCAAACAGTGCAAGCACACTTTCGCCATTCTCTTCCTCGAGACCTTCCGGCGAGCAAATATATTTCAAATTCCGCCATTTCTGACGATAATCCAGTCCATAGCCGATGAAGAATTCCCGGCCTACCTCAAAGCCCCTGTAGTCTATTTCTATAGGCGCGATGCGAGCGACAGCTCTGTCAAGAAGAGTACATATTTTTATTTCCGCGGGAGCCCGCGATTTCAGATTGCGGAGGATATAGCTCAGGGTAAGACCGGTATCGATGATGTCCTCGACTATCATGACATTCTGGTTATATATGCTTCCGGAAAGGTCCTTTTCGATACGCACGCCGCTTTTGGTATCGGTCGCCCCATAGCTGGATATTGCCATGAAATCGACGCTCAGATCGAGCTCTATGTACCGCATCAGGTCGGCCAGGAAGACGAAAGCGCCTTTTAACATGGATACGATGACTACGCTCGCTGCGGGCCCTTGTCTCTCTTTATAAAAAGCGGTTATCTCGCGGCCCAGCTCTTGCACTCGATCGGCGATTTCATCTTCAGAGAATATTACACGGTGCGCGAAAGGAAGATTCATTTCCCGATCCTCCGGCTGCCCGCAGGCCTCAGATACCCGGGATAATCCACTGCAACCCTTTCCACCATAAGGCGAAGACGGAGCCTGTAAACGCAAAGAAGCGAACAAAAATGTTTGGTGAATTCTGCCTGGAATCGCTGGTGAGCGGTACTTGCTTTTCGGCCGGAGTCCCCTCGCCCACCACCATATAACCTACTTCCTGGCCTTCCTGCACCGGGTATGGCAAGTGCTCAGAATAATAAATACTCGCTTTTTCGAAGTCCCTGAGGAAATCCTTGCGTACCGTAAACACCAGGTCGTTTCCGGAAACCGCTTTCACCTCCCGGCTGGGAAAGTTTCCCACGCTGATCTTCCCCAAGGGCTCCCCCGAATATGCAAATTCGACGCGAGCAAAGGAATTGAAGCCATATTCCATCAACTGCACCGTCTGATCCCAGTAACTATCGCCTCCATTGAGTACGACGGATATGAGCTCCCTTCCTTCCTGCCGGGCGGCTGCAACCAGGCATTTGCCGGCGTTCGACGTGTATCCCGTTTTGCCTCCAATCGCATAGGCATACATCTTGAGCAATTTATTGTGGTTTTGCATTACCCTGGGGAAGGGATGACCTGGCCAGGGAATCTGATAAGAATCCGTCCCTGTTATTTGTCGAAACAACGAGTTTTTCATCGCATAAGCCGCTATCTCGGCCAGATCGTGAGCGCTAGTATAATGTCCTTGCTGATCCAACCCGTGCGGATTGCTGAAATGAGTATGTTCCAGCCCCAACTCGGATACCTTTTCGTTCATCATTGCTACGAATGCGGCCTCTGAACCGCTTACGCTCTCCGCTAAAGCCACGGCAGCATCGTTTGCAGATTGCAGCAGCAGTGCGTAAAGGAGTTGTTCGGTCGTAAGTGTCTCCCCCGCACTAAGCCAGGCGGAAGATTCGCCGACGGCCACCGCATGGCCACTAATCAGGACGGGGTTTTCGAGCGATGAATTCTCGATAGCGAGGATTCCTGTCATGATCTTTGTGGTCGATGCCATAGCATATGATTGCTCGGCGTTTTTCGAATAGAGGACATCTCCGGTTTGTGGATCCAGGAGGTAAGCCGCCACGGAGAAGATAGACGGCTGCGATATCGTCCCTGAGCCCGCCGCTACGGTTTCCAGCTGGGCGCTGTTAGAAGGAGGCAAGGCTGCGGAGAGATGATTGCTTCCTTCGGTCCGTCCCATGAACGTAATGGCTGCTGAGAGAACGCATAACAAAATAAAGCTTATCAACAGCGCCGCCGGGAGCACCCGCAAAAGAGGATGAACGGAGCGGCGGCGTTCCTTCTTCTTACGGCGGCGCAGCTCGTCTATCCTCTTTTGCACTTGCGTCCGGCGGTCCCTCTCCGTCGCGGTGCGCCGTGCCGCCGGCGTGCGTGAATTCTCCGGATGCTGCAAATCGTCCATGCCATGGAGTGTAGCAGAAGAGCCTGGTGGCGGTCGATGTAAGATCTCGACCGGTACTATAAACCTGAAGTTGTAAGAAATGCCGTCGCGAGGCCGAGGTAAATCGTGAGGGTAGCCAGACTTATGAAAAGCGAGGCAAAACGAGCTTGGGTATAGCGAAGCTCGCCTTTTAGTCGCCTGGATAAAACGGGTAGCAATATTCCCGCCAGACTGCCCATAAGAACTGTCACCAAGAGCGTTATACCCACTGTAAGACCTAAGGCGATATGACGCTGCCAGAAGGCCGCGATAAGGCCGACGCCGGCCGCCATTAAAAAGGAAAGCAGAAACACCACCTTCAATTCCTTCCAGGCCAATAAGAGAACTTCCCTCCAACCAGGCTCTTTTCCGCCGATTTCCTCAAGAACGACGGCCTGAGAAAACATTCCGATGTTCTGGCCGGCTCTCAAGACCAGCGGCAGGAAGAACACCAGGGCGATAAATTGAGCCAACTTATCCTGGAATACTGAAAGAATAAGGGCGGCCGCAATGCCGCCTATAAGGGTTATCGCGATCGGTGGAAGCCTTCGCAGGAATGAAGGAGGCGCTGCTTCGGTGAGCCCGATTCCAGCGAGATGAGAGAGGTCTTCGATCGCTTCCTCCCTGATGACGTCGATCATATCATCCACGGTTATGATGCCCTTTATGAGATTTTGATCGTCGACAACGGGCAAGGCCAGGAAATTGTAGCGGCTCATGACATCGGCTACCAGCTCCTGATCGTCGTATACACCCACCGAAATAACATCGCGATGCATAAAATCTTCGACCTTTTGATCGGCGGGCGCCTTGAGAAGGTCGCGCAGGGAGACGACGCCTTTCAGTCTTCCCTCATTATCCATGACGTAGACGTAATAAAGGGTTTCTGCATCCGGTGCTTTCCGCCTCAGATAATCCAGGGATTCCAGGACGGTGAAAGAGCTCGAGACCGCCAAAAAATCAGGGGTCATGCGGCCGCCGGCCGTATCCTCAGCGTAGCCGAGCAGCTCTCGGATGACTTCCGCTCCCTCCATGCCCATTATATTCAGCAGCCTCTCGGCTTTGTCTCTTGGTAACAGGGCAAGGATGTCGGCGGCTTCGTCCGGCGGCATGATCTCCAAGAGGTTTGACGCCTTGGCTTCAGATAGGTCCTCGATCACATCGGCCTGCTTGGCCGGCTCCACTTCCGATAGCGATTCGGCGGCGGCGAAGGTCCCCAGGACGTCCAGGAGTCGCTCCCTGTGTTCGGGATGCAACTGCTCCAGAATGTCAGCGATGTCCGTAGGATGCATGTCCAACAGCTGCGATCGGGTCAAAGTGAGTCTGAGATCGGGCTCCTCCAGCTCCAGCGGTGTTACGTAATTCCAGGGGATGGTACTATCAGCGAAATCCTTTCCGATCAAACGCATTAGAAATGCGGCCGTCTTCTCCAGGCCCAAGCGCCTGAGCAGTGCCCTTTGACTGACATCGACGCCCATCAGCCTCAACCTCGAGTCGAATTCGGCCAAACGCAAATCGTTCGCTCTGACCACCTTGTTGCCATGAAGGTCGACTATCTGTCGATCTAAGAGGTTGCGGCCAAGAAGCATTCCGCCCGGTTCATAGCGGCTCTTCCATATTTCTTCCAACGAGTGGTCGATAGTGACCTCTTGAGAGTTTATCGAGGAGACCCAATCCCAGGGCACTCCTACCGTTTCCCTGCGGCCTCTTCTGAAGCGGGAGATGATCATGGACTGGCTCTGCGGGAAGGTGCCGGTCAATTGCATGGCGATATCGTGCATCTTTCCGGCAGTACGGCCCGATGCATCTACAACCTTGTTTTCCTGAAGCTGTGAAAAGAAGAGCATAATCCTCTCCTCGGCATCACCGCGAATTTTGCTGGCGACATGGTCAGGAGTTCAGGATATCAAAAAATGTTGATGTTCGGGGCGCTTGTCTCCACAAATGTAGGCTCGATTCAGGAAAGCCCTCAAGGACTGATAACGATTGGGCCAGGTATGGATTGCTTCGGGGGCCCTCGCAATGACACAAGCTCCGGCAAGGCAATTTGCACACAAGGTCAGAAGGGAATCGGCTGGTTCGCCTTGGCGAAATGTTGCTTAACCCGGTTCTTGAGCAGCAGGTCTTTCAGTTCCCTGGAAAGGTTTACCAACTGAAGCAGATTATCCAAAGCCCTGCGCTTCGCCTCCTGGTCCTTTGACATCAGGGCAGGCGTGATTATTTGCTCGAATGCTATCGCCTCACGATCGGTTAGAGTCTCATACATCCGCATGTGTCGCGGCTCTAATCCGTAGCGAGCAAACTCCCTTGCAATACGCAGTATCTTGACGTCTTCTTTATCGAAATAGGGGCCCCCGTCACCCTCATGCTTGCATATCAACCCGAATTCCTCGAGTGTATCCACAAATGAGAGGAGTATATCCAGGACTTGCGGAACATTCTCTTTGAGCAGCACCGTGTCATCATAAGCAGCCAAGTCCTCGCCCACTTCTACTGAACCTATCATTCCCGGGACGAGATCTCCCGCTCTTACCCGCCCGCTCTCGAGCTCGTCTATCTTTTCGCGTATTACTTTGAGCGGTAGATATTTCTCCCTCTGAAGCTTAAGGATGAAGCGAAGGCGCTGTGCGTCTGACTTGCTGAACTTGCGGTATCCGGAAGCGGTCCTCTCCGGATTGATCAGTCCCTCGCTTTCTAAAAATCTTATTTTGCTTATTGTAAGGTCCGGGAATTCCTCTTTCAGCGACTTCAAGAGGTCCCCAATGCTCATTTTTTCTCTTGTTTCTTCCATTGCCCGCTCCAAACCTTATTCGCTTTCGCTAAAGAATAGCAGGTGGAATTTTCCTATCTGGATCTCGTCGCCGCTCGCCAGCTCAACGCTTTCTATGCGCTCGTGATTAAGATAGGTTCCGTTTAGCGAACCCGTATCCTTCAAACTGAAATCCCCTTCTTTGAGATGGAGTTCGGCATGGCGGCGGGACACGGTTATATCATCGAGGAAAATGTCGCTTTCGGGGTGCCTGCCTATACTTATCACATCCCTGCTTATCGTAAAGCTCATGCCCGCATCGGGTCCCTTCTTGATAACCAACATCGCGCTTCCTTTTTGAAGGGACGCGGGCGGAGCCGTAAACTCGACACCTTCTTCGCTCTCCTCTTCCACGGCCGGCAATCCAATAGTAGACTCGCCCTGTGACTCCTGCTTATCCAGTCGTTCACCGCAACGGGCGCAAAAAATACCGCTCTCAGGATTGCCATGACCGCATTTGATACAAAACACATGCCCCACCTCTTCCAAAGCGGCTGTAATAAGAGACCCGTTACGGCCTCTCACGCTGATGCTCCGTGAGCCGTCATCCAATATCGTTAACCCAAATTTTAAAGAAAAGCCTTACATTTAGGGTTGGAATCGATCAATCCTCGGTGGGATCGTTGCGCGGCAGGCCAAATGCTTCTCCGGCGAGAATGGCGCTCAATTTGCTTATATCGTCATCGCTTATTATTGATTCGCCCTTGGCTAGACTACCTTTTTTGCGTTCCACGAGTTCTGCGCGCAACAAATCAATCTTGCCGTGAAGGACACGCCGTTGATAGGACACTTTGGCCTCTTCTTTTAAGAGGTCCTCGAGGATCTTCCTCAATTCCTCATCGCTCTTGCCGCTGTAATCAATATAAACCTCATGTGGAGGAACTATATTCGATGCCTTTTTATCCTCATTCATCAACTGCCTCCTTATAGGAAAATCAAGGTAGTCAATATTCTATCAAAATAAGGGGCGGGCCATAAGGCCTTTTGAATAATTACCTCGAGGGTCTCGACGTTCATTAGACCCTTAGCTTGCGGGTTTACCCTCACGGCAACCATTGGATATTGAAAGCCTTGGAGAATCCCTGTTGAAATGCGTGTGCGAGATCCTCCCAGGAGCCATTGAAACCGGCTGTACGCAGCGGAATATAAGCGGCTTCGTATTCTTTTCGGGCTTGTTCCTTAAGGTTATCATTCTTGAAGCTCATCAACTCGAAGAACATTCGGGAGCGATCCTCGAGCAGGATCGTTCCATGTTGTAGAAGCGCTCCGTGCCTCCGCAGCTGCGCGCTTCCGCATATCTTACGTCCCTGGTACTTGATATCTGCGCCGGTAGTGGCCGCGAAGCAAGCGCCTCCGGCCTTCTTGTATGTGGCATTACCGCTTGTCGCCAATATCGTATCCAGTCCGAGGGATTGCAGGGCGAGGATGATTCCACGTGATAAAACAGCGTAGGCCTCGAGAACATTTTCCGGCAGATCCGATCGGGCGGGCAGGACCACGCTGTAGGTGAAATCGTCGAGGTGAAGAATGCCTTTTCCACCCGTCGGGCGCCTGGCCACCTGGATGCCTTTCTTACGGCATGCATCGAAATCTATTTCAGCGAGATCCTGAAAACGCCCTACCGTCAAAGCCGGCGGATGGAACCGAAAGAACCTGAGCGTCGGTATAAAATCGATTGATGAAGCGGATTTCAGCAGAGCTGAATCAAGGGTCATGTTGGCATCGCCGCTGTCGGAAATCGGCGAAAGTAGTCTCCAGTTCTCTTGGGGTTTCGAGGGACCCATTCTTTGCGACACTGTATCAGGCGCCCGGTTCGATCGTGCGGTTTTCGATCTCGCTCATGACGCGGCGGCGTATATCCTGGGCACTCTGGAGATCCTTCACGATCTCCCCATTCTCGATATATTGAGTAAGAAGGGGTTCTCCTGTGCCTCCGCAGGGGCACAGGATTTCGGTATCATTAAAGGGAGCGAGAATCCGGGCTTCACATTCCGGGCAGCGGAAGGTCTGTTTCTTGCCGGACATCTTTCCCCGCTTGGCGCGTGGTTGTCCCTCCACTTCTACGATATCGAATGCGAAATCGACGACAGGCGCGTTCGAAATGGCAGTCCCCACTCCATAAGCATCGGCGTAGCTGTTGTAACGCAAGATATCATATTCATCAAGACCGCCGGAGAGGAAAATTTTCACATCCCGGAATCCTCTCGTATCCAGCTCCCACCTCACCTCGCGCATAATTTTCAGAAAATCGCCGCGGCGGGAACTAGGCGTATCAAGCCTGACGGCGTACAGCTTTTGGCCTAATGCTTCCGCCGCTGTCAACGCTCCGAATTTTTCATCCTGGAAAGTATCGACCAGCGCGACCCTCCTCACCTCGGGCTCTACTGCGGCGTTAAAAGCTTTAAAGGCCTTCTTTTCATCGCCAACACAAATCATGAGCGAATGGGCCATTGTACCCAACGGCTTCTCGCCTATAAGTTCGGCACTGCTCACCGCGGATACGCCGTCGCATCCGCCGATATAAGCATTCCTCTCTATCATGGGGGCGATTGCCGGGTGCATACGGCGGGCCCCGAAGCTCAGTACCATACGGTCGCCCGCCGCGACTCTGCAGCGGGCTGCCTTTGTTGCCACGCCGGAAGCTTCGCAGAGGAAGCCAAGCAATGCTGTTTCAAAGATAGCGAACTCAAGATAGTTCCCTTCAATGATAAGCACCGTATCTTCAGGGGCAAACGTCGTGCCCTCGCTGAGGGCATAGAGATCCAGCTTGCGGCCTTGCATAAGCTTCAGGGATTCCTCCAGGCCGGCGAAAACGGCCCATGCCCAATCGTCCGGCAGGCTTCCAGCTCTTATCTCCGCCGCCACATGGGGATTGAGCCCAAGGTGGCGAAGGCTTTTCTCTACGTTGGTGAAATAGACGTCCGTCACCTTGCCTTGGAGTATCTCTTCGGCTGAAGAAATATGAAATATCTTACCCGTCTTCCGGGTCATAACAACTCCGCCCGTATGACTTCTTCCAATTGCCGGAATATAAAGCGATCCGTTTCTTCACTCATCGATGCGACCCCATCCTTGAAAATAGCGGCCTCGTAGCTGCGTGTTACGGCATCTACCGCCGTAAAATATATGCAGATGTTTGTGAAGACACCGGTGAAATAGATCTTGTTCAAGCCCAACTCTCTGAGATAAATATCAAGGTCGGTTCCGTAAAAAGCGCTGTACCTCCTCTTCGGAATTATGTAGTCTCCCGGGAGGGGTTTCAGCTCATCAATCACCTCGGCGCCCCAGGTACCCGCAACAGCATGTGGCGGCCAATATCTGAATTCGCGATCGTCAGGGCGATGCCGATCGGTGAGGTAGGCAACGGGGATTTCCTGCCGCCGGGCCGCTTCCAGGAGCCCACTTATTCGCGGTATAATCCTTCTCGCTCCCGGCAATAAGAGCGCTCCCCTCTCATCGATAAAATCGTTCAGCATATCTATTACTACGAACGCACTCCGGGAATCGAATTGGAATTCCATTTCATATCACCTTCCAATAATCCCAACAACGCTCTGGCCTTAAATGATAGCCATAACATCATGATAAGCCAAGCGAGTCGCTTTGCGGCGAGCGCAGTTGCGAGGAACGGAGAGTCGAAGCAAACTGGAGCGATGGAGAAACCTCGATTGAGTAGAACATTTCATAAGCTAAGGTAATCTACACGGCTACGATGTCCATTATCTTCTTGCTGAACTCACCGATAATGCGAGCTGCGTCGCTATCTTCCCCGGCCTCACAAATGAGGTGGAGGGAGGGTGCGTCGGGGTCGGGGAGAATCAAAATCCAAGCCGAGTCATCGAGGAAGACTTTGATGCCGTCGATCAGTTGCACTCTGCCACCATCGACTTCTTCCAGGAGACGCCTCATTATTGTGCCTTTTTGCTCCCATGACGTTGGTATCTCCTCCGAAAGGAGATGGATTTCAGGCAGTTCATCCATATATTGGGATAGGGACTTATCAGCGGCGCTCAAGGCGTCGAGCAGCATGGCGGTGCTAGCCATTGCATCATAGGTTGGAAGGAAAGCCGGAAAAATGAATCCGCCGCTTCCCGCCCCTGCGAACATCACGTTATCCGAGAGCGACGTCCTCATGAGATCGCTGCGACTTACCTTGGTTCTGATCACGGGATTGCCGCATTCCGCGGCGATATTCTCCACTTGTGAGGACATGCTTACGGGTACGGCAATGCTGCCGCGACGGCCGATCTCGCACAGCAGCTTGACGAAAATCAACAGTGTCATCTGTGGGGGTATTTGCCTGCCCAGGTTATCGAGTAGAAACAGCCTCTCCGCCGCATTATCAATCAGCACGCCGAGTTCAGCCTCCGAGGCCCTTACCATGTTGGAAAGATTCCTCAAGGAGCGGTTAAGCTCCTCCTGGTCAAGGGTTACCCTGCTTTCATCGGTAAAACTATTCAAGCTCAATACATCGCATCCCATACGACCGAATATCGCAGGCATGATGATGCTCGCCCCGCCGAATGCGTAATCGGCGACCACCCGGAAGCGTCTCTTCTTCAACCTTTCCAGGTTTAGCTGTCCTATCAGCGAATTACTATACATTTCCAGCAATCTCGGCGGGAACATTATGGCTCCGATCTCTTGCGCGAAAGCCCGCCTGAAGTTTGCCTGATAGAATATCTTTTCGATTTCTCTCTGCTTACCCTCGGAAATGTCGATTCCTTCAGAATCGAAGAAATGAATCTCTATGGATTGCGGATCGAAAGCCGAGATGCGGATATCAATTCCCCCTACGGCTCTTTCCGCGCTTATTGCATAGCGGTTTACAGGCGAAGGACTGATCTCCAAATCGGCAACATTGACGCCCGCGGCGGTGAGCCCGGTCATCACCGCCCTTTTTATCGTGCGGGCGGCTCTTGATGCATCGCGAGAAGTTATTACAGTGGACCCCATGGGCAGGCTCGAGGCGTAGGCCATGGCCACTCGCAGCGCACGTTCCGGCGTGATATCGATATTCATGATTCCCGAAATGGCTCGTTTTCCGAAAAGAGTCCGCAATCCCTTCGATTCCCAGATGATACTGGTATTGACCGTCGCACCCGTTTCCACCGTTTTGAAGGGGTATATCTTGACGTCGTGATTTACCAGTACGTTTTCCCCGATCAGGCATTCGTCCCCCACCACCACGCCTTCTTCAAGCCGCACGTTGCCTTTGAGGTCACAGTTTTTCCCGACCACACAGCCTCGCAAGTGGCAGCCCGTACCGATATAGGAATTATCGTAAATGATGGCCCGGTGGATAAAGGAATCGCGTTTGGCGACCACATTATTTCCCATGACCGTATACTCCCTTAAAATGCTACCCTTCTCTACCCGGCAGTGGTCACCCAGAAGCACCGGCCCCCTGATTTCCACCCCCTCCTCAATGTCCACGCCTTCGCCTACCCAAACATCCTCGGCCAGACGAAAACCGATGGGATCGAGCTGGACCTTGCGGTCGAGGATATCTTTGTGTGCCGACATATATTGCTCGAAGTTGCCGATGTCACACCAGTAACCGTCCGCTACATAACCGTACAGGGGGTAGCCTTCCTTCAGAAGGAAAGGAAACAAATCTTTCGAGAAATCGAAGGACTGGCCCTCCGGGATATGATCGAGCACTTCCGGCTCCAGGACGTAGATGCCGGTGTTGATGGTATCGGTAAACACCTGGCCCCAATTAGGCTTTTCCAGAAAGCGTTCTATGTGGCCTTCGCCGTCAGTGACAACGATCCCGAACTCCAGGGGATTATCGACTCTTATTAGGGTTATGGTCGCCATTGCTTTACTAAGGCGGTGAAAGTCGATGACCTTGGAAAGGTCGATATCGGTCAGGCAGTCACCGCTGATTACCAGGAAAGTGTCGTCAAGTAAATATGCGCTGTTCTTTACGCTCCCCGCCGTCCCCATTGGAAGATACTCAGTGGAATACTCCATCTTGACACCCCATTCGCTGCCGTCTCCGAAATAATTGGTGATCAAAGTCGGAAGGAACTGCAGGGTAACGACGAGATCCTCGAATCCGTAACGGCCGAGAAGCCTTATGATGTGCTCCATCATGGGTTGGTTTACTACCGGGAGCATCGGCTTCGGCTGGTTGCTGGTGAGAGGCCGGAGCCGGGTTCCCTGCCCACCCGCCATGATTACTGCTTTCATCTGGGATGCCTTCTTTTTTGCTCTTAAGTAACGTACGCCATTACAAGGATGAGAGTGGGTTCCGGAAGTTCTTCCTTGTTTAAATAGATCGGCCCCCTATCAATTCTTTCGACATTATCGAAGTGTTTGATAAAGGACTCCTCCGTGTCCAACGGTATTTTTCCCTCCGGTGTTCCGTAATGCATGGGAATCGCGATGCGTGGGCTTAACGTATTTACAACCTCGGCCGCGGCATCGGCGTCGATAGTAAACACTCCGCCTACCGGCACGAAGAGAACATCACTGCCAGATAATTGCGTGATCAACTCCCCGGTCGGGATGTGGCCCAGGTCCCCGAGATGGACGAAGACCATAGCATTCATTTCGACGCGGAAGATAACGTCCGGGCCTCGCTCCGATCCGCTGCTTGCATCGTGGTAAGCCTGCAGGCCCGTTATCCGTACATGGTCGCGGTCATAGCTCCCGAGTTTGCTTATAACCACCGGATTGCCCTTTACAATATCGACGTTGTTGTGATCTCGGTGGCCATGGCTTACAAGAACCACATCCGCTTCAACGTCCGGACGGCCGTAGCCCACCATCTCGCTTAGAAAGGGGTCGAAGAGCAGCTTTGTATCTGCATCCTCGAGGAGGAACATCGAGTGACCGAACCAGGTGATCCTGATGGAATTCACCAATCCCTTCTTCTCGGTAAGATTATGAGTCGTCGGCGAGGCCATTGGTCACCTCTTCACGCCTTTTTAGCAACTTTATTCCCCGGCTTACATAGATGTAACCACTGAGATATGAGAAGACGATTCCTATCATGAATATTACGAACCCGATCGGATTAACCCGGTCGAAAAAAGCAAGTGACGAGTCAGCAAGGTTCCAAAGGATGAAGATACAGATGGAGGTGAAAAGCAGCGCCGTCGCCAGTTTTCCCGTCCAGTGCACTGCAAGCTTTTCGCGCACCGCTTTGTCGTTAATACCTACTATCGGCGCCCCTAGTAGTATCAGGACGTCCCTGCCCACTATGACCACACCCATCCAAATAGGGATGAACTGGCGCACCATCAGCGCTATAAGAACCGAAATTACCAACAAGCGGTCGGCCAGCGGATCCACGAGCTTGCCGAATTCTGAAATCGTGTGAGTGCGCCGCGCTATCTGGCCGTCTATAAAATCGGTGGAGGCGGCGAAGAGAAACACACCCAGCGCCCAGGCGTGGGCGGCGTCCAATCGTGTAGCCGAGGACACGGATATCAGCCAGATGATTAATGGGATAAGGATGATTCGCAAGCACGTGAAAAAATTGGCGACATTCCTTTTTATCATGCTACCTCCACGTCTCTAAGCCCCGTCCGCCCATATTAAAGGGCGGAATTATCCGCCCGTGTCATGCTGGTCGGGATGGCCGGATTTGAACCGGCGACCTCTTGACCCCCAGTCAAGCGCGCTAACCAAGCTGCGCTACATCCCGAATTTTGTTTTCAAGGAATTATTCTATAGTGGACACGCCGCACTTGCCAAGAACGTTCCATGCATTTCAATGTTTAGGCACGACCCCATGTTTAGGGCTGGCCCCTATTATCCGGTGAAGGCCCCCACACATGGCTTGCATCAGTGTCATGCTCCGCGGCGTAGCTGCAGGCCGTGTTTCGGCCCATCTGTTTTGCGCGATAGAGTGCTCTGTCCGCTTTTTCGATCAGCTCCGCGCTATCGACCGCATCCGCCGGCAGATTTGCGACCCCCATCGAAACCGTCAAATTGCCTCCCGGCTGGCCGTCCTCGAGCGAAAAAGCATAATCTTGTATTACGCGCCGGATACGATCGGCCATGGAGAAAGCCTCCTGCTTGCAGACCTCTGGTATTATCACCGAGAATTCTTCGCCCCCATAGCGAAAAACGGTATCGACGTCCCTTGTATTCTGTCTCAGCAATCCGGCGAGAATGCGAAGGAGATCATCGCCGCGGGGATGTCCGTTATTATCGTTGTAAACCTTGAAATAATCGATATCCAGCATAATAAAGGAAAGCGGCCGAGAGTAGCGCAGGGAACGCCTTACCTCTTCTCCCAGGACCCTCTTCAAATGTCTTACGTTATAGAGGCCGGTCAGCCCGTCCGTAATCGCCAGCCGGTTTATCTCCTCGAAAAGGCGCGCGCTTTCCACCGCCATACCGATCTGTTCGCCGATGGCATTCGCCAGTGTCGCGTCATCGTCGTCGAATGCATTGCGGGCGTCGCTGGCCATGTGAAGAATGCCGTAAGTGTTTTTTCCCGACCGGACAGGAACACACAGAACAGACCGCGTATCCTTATCAATTGAAATATTGGGGCATCGCCCTTCCTCGGCAACGTCAAGGCACAGAAACGCCCCATCAAATCTCATCACATAGCACTTTTCGACCTTCTCGAATGGATGGCTAAGGTGGCTTCTTATATACTCTTGGCTGTACCCGAAACTCCTTACGGTTTCCAGCAATCCCGTCTGGTTATTCACGATATTTATCAGCGCCTTATCGACACGAAAGAGTCCCTTGATGACATCAAGCGCCAGATTATATAGATGATCCAAACTCGATACCGTGTTTATGGCATCAACCACTCTTATAAGGCTGGTCAGTTGGGCTAATTTTTCCTCGCTTTTTCTATAAAGCAACGCATTGTCGAGGAAGACGGAGATCTGCGGCGAGAGCAATTCAAGGAATTTCAAGTCTCTGGCGGTGAAACCCTTGCGATTCATCTTGTTGGCGAGCACTATCAGTCCGATATCCTTTCCGCGCGTGGAGAGGGGATTTGCGATGAGATCAACTACCTTATAATCCGGAAGAATGCTGGAGTTAATGTTCTTGGAATTTCGGCGCGCGATAAGAAGGGGCTTGGAATCCCTAAAGCTGTCGGATAACGGTCCGGGAACTGTCATGTCCAGTTTAAGATCGTTGGTGACGCCGGGATTGAGTCCCCGAGAGGGCTCCTGCGCCAGGAGATATTCACCCTGCTCATTGTAGAGGAAGACCGCTACGGCATGGGCTTGCAGCGTCTCTCCTACCCGCTCCGTTATCTCTTTGAGCACGGTGACAAGAGCAGGCCCCTTGCTGGAGCTCTGCGATACTTCGTGAAACATCTTGAGCTTTTTGTTGCCGCCCACTAATGGCATCCCGGAAACCTCCAGATTCTTATATTAGCACTACCGCCGCCGGTTATCTCCGCCCGGCCGTGCCCTCGCCCTTGAGAGCAACCTCCTCCTGCAGATAATCTCGATAGGAATGGACCAGGCCAGGTGGTAGCGTGGCAACTATAAGATAGCCGTTGTCTTCTTCTTGAAAACTTATGACGTGCCCTTTCTGATAGATTGTTGAAAGAAGATGGCCTTGCTCGCGGGGAATCAGCAGAGTCACTAATCCAATATTCTCTAAGGCAGATGACATTCGTTCTCTGAGCGCCTGCAATCCCTCCCCGCTCCGCGTGGAAGTAAATAATCCGAAGGGCATCTTCCTGGTCACCTCAGCCCTTTCTTCATCATTGAGGAGGTCGGCCTTGTTCAAAACATAGACCGTAGCCATTTCCACCGCATCTATCTCATGCAGCACTTCTTCCACCGCTTCGATCTTGCCTTGCGTATTTTGTTGAGACACATCGACGACATGAAGCAGCGCATCGGCTTCTTTGACTTCCTCGAGGGTCGATTTAAAGGCTTCTACTAATTGGTGGGGAAGATGATTGATGAAACCGACCGTATCCGTTAATACAGCATGGCGATTGCCCGGCAGCACCAACCGCCTGGTCGTCGGATCGAGGGTTGAGAAGAGCTGATCCTCGACAACGACGCCCGCACCGGTAAGGGCATTCAGGATCGAAGACTTTCCCGCATTCGTGTAGCCAACAAGAGCAAAAGTCGGGACGGCCTGCCTTTCGCGCCGCTTCCTCTTGACCCGCCGGATACGCGATAGATCCTTCAACTCCCTGTCCAATGTCTTGATGCGGTTATTTATCCGTCTGCGGTCCACCTCCAGCTTCGTCTCGCCGGGTCCCCTGGTTCCTATCCCCCCTCCCAGCCTGCTCAATTCCGCTCCTCTTCCAATCAGCCGTGTAAGCTGATAGCGCAGTTGGGCCATCTCCACCTGCGCCTTACCCTCCTTGGAATGCGCATGCAGGGCGAAGATATCCAAAATTAGAGCGGTTCTATCAATCACCTTGAGATTGAGCTCGTTCTCGAGGTTGCGTTGCTGGGAGGGTGACAGCTCTTGATCAAAGATCACGAGATCGTGACTTTCCTCCTCGATTACTGTCGCCAGCTCAGCAAGTTTGCCCTTTCCTAGAAGGGTGGCGGGGTCCGGGCGCGATCTGGCTTGAATCAATGTCCCATCGACGCGGGCACCGGCAGTCTCGGCCAGGGACTCGAGCTCATTAAGACTCGCCTCGGCTTCTTGCTGGCTGGTTTCTCCCCAGCGCACACTGACGAGAATAGCCCCCTCTTTCTCCGCGCCGTCCGTTATACGCCCTGTAAGTGCCATTATTTACCAACGTCATCCTGTTGTGACGGCCTGTATTCTCCTTTTCATGCAAACGTTTGGGTCAAGCGAGCGATCCCTTCCTCCAGACGTTCATCCGGCAGGGTCAGAGAGAAGCGGACATAACCCTCGCCGTGCGAGCCGTAAGCCGAGCCGGGAGCCACTACAATCGCCGTTCGCTCCAGCAACTCCTTCGTAAAGCCTCGGGAGTCGAATCCCTCCGGCACTTTCATCCAAAGATAGAGAGTCGCCTTCGGCAAATCAGCCTTCCAGCCGATGCCCCTGAGCGCTCCCACCAATATGTCTCTCCTGTGCGAATAGATCTCGCGATTGCTCTTTACACAATCCTGGGGTCCCTCCAGGGCTTCGACTGCCGCCAACTGCACGGCACTGAATACGCCGGAGTCGATGTTGGTCTTCACTCTCCCGAAAGCCTCAATGATATTTTTGCCACCAATCGCGAAGCCTATCCTCCATCCCGTCATATTATAGGTCTTCGAGAGGGAGTGGAATTCGACGCTCACCTCTTTGGCACCGGGTATCTGGAGAAGCGAAGGCGCTTCATAGCCGTCGAAAGTGACCTCTGAGTAGGCGTTATCATGGGCAAGCAACACTTCATGCTTCCTTGCATAATGCACCAGTTCCTCAAAGAAACCGAGATCGGCCACCGCGGCCGTCGGATTGTTCGGATAATTAAGGAAAAATATCTTTGCCCGCCGCCAAGTCTCTTCCTTGATTGCCGCCAGGTCCGGTAGAAAGTTGTTTTCTTCCCGAAGAGGTATTTCCACCGGAACACCCCCTGAAAAAAGGATTCCCGTCCGGTAAACCGGATAAGCGGGATCGGGGATGAGAGCGATGTCTCCATCGTTGATGAAAGCAATCGGCAGGTTGGCGATTCCCTCCTTCGAGCCGATGAGCGCCAGTGTCTCTTCCTCGGGATCCACTTCCACATCGAAACGCCGGCCGATCCAGTCTGAGGCGGCCCGGCGGAAGCGGGGCATACCCCGGTATGAAGGGTAGCGCTGGTTTTCGACCTTACTCGCTTCAATACATAGCATCTCCACGATATTAGCCGGCGTGGGAAGGTCGGGGTCGCCAATGCCGAAATCGATTATGTCCACTCCCTGAGCTCTCTTCTCGGCGATCTTGCGATCGATCTCTGCGAAGAGATAGGGCGGAAGCTCGCTTACTCTTTTTGATAGCTTCATTCTTGACCTCTCCAATAGCGGCTAAGCTCTCCCGCGAACACCTCGACCGCCGGCCCCGCCAGATGCAGGTGGCCGTAATCGTCCACCTTGATTTTGAGTTCGCCGCCCTTTAGTCCGATCACCATCATCTTGCCGGCCAATCCCCTGTTTATAGCGGCGGCGAAGGCCGCGCATGATCCCGTGCCGCAGGCATCGGTCTCGCCCACTCCGCGTTCCCATACTCGGAGCAAGAGACGCTCCCTGCTCGCTACTTGCGCGAATTCAACATTGGTTCTGGCCGGGAAGAACGAATGAGTCTCAACCAACGGACCTAGGCGCTCCACTTCGGCCGCACCAACATCGTTAACGAATATGACGCAGTGGGGGTTGCCCATGGACAGGCATATCGCCCGAAGTTCCTCACCGGAGTCCAAAAGGATCGAGGTTTCTCCGGCATTTCCCGTAAAATCGGGTATGCCCATATCGACCTCGATATTGCTTACCCGCCCTTCTGCGACTTCCAGCTTAATGGCCTTGGCGCCGGCCCTCGTATCGATTAACATTTCTTCCTTGCTTATGCCCTCCCGCTCGAAAAGATACTTAGCGAGGCATCTTATACCATTACCTGACATCTCAGCTTCACTGCCGTCAGCATTGAAGAGGCGCATCTCGGCCTCGGCTCCCGTACTGGAATCGGAAGCAAAGATGATCCCATCGGCACCTATTCCGGTATGCCGGCGGCAGAGTTCCTCGATTTCCCGCGGGGAGAGGAAGGGCACCCTGCCCCTGCAGTCAAGGATGATGAAATCGTTACCCGTTCCATGATATTTATAGAAATCCATTTTGGGCTCCTTAAGGCACAATTATAAAAATCCCGGCGTTGTCGCGATCAACGCCCGGTGTTTCTATGATGCACCCTACCGGTTGCTATGCCAACCTTTTTATCTCGTTTTCGAAATATTCGCGAAGCATACCGGTTATTGCGGTCGCATCGTAAAGGTCTTCCTCCCGTATTTCAAACCAGCGCAGATTCGGTATATGGCGGAACCAAGTGATCTGCCTTTTTGCGTAGCGGCGGGACCTCTTCTTGATCTCCGCAACCGCCTCCTCGATCGTCCCTCGGCCCTCGATATGATTGAGAATTTCCTTATATCCCAGAGCCTGCCGAGCAGTCCTCGATAACGCGCCCTGCTGTTTCAGCCCGGCTACCTCCTCGACCAAACCGGCCTCTATCATCCCGTCCACCCTGTCCTCAATAGATTTATAAAGAAGTGGGCGCGGCATATCTATCACTGCCCCGGCATATGGATAACACACCCGGCGATCTTTATCTTTGTAGCTCGAAAATGTCCTTCCGGTCGATTCATAGACTTCCATCGCTCGTATAACCCTACGCATATTGCTTGCATCCTGGCCCGCTGCGAATTCCGGATCTACTTCGGTAAGCTTTCTCCGCAGGCCGTCCGGATCTCCCGCCGCCCAGTCCTCCAGGCGCCCCCTCAAGTCTTCATCAGCTGATTCCGGTGGAAAACACATATCGAAGACAGCGGCTTCGAAGTATAGTCCCGTGCCGCCGACGAGAAATGGTATTTTCTTCCTCTTAAAGACATCTCCTATCGCAGCCCTGGCTGCCTCTTGAAAATCGGCGGCTGAATAGTTCTGGCCGGGGTCGATAATGTCGATGATATGATGAGCTACTTTTTGCCGTGCCGCCTGATCGATCTTCGCGGTGCCTATATCCATACCCCGGTAAATCTGCATGGAATCGACGGAGATTATCTCCGCCTCCAGTGAGGGCGCCAGCAGGACTGCGAGGTAGCTCTTGCCGACTCCCGTGGGGCCGAGAAGGGTTATAACGCCAGGCTTGTCAGTGGAGAAGGTCATTCATGCCTTTGAACGCTGAAGCGATACAACTTTGTAGGTTCATCAGGTCTTATTCCGGCCTTGCTGCGTGCGATTTCGAGCTGGTATTCGACTGTGTCTACGCCTTCGAGATCGGGCAGAAGCAGGCCTACCTTTCCACCTGATTCAACTATCACACCGTACTTCTTGGGATCGAGCTGAGAGGGGCCTGAGATCGGTTCGGGTTCGCTAAGAACATCGACGCTGACCTGCAGATCCTCCAATTCGTCCTTGCCGATCGGAAAAAATCGCGGATCGCGGCAAGCGGCGCTTATGGCATTGCCTGCAATCTCCTCCGCCAGGTTCTCCCGGGTCGGTTTGAAGGTCCCTATGCAACCCCTGAGACTCCCTTCCTTCTTGAGGCATACGAAGGCAGCCGCCTTCTGTTTGAGGAGATTTTCCTCGCCCGCCAGTTCCCTCCCTGAAAGCTTTCGCCTTTCGTTTATCCAGGCTTCAATTGCCGCTCGGGCCAGGCGTGCTTCGGGGCTTTCTTCTGCCCGGCGGTCCGGCCCCGCCATCAGTCCGCGCCTTCTTCCTTCTTGATATGTAGGGCCACAAGGTATCCGACACCATAAGGTCCCTCATAGGAGAGCACCTTGTTCTCCAGTTCTGCATCCTTGAGAGTCCCGCACAGGGTGTGGATAGAGCGAAACCCGCACTCTCCCGCTGCTTCAACCAGGTCTTCCGGAATCTGATTGAGCGCATCGAAATCCCCGCTGCAAGCGATATCCACGATGCGGCTGTCGAAATCCTTTCCCCTGGGATTGTAGCCGGCCGGTGCCCCCTGTATCAGCCGGTGCGAAAGGTCGCCACTGGCAATAAAGAACCCCCTGCGCCCCGACTGCCGGCAAGCCTCGAGTGCGATTCTGCCCAGCTCAAAATGATCCTTATAGGACAGGCCGGAAATCGAGAGGCAGGTAATAGGTGTTTCGATGTAATTATCCAGGTAGAACAGCGGAACCAGCAAGCCATGATCGAGTTGCTCATGGGAAGGACTCCATCGCGTTACGACATTGTTCATGGGTTCCAGGGGGAAATCTCGTTTGGCTGCCTCTTGAAGCATGATTCCGACTATATCCAGGTCGTTGTTTTTTGCTATCCGTATTTGAGGGCGTCCAAAGGCGGCAAAACTCCCTTCCAATAGAGGCACGATCTTAATGCCGAAGGCATCTCGATATATAGGCGAATGCGGCGAAATCATGATCAATACATCGGGAGCGAGACCGGCGAGCCTTCTTCCAAGTTCTTCCATGCCCTTTTGGGTAGAACTCACTTTTTCGATATCTCTCCCGCCTATGGGCGGAATAAGCAGCGGTGGATGCGGAACGATACATCCGCCCACTATTCCGGCGCCTGCGGCCAAGCCGCTACCCCCTTCCACTTACGATTCTCTCTGTTACTCTTATAGAATACCCGAGGTCGGCACCGCGAGAAACCAGGTTTTTTGCAAAGCCAAAAAAACGTATTGCGAGGCAAGCGAGCCACAATGCTGCGAGCGCAGTTGCGAGGAACGGAGAGATGAAGCAACCTTAATTCAGAAACCGCTAATCAATGATTTCGAGGAGCTCGGCTTTGAGGCTCCAACTGCCGGCTTCGGTTATGACGACTTTCGCCAGCCTCCCGGTTAAATCTGCATCTTGTCTCTCAAAATGCACGATCCTATTATTACGGCTCCGCGCCGACCATCGGCGGGGATCCTTGCGGCTCGGACCGGTAACCATAACCGAAATCTCCCTGCCCAGTTCCCGGGCGAGACTCACTCCCGTAAGCTTGCGCGTCAATTGCATGAGCCGCTCCAAACGCTCCTGTTTTACCCCGCCCGGGATATCATTATTTATACGGGCCGCGGCCGTCCCTTCACGCGAGTTGTATATGAAGGTAAAGCTGCTATCAAATCCGCACGCTTCCACCACCTCCATTGTCTTTGCGAAATCATCCTCGGTTTCACCGGGAAAACCGACTATTAAATCCGTGGTGAGTGATATATCACTGACCAGGCGTCGCAAGTCTTGCGCCTTTTCGACGTACTCCGCGGCGGTATAACCGCGGTTCATCGCAGCAAGAATACGGTCCGACCCCGCCTGCAGAGGAAGGTGTATGTGCTCGCATGCGGTCCGGCTCTCAGCGATTGCCCCTATTATTTCTTGGTTCAAATCGCGGGGGTGGGAAGTGGTAAAGCGCACCCATGTATCAGGGAAACGCTCGGCCAGGATGCGCAACAGTCGGGGAAACTTAGTCTCGCCGTCCTCACGCAAACGATAAGAATTCACATTTTGACCGAGCAGATTTATTTCCCGGGCACCACCGCTCACATGCCTGGCCACCTCATCCACGACTTCCTCGATGGTGCGGCTGACCTCTGGCCCCCTGACGAAGGGTACGATGCAGTAGCTGCAGAAGTTCTGGCAGCCGTGCGTTATGGTAATCCAAGCTCGGAATTGCTCGCGGCGGAAGGAAGTGCCCGCGCCGAATTCGAGGCCCTCGAGGTTGGTGGCACAGACTTGTGTATTTTCGGCCGCTTCCAGAAGAACCGCTATATTCGGATACTGTTGGGTGCCGAATACCAAGTCAACATGAGGCATCTCATGCAGCATCCTCTCCCCTACCTTCTGGGCAAGGCATCCTCCGACCGCGATTTTAACCGGCCGTGCTTGCTTTAGCGATTTTAGAGAGGCCAGCCGTCCGTAAAGCCGCTGCTCGGCGCTTTCCCGAACACAACAGGTCAGGAGAATAATCGAATTCGCTTCTTCCTCGCTCTCCGCCAGGCTCCATCCCGCTCCTTCCAGCGCTCCCGCAATCTGTTCAGCATCGTGTCGGTTCATCTGGCATCCGAATACAATTAAGTGGAAAGTGCGTTTGATGGGCTTGTTCCCTGCCACTTCAGCTGTCGTAACATTCACGGCAATAATCGAGACTACGCCGCAAGTTCCGCAAGACTCTGTCCTCCCCTAGACGTGCCTCGAGGGGTCCCGGGCCTAACTCGAGAACGACTCTGCCCGAGAAATCGTCCCGTTTCAAGGCCGCCAGAAAGCGATCGAGCGGGAGGTGGCCATCGAAGGGCAATGCGTGGTCATCGAAGCCTTTCAGATAATTGTTGGAAAGGTGGATATGCTTGACCCGCTCCTTGAGGACTTCCCAGACCTCGAGGATATCCAAGCCGGCTATAGCATAGTGCGAGGTGTCGAAAACGAGGTTGTCAAAATGCTCCATTTCCCTGATCGAATTAAACAGGCTGAAGTTGAGTGGCCTGAAGATATTCACCATCATGGCGTTCTCGACCGCAATCATTACTCCACTGTGGGCCGAATACGAATTAAGGTTGGAGCGCGCCCAATGCGCATAACCCCACTGCCAAAAATATGGAAGGTGTATAACGATCAGGTCCGAATTGAGAGCTTTAGCCATACTCACCGATTTTTCGATCTTGGATAATGGTCTTCCCCAGACGTTCTTGGCCGCCATCAGGAAGGGGGCATGCACGCTGCGCACCGGGAGGTCGTAAGTCGCTACCAATTCCTTCAGACGCGGGATGGACTGCGTTTCTTCCCGTCTGGTAACCATCACTTCGATTCCATCAAAGCCGGTCTCGGAGGCCAGCCGGAAAATATCGTCAAGCTCGAAGCTGTACAGCGAGGCGGTCGAAATGATGAACTCTACGATAATGCATCATCCTCTTGACCAATCGACGGCCCGTTCACTTCCTCAAAATGCGGCGAACCAGCGCAGAAGTCGTGTAGTATCCGGCCAGCATGCCTCCATATCTGGCGGTGCGGGAACTCAAGGCCTTCTCGACGGAACTCAGGCTCTTATCCGTTCGTTCCAGCATCCCCTGTGCCTGCTCGGTCAAGCGGCCTACTTTGTCCAGCTCGCCGTTGACGTTCTCCACGGTATGATTGAGGTTGGAGAGCAAGAGGTTCACTTGCGGGCGGGCGTCATCAATGGTCCTGTTGATATGCGACAAGCCCCTGCTCATCTTATGCAGCAGCCGAACCAGGGCGAAACTCACCACAGGAACAGCGATTATGGCAAGTATGAGGAAGATGATCTTCAGGGCCTGCATTATTTTTCCTTAAGCCGATACTTGATTGGATGGAACTATCTCGATTCCACGGAGAGTTTGATGGCAGTCCTTTCTTCACCATCGATAATGATATCAGTGAAGGCCGGGATACAAACAAGATCTATCCCGCTGGGCGCCACAAATCCGCGGGCTATGGCTACTGCCTTTACGGCCTGGTTCAAAGCGCCTGCCCCGATAACCTGGATTTCTGCGCTCCCCGTTTCGCGCAGAACTCCCGCCAGTGCCCCTGCCACCGAGTTGGGATTTGATTTCGAGGAAACCTTGAGTACTTCCATTTCTACAATGCGCCTCCTGCTTCTTTTATTGTTATTGACTTCCGAATCCCCAGGTAGTTTCTTATCATATCACTACCTTTTGCTTTTTTTAAAGCTCCCAAACTGATAAGGCGAGGCCTTCAAAATGGAGAAAAAAGATTGTAGTCAGGGGCTGTAAATGCGCTTTCTTGCTAGTCTTCGTCCTTCTCGCGCAAGCCCAGGGATATAATCAAGCGGTTCTTTCGTCTCTTTACTACGGGGGCCTCAGCTTCTAGATAACAGCGTTCGCCTATATCCTCGAAGGTCTTTTTCAGACTGGTGCACAAAGAGGAAAGATCATCCTGATTAATGCGGCGGGCGAGGTGGTCTCCCCAACTCGCCTTCGGACGTGTGTGCAAATCGGCCCTTCTCGCCGGCAAGCTGAAGGAATCCTGCCGGAAGAGGTCATTGATGCTGATAAGGGGTTGGATCTCGTATTCCAATATTCGAAAAGCGTTACGTTCGGACACGCTCAATCCCAAGCCGTCTCGGGCAAACTGATGCAGCGCCTTACCCTCCTTCAAGCCACCCAGTTCAAACCACATAGGCTTCCGTATATTATTCTTGCCCGCGGCCCACTGCTTTCGGAGCTCCAGCGAGTGATAATAAAGGGTGGCCAGGATTTCGGCATTGGAACCAAAGAATAATTCCGCCGGTCCCGGGCCAAGGGAAAACTCGGCTAATACCCTCGGGACATTATGAGCGCCTCCGGTAATCGTCGTACCCCCGTCGTCGTTCTTATCGAGTCTGGGCATGCTCGACTGATCCTTCTTCTCGGGCAATTTTTCAGTATCGATGCGAACTTGGACGATGGTACCTCTATCCTCAATCGATTTAACAAGGCTTATTTCCTCGGCCACATGCCGTATTGAATAGAGGGCCATGCCACGACCGTGTACGCCGAAAGGATCCTCCACGACTCCCTTCACTTTCGAAGTAACCCGGGCCTCAAAAATTTTGCGGTGAAGTTCGGGGGGTATGCCGCTGCCATTATCGAGTACGGTTATATTACGCCATCGTCCCTTTTCCTTCTGAAAGGTGACGTATATCTTCTCAGCCTTCGCATCGCGGGCATTCCGAACCAGTTCCTTAACTACGTCTTCTACGCAGCGAACATCTTGTAAAGCCTGGCGGCGTTCCGCCTCAGTGACCTTTAGCCTAACGTAACCGTGCCCGAGCTCTTCTTCTATTGCGAGGGTCTCGGTATCCGCGAACTTATGAACAAATGTGAGAAGAGCTTCTCGGTCCTTCCCCGTATCACTCATCGCATCAAACCTCGTTTTCGCCTCGATGGGGTCCTTCTTATCACCATCTCGGCAGTATCGGCCCTCGTCCTGAAGCGCGGGCCGTTCTTGAAATTATATCAAAGGGGTCCATAGCGCAATGGGAATGGGAGCTATTGCGGGCGGGCCAGCCTCTTGGCGCCAGATGAAGAGGGCGTATTGTGAGGAGGCGAAGTCGCCCATGGAAAGTGGTTCCCGCTTCAATCGACGCATTAACCATAATGAGGAATCAGGATCTAAAAGGTTACTTCGGCAGCCCCCGTAATGACATATTGAGACAGGCCGGTGTATCCATATATTACCATATTTAAACGGGACCGGCATTCGCCCATCCTGTTCGGATGGCAACAGTCGATAAGCTTACTTTGCGTATTCTACGGTTCTTTTTTCCCTGACCACGGTTATCTTGATCTGGCCCGGGTACTCGAGTTCGTCCTCGATTTGGCGGGCGATTTCTCGCGACAGTGTCACACAACCGATATCGTCAATGACCTCCGATTTGACCATGACCCGGATCTCTCTACCCGCCTGCAGAGCATATGAGCTGTCGACGCCCTCGAAGGAATCGGCGATGGTCTCCAACTTCTCGAGCCTCTTGATGTAGCTCTCGAGTGTCTCCCGTCTCGCACCCGGTCGTGCCGCGCTTATGGCGTCAGCCGCTTGGACAAGGACCGCTTCGATTGATTTTGCATCGACTTCTTCATGGTGCGCTTCTATAGCGTGGATAACCGCGTCGCTTTCCTTCAAACGCTTAGCCAGTTCCGCACCTATTACGGCGTGCGAACCCTCTACTTCGTGATCGATGGCCTTTCCTATATCGTGAAGAAGTCCCGCTCTCTTCGCTAGTTTTATATCGGTCCCTAATTCGGCGGCCATCATTCCCGCCAGGTACGCCACTTCGAGTGAATGCCTCAGGACGTTCTGCCCGTAACTCGTTCGGTATTTAAGGCGCCCGAGAACCCTCATAAGTTCGTGATGCACTCCACTGAGGCCAACATCGAATACCGCCTGCTCGCCAACTTCCTTTATCTCAGCATCAACTTCAGCTTTAGCTTTCTCGTACATCTCTTCGATCCGTGCCGGTTGTATACGACCATCAGTTATCAGGCGATCAAGGGTCAAACGGGCCACCTCTCTTCGAACGGGGTCGAAACTCGAGAGTATAACAGCCTCGGGGGTATCGTCGATTATGAGGTTAATACCGGTCAGTGTTTCAAAGGTGCGGATATTGCGGCCTTCCCTTCCGATTATCCTTCCCTTCATCTCATCGTTGGGAAGCGGTACGACCGATACGGTTGTCTCGGCAACGTGATCGGACGCACATCTCTGAATGGCGTTTGCAATTATTTGCTTGGCCCTTTTCTCAGATTCGTCCCGTAAGCGGCTTTCTATTTTTTTTATCACTTGTGCCGCTTCGCGCTTTGTCTCTTCCTCTACCTGAACGAGAAGAAGCTGTTTTGCATCTTCCCTGGAAAGCCCCGCTATCCTTTCCAGTCTTTCTTTTTCCTGGTTAAGAATTTTCTCCACATCACCCCTGAGTGCTTGGATCTCGCTCTCCTTGGACCCGAGTTGCCGCTCCCTCTTCTCAAAGTTTTCCGAACGGTTATCAATCTGTTCTTCGCGTTGCAACAGTCTTCGTTCGAATCTCTGCAGTTCGTTACGGCGATTCTTTATATCCTTTTCGGCCTCGTTGCGCATAGTGAATATTTCATCCTTGGCCTCAAGTAGAGCTTCATGCTTCTTGGCCTCCGAAGCTTGGTCCGCATTCTGCACGATGCGCTTTGCTTCTTCCTCGGCGGATGAGATCTTAGCCTCCGCCATAAATTTTCTGACCAGGAAACCGATGATTAAACCGCCCGCCAAAGCGGCTATCCCCACGATTATGGCGATTAGCATCGTTTTCTCCCTTCATTTATATCAACACAAGCATCTGGCTCGTTAACGTAAAAATGCCGAGCATATCCCGGCACCAGGTATAAATCAATCCTTAAGGTTTACCGTAAGCCCATCTTCATCTTATTTTTATAATCTCTTACGGCCTATCCCGAGCGGAAACCCGCTTTATATATCAATTCATTACCTTTAGCCTTGCTTCAATTCTAGGAGAGGGGGCCAAAGGTGTCAAGGAAACTCATCGCCTTTATGCTCCCCTTCATCGCATGTCATCTCGCGTAGAAGATCCCTTGCCAGCCAGGGCGGAAATCCCTTTCCCGATATCTTTCTGGTGATCTTGTTAAGCTGTGATTCATCAAGGGAAGGAGAATCGAGCATTTTACTTTTTTCAATCAGATGGATGATGGATTCCCTCTCCATCTCATCACTGTAGAACTCGGCCAGGCTCTCCTCGGCGAGGTTCCTTGCGAGCCCCCGTTTCCTCAAATCGGCATATATACGCGACCGGCCTCGGTTCATTCTCTGACCTGAGAGGACCACATCTCTCGCAAGCGCTTCATCATCGAGTAAATTCCGATTGAGGAGCTCGTTGATTACTTGCGAGATGGTATCGTTCTTAAATCCCTTTGCAGAGAGATCGGATTGGATCTCCATTATAGATTGCGACCGCAGAGCCAACCGTTTTAAAGCCCGGCTAAAAGCCCGCCTGTACTCCCGTTCGGGCGAACTCCCGTCATTCTGCTTTATCGTCTACCTCCTGGAGCTCCACGTCGGCCGGGCGCGTACCATTTGGTGGAAGACTCAACTTCTCACGAAGCTCCCGGTCGAGCCTGTTGAACATTTCGATATTTTCACAGAGGTACTGCTTGGCGTTTTCTCTACCCTGGCCGAGTTGGTCGTCGCCACATGTATACCAGGCGCCGCTCTTCTTGACCAGATCGTGTTCAACCGCAAGGTCGAGGACATTCCCCTCCGTCGATATGCCATGCCCATACATGATGTCGAACTCGGCTTTACGAAAAGGCGGGGCCATCTTATTCTTTACGACCTTTACCCGCACTTGGTTGCCGACCATCTCAGCGCCCTGCTTTATGGTCTCGATCTTCCTGATGTCAAGTCGGACGGACGCATAGAATTTAAGCGCTTTCCCTCCAGGCGTCGTCTCCGGGCTTCCGAACATCACCCCTATCTTTTCTCTCAACTGGTTGATAAAGATGGCGGTCGTATTCGACTTGTTGATCGTGCCCGCCAGTTTGCGAAGTGCCTGCGACATCAACCTCGCCTGCAACCCGACGTGGGAATCTCCCATTTCTCCCTCGATCTCCAGCCTGGGCACCAAAGCCGCTACGGAATCGATCACCACGACGTCAAGTGCTCCGCTCCTTACCAGCATCTCGGCGATCTCGAGGGCTTGTTCGCCGGTGTCCGGCTGGGAGATAAGCAACTCCTCGATATCGACTCCAAGAGCGCGGGCATAACCGGGGTCGAGGGCGTGTTCGGCGTCGATAAAGGCTGCGATGCCCCCCGTCTTCTGGGCCTCGGCTATGATATGAAGCGCTATTGTCGTCTTTCCCGATGATTCCGGCCCGAAGATCTCGACAACCCGCCCACGCGGCACACCACCTATACCCAGGGCCAGGTCCAGGGACAAAGCTCCGGTTGGAATGGCGGCTATCTGGAAACGATGATTGTCCTCGCCAAGCTTCATTATCGAGCCCTTCCCGTACTGCCGTTCGATCTGCATGAGGGCCATGTCTAAAGCTTTCTGTTTTTCCACGTCATCCTCCTAACTTACGGGTGAAAATGTGACACTTTCGCATACCTGGTTTCTTGCCGCTTCCCGAATCCCGTGTCACGCTCCCCATTATATTTCTCCGGAGTGACAAATGGTCCTTTGGTCCTGGTTTCATATGGGCGGCATTTACGAAGAAAAGTAAAGTGTGGTCCGGCTCGATAGGCTGACCCTAATTTTCTAATGGCGGATCATCCGCGCTACAAACATCCCTTCCATGTCGTTCAAATGGGGCATCAGCTGAACGCATCCAAACGAGTTCGTGACATGATTCATATTCGGGGGCAAGTGAGGCGCAACATCGTCGAGGGCATAATCGGGGTGGTTCACCAGAAAGTTCTCAATTACGTCTGACGTCTCTTCCCGGCTATACGTGCATACCGAGTAGACGATCACGCCCCCCGGGCGCACTACTTCGGCGCAGCCTTCGAGGATAGCCAGTTGGGTCGCGGCCAGGCGGCTGAGATCTTCCCGCGTTCGCCGCCACTTGAGCTCAGGCCTTCGCCGCAGGGTCCCCAGGCCGCTGCAGGGTGCATCTATTAGCATTGCATCGGGCGCCTGTGCCAGGTAGTCTCCCAACCTGGTTGCATCTCCCTCCACAATATCTATATTGCCCAGTCCCAAACGGGCGACTGTATTGCGCAGTGCATCGAGCCTTCTGGTGTTCTTATCCACTGCAATCACCCGGCAGCCCTCGCCACCCAGAATGGCGAGATGTGATGCCTTTCCGCCGGGGGCGGCACAAGTATCAACGATGAGACTTCCGTTTTGGGGATCGACTATGTGACTTACCAGCATTGAACTCTCGTCCTGCACAACGCACAAGCCCTCCTCTAACAGATCCAGCAGTAATCTACGCGGCATGCCCGCTTTTACCAGGCCCTCCTCGAAGTAGCGCGACGGTTCCGCACGGCCGCCACCCGTGAGGATCCTGCTCATCAGATCTTCCCTGCCGGTCCTTTGAGTATTCACTCTCAGGCTGATACCCGGGAAGCGGTTATCGGCAGCGCACAAAGCCTCGGCAGTTTGGGCATCGAACATTTGCAGAATGTAATCGACCAGCCAACGCGGGTGGGAAAACAAGATCACGAGGTAATATGGCAAATCCTCCCTTGAAGGCCATTGTAGATCGTCGAGGTTTTTTGCCGCATTACGCAGAACGGCGTTTACGAAAGAGGAAGCGCCCTGGTGTATTTTTTTCTTGGCGAGATCAACCGTCTCATTCACTGATGCGTGGGCGGGGATGCGCATCTCCGAAATCTGGTAGATTCCCAGACGCAAGGCATCGAGAATTTCTTCTTCAATGTCGCTGAGAGGCCGGCTCGAAAAATGCTCTATGATGTAATCCAACTTATTACGATGGCGCTGAATACCATAAGCAAGCTCGGCAATCAAAGCTCTATCCCGACCGCTCAAGTCCTGTTCCCGCAAGGTATATTGCAGTAACAAGCCGAGATAAGCACCCGATGAATTGACCCGCCTCGTCAGGTCATATGCTATCTCCCTGGCCACCGGCATAGTTGAAGAGTGCTCCTTCCTTCATTGAACTTCATTATTGCCACAAAGTTACGGATTTCTGGCATAGCCTACACAAAGGTGCCTGACACCTTTGTGTAGGTGCGGGTCCTTACGGATGCGGTTCTTTGAAAGTCTCCCCTACTTGAGGACGGTACCCGCGAATAAATTCTGCGGCGGCCATCACTTTTTTACCCTCAGGTTGAACGCTTTCGATTGTGAGAGACCCGGATAGGCAGGCTACGTCGAAATTGCTTTTGGCTACTTCGGCTATTTCTCCGGGTGCGGAGCCGGAGACCTCTGGTCCGGTGCGCGCAGCGAGAATCTTCGTCCTCTTGCCCCTGAAACAACTGAAAGCCCCGGGCCGCGGGCTCAGCGCCCTTATATGATTCCGTATTTTCGGGGCTTCGCTTGACCAGTCTATGACCAGATCGGACTTGGAGATCGGTGCGGCATAGGTAGCCTCCGCAGGATCCTGAGGCATAGGCGCTATCTCGCCACTTGCGAAACGCGGCAGCGCTTCCATTACCATTTCGGCCGCAAGGTGCGCCAGCTCATCACAAAGGGTCGCCAGGTTTTCATCCACGCTCATCTTCAGCTCGGTCTGCGACACTATAGGTCCGGTATCCATCCCCTTGTCCATCAGGATCAGTGTGACGCCGGTCGCCTCCGCTCCGTCCATCAGCGCCCGTTGCATGGGGGCTGACCCCCTATATCTCGGAAGCAATGAGGGGTGAACGTTTATACAACCTTTGACAGGAATTCCCAGGACTTCCTCGGGCAGAATCAATCCGAAGTCAGCCACAAGGATGAAATCAGGTACCAGCGATCTCAGCGGCTCGAGCTTCTCTTCGCCTTTGAGATCCCCGTATTCCAGAACCGGGATTCCTCTTTCCCCGGCGGCCACTTTTACCGGAGTCGCCTCGTAATGAAGCCCCCTTCCCGAAGGCCTGTCGGGTCTCGTAACTACGGTTTGAATCTCAAAGCCTTTGTCATGGAGTAACTCGAAGAGCTGAAAGGCGAAAAAGCCGCTTCCCATGAAAATATTCACCATTTGAGTAGTTTTTAGAGTCCCGGCCCTTCGCCGGTGACATCATGCGGCAAACCGTTTTCTATGGTTTCCAGGGCTTCTATGCGGCTCGCCCGATCGGTCCTGTCCAATATCAGGGTTCCGTCGAGGTGATCCAATTCGTGCTGTAAGACTCTGGCGGTCCAGCCCTCCGCCTTTATACGGAGCTTCTCTCCAGCCCGGTCAATATACTCCAACTCCAGGGCCGAATGGCGTGACACCGGTACACCTACTCCCGGCAGACTCAGGCAGCCCTCGACGTCCTCCACTTCTTCCTCCGAGGATGAAATAATGCGCGGATTTATGCAGACTTCGATTTCGCCTTCGTTATCGTATATGAATATTCGCTTTATTATCCCGATCTGGTTTGCTGACAGCCCGGCTCCTCCGGGTCTGGGGAGCGAATCGATCAGGTTGCGGATCTGTTGCTCCAATTCCTCACCCGTTGTCGAGACTTCGGGACACCGTTCCTTGAGGACCGGGTCGCCGAATACTCTTATTGGCAACACGGCCATTCTCAGCACCTCCATTATTGTCGTCCAAGATCAAATGGGGATCGCGTCTTGAATCATCAAAGGCCGGCCTCGGCCCGCAAAGTATCAGCCAGATTGGCGTGCTCCCATGTGAAGTCCTTGTCCATGCGACCGAAATGCCCGTAAGCAGCCGTTTTCTTATAAATAGGCCTCCTCAGCCGCAATCCGCTGATTATCGCCGCCGGCCGCAGATCGAAATGGGATCTCACCAACTCCTCGATAGTATTGGGGTCGATCTTCTCCGTCCCGAAAGTATCCATCATTATCGAAACCGGATGAGCTACACCGATAGCATATGCAAGCTGCAGCTCGAAACGGTCGGCGAGGCCCGCCTGTACGACGTTTTTAGCTACCCAGCGCGCTGCATAGGCGGCGGAACGGTCCACTTTGGTGGGGTCCTTACCGGAGAAACAACCGCCGCCGTGGCTCGCCATCCCCCCGTAGGTGTCCACTATTATCTTACGGCCTGTAAGGCCCGTATCGCCCATCGGTCCGCCGGTTACGAATTTCCCCGTCGGATTGACGAAAATCCGCATGTTTTTATCGACAAGTTCGGCTGGCAGGACCGGTAGGATGACGTGCTCCATCAAGTCCGGCTTCAAGAGATCGTCGATGCTAATATTGTCACGGTGCTGTGAAGAAATAACCACGGTATCAACTCGCACCGGACGATGGCCTTCGTACTCGATCGTTACTTGTGACTTGCCGTCCGGCCTCAGATAAGGAAGAATGCCGGCTTTCCTCACTTCAGAGAGGCGGTGAACGAGCTTATGGGCCAGGAGTATCGGCATGGGCATCAGTTCTTCGGTCTCGGTGCATGCAAAACCAAACATCATGCCCTGGTCCCCGGCCCCCTGCGAATCGAGCATCTCGTCTTCCGCATCACCGACTCTTTCCTCGAAGGCGTGATCTACTCCTTGTGCTATATCGGGGGACTGAGGATCTATTGAGACCATAACTCCGCATGTCTCGTGATCGAAACCATACTTGGCCCGTGTATACCCTATTTCCGCAATGGTCTTCCTGGCCACACTCGGGATGTCCACATAGGTCGCAGTGGTCATCTCACCAGCCACCATTACAAGCCCTGTGGTTACCAGGGTCTCGATAGCTACGCGGCCGAAGGGATCATCGGCCATGACGTGATCGAGAATCGCGTCGGAGATTTGATCGGATATCTTATCCGGGTGTCCTTCGGTTACGGATTCTGAAGTAAAGAGATGGCGCTTCGGCACTTCGGCTCCTTTCTTTTTCGTACCGCTCAAATTATCCGCGATATCGAATTCCTCGGTTTGAATTATTATACATGTCGCACTGCCCCATTAAGGCAAAGGAATCATTGCAAATGGTTGAATGGGGTGTATAGGCGTCCCCGGAGAAGTTATTTATATATGAAAATAAGGATGACGGTGGAAATCACGAAAGTTACGGCACTTGCAATAGTGATCCTGTCCAGATTCTTTTGTACGATTTGAGTCCCCGCCGCTCCGCCCAACGAAGCCCCCCCGAAAGCACTCGACAGCCCTCCTCCCTTCCCTGAGTGGAGGAGAATGAATATGATCATCGAGAGGCTCGAGATAAAGAACAGCGTCATCATGATATACTTTAGAATATCCAAGCCTTGTACCTCCTTTAACAGAGCATCATTTTACCATAGGCTTGTTTGGGGTGCGATGGTGGGAGTTGGGTAAGCATCATAATTGGGCTACGCAAGCCTGAAAGGAAGGCGGAACGGCGATGTTGACCATTGGGGCTGAACGGAAGGAAGATATTCCGTCAATCAGGGAAATCAACCTGCAAGCATTCGGGCAGGAGGATGAAGCTCTACTGGTCGAGCGCTTGCGGAATTCTCCCTCTTTTATCCCCCAACTTTCTCTTGTCGCCTACGAGAACGGCCGAGCTGTCGGACATGCTATGTTTACACACTTGAAGATCGATGCAGGTTCAGGGAGCATTCCCGCACTGGGTCTCGCGCCGGTAGCGGTGCTACCCGCCTATCAAAATCAGGGAATGGGGCGGGCGCTAATAGAACGTGGTATTAATGACAGCCGCGAAATGGGGCATGAGATCGTGATCGTCGTTGGACATCCCGAATACTACCCGCGTTTCGGATTCAAGCCGGCACGGGCCGCAGGTTTGGAATGCCTTTTCCCCGTTCCGGATGAAGCGTTCATGGTGCTCGAACTTACAGTCGATGCCCTTGATGGAATAAGCGGAACTGTTGTCTATCCTCCGGAATTCCATCCTTGCGATTTCAGCCCCCCTAAAGCGGACCAATCCTAGATTTATTCCTTATAGCGGGCGATGGAGGAGAATTCCTCGGCGTTCAGGCTGGCGCCGCCGACCAGGGCCCCATCGACGTCCTCCATCTTCATAATGTCCTTGATGTTCTGTGGCTTGACGCTCCCGCCATAGAGAATTCGCGCTTGATCCGCTACCTCCGCACCGCCGACGGATGCAAGCTGTTGCCGGATGAAGGAATTCATTTCCTGAGCATCATCGGGAGTAGCCGTCCTGCCCGTTCCGATAGCCCAGATCGGTTCATAGGCGAAGACCATCCCTGCTATCTGTTCCGGATCGATCAGGCTTAAATCTTTTTTGAGCTGATCCTGCACCTTGCCCTGAGCACGGCCGGCCTCTCTCTCCTCAAGCGTCTCGCCGATGCAGAGGATGGGAACCATGTTGTTTTCAAGGACGGCACGCAGTTTTTCGGCTATCAGCTCGTCGGTTTCCTTGAGTATCTCCCGCCGCTCGGAATGCCCGATAATGACGTAATATACGCCGGCAGCCGATAGCATAATCGGAGATATTTCACCGGTGAAGGCGCCTTCCGGTTCCGGATACACATTCTGCGCGCCCAGCCATATCTTGCTGTCCAGTTCGGTGAGGAGCCGGCCGACGCCGGCCAATGCCGTAAATGGAGGGCAAACCGCTATGTGCACTCCCGCGAGGCCTTTCACCAACTTATCCAGTTCCCTTACAGTGTGAGCCGCCTCGTCGTTGGTCTTATACATCTTCCAGTTACCCGCGATCAAAGGAATTCTCATTTTTTCCACCCTTTAAAACTCGGCGTCCGGAAGGACTGCAACTCCCGGAAGCTCCTTTCCCTCCAGCAATTCCATCGAAGCCCCACCTCCGGTCGAAATATGGCTGAATCGATCTTCCAGTCCATATTTCTTGATGGCGGCTATGGTATCTCCGCCTCCCGCTACCTTGATCCCCTGATTGGCGGCGATAGCCTTGGCTATGGCCTGTGTGCCATGCTCGAAATTGTCCCACTCGAAGACGCCCATGGGGCCGTTCCAAAATATGGTTTTCGCCGATGCGATCAGTTGGCTATACCTGCCTATAGTCTCCGGGCCAATATCCAATCCCATCCAATCCTCAGGAATCGACTCGGCCCCGACCACCTTGCTTGCGGCTTCCGGTTTAAATTCGTCGGCAACTACGATATCGTCGGGAAGCATCATGGTTGCTCTCTTGCCGCCGCTCTCCGCCATTATACGGCCCACCTCGGAGAGCAGCCTCTCCTCCACCAGTGACTTGCCGATAGAGACCCCGTCCGCCTTCATAATGGTGAATATCATACCACCCCCGATCAGCAGGATATCTACCAGATTCTGGAATTTATCGATGACTTTCAACTTGTCCGATATCTTGCTACCGCCAAGGACGGCGACAAAAGGCCTTTCAGGATCGCGTAACAGGCCTTGCAGGTATAACACTTCTTTCTCCAGAAGAAGCCCCGCAACGGCGGGCAACAGCTTTGCCACGCCCACCACGGAGGCGTGTTCCCGGTGTGCAGCACCAAAAGCGTCATCAACATAAATGTCGGCCAGTCGCGCCAGCGCTGCCGCGAAGAGTCGGTCGTTCGAAGTCTCGCGCGGATCGAAGCGCAGATTTTCGAGCAACAAAACCTGGCCCGGTTTCAGGGCATCGCTCGCCTTCTGCACCTCGTCTCCCACGACTTCGTCCATCTTTATTACCGGTGTACCGAGTAATTGGGAGAGCCTTCCGGCTACAGGGCCCATCCTCAGCGATTCCACCACCTGTCCCTTCGGACGGCCGAGGTGGGACATGATCACCAGGGAAGCGCCGCGCTCGAGCAGATAATCCAATGTCGGCAGGGCGGCTCGAATTCGAGTGTCGTCGGTAATATTGCCCTGCTCGTCCAGCGGTACGTTGAAATCGACTCTTACCAGAACCCTCGTGTTGGAGACATCAATATTGCGAATCGTTTTCTTGGCCATCAAGCCACCTCAGGCCAGCACCTTCCCGACCAGGTCGACCATCCGGTTGGAGAAGCCCCACTCGTTGTCATACCAGGACACTACCTTGCATGTCTTGCCCATGGTCATAGTCGATAGGGCGTCAAAGACCGAAGATGCCGGATTCCCGATTACATCTGAGGATACTATCGGATCCTCCGTGTATTCCATCACTCCCTTCAGGTATCCTTGCGCAGCTGCGGACATAGCAGCGTTTATCTCCTGAGGGCTCGCCTCTTTGGAGAGGATGGCTACCAGGTCCACAACACTACCGTCCATGACCGGAACACGCATGGCCATGCCGTCCATCTTTCCCTTGAGCTCGGGAAGCACCAGGCCGATTGCCTTGGCGGCTCCGGTTGAGGTGGGAATGATATTTCCCGCGGCGGCGCGCGCGCGCCTCAGATCGGAGTGCGGGAAATCAAGAATACGCTGGTCATTGGTATATGCGTGCACGGTGGTCATGAAGCCCATCTCGACCCCGAAGTTCTCGAGAAGCACCTTTACAACGGGGCCCAGGCAATTGGTCGTGCAGGAAGCGTTGCTTATGATGTTGTCTTTCGCCCGGTCGTATTTGTCGTCGTTTACCCCCATGACGATGGTGATGTCCGGATCGGTCGCCGGTGCGCTGATGATCACCTTCTCTGCACCCGCTTCCAGGTGCTTGGCGGCTCCATCGCGCTTGGTAAAATGTCCGGTTGATTCTATAGCCACCTGAACTCCCAGATCTTTCCAGGGAAGAGCGGCCGGATCTTTCTGTGACAGTACCTTGATGCTTTTTCCATCGATGACCAGACTATCGCCGTCGACTTCGACGCTTCCCGGATACCTTCCAAAAGTGGTGTCATAATGCAAAAGATGCGCCAGGGTTTTGGGGTCGGTCAGATCGTTCACGGCAATTATTTCCATATCCGCATCACGCGCCGCCCGCAGGAACAACCGCCCGATCCTGCCAAAACCGTTTATGCCTACTCTTACCGCCATTTGAAATACCTCCTTGACCTCAAGCTCTATACCTTAGAAAGAAGCAAATCCCATCCTATCAGGGGAAAATACGACATATCGATACTAGCCGAATAGATATTATAAAGCTACGCAGATTATTTTACCCCGCCATTCCCTAAAAAAAGTCGGCTAGGGCCGGGAGGCCGCACTACGCACGCTCCACCCGTCCGGCCCTGGTGGTCGAAGTACGGGGGGCGCTCAGATGCAATCTCCGGCGACTAACTGCTTGAGCCCCAGTCTATTTCCTTCAGCCATGCCAGCACTACAGCGCACGCCAACGGCAGATTCCCCACCTGGCAGTGCGCATCCGCTCCCTCATCCACCGTAAAAACACGCTTGGTCTTGGCACCGGAGACATTCTCGAAAAACTGCTCCGTCTGGTTCAGAGCCGACTCGCCTTCCCCCTCGCCGACGAGTGACAGAGTGGCGCAGGTTATGCCTTCTTCCCGGCCCTCGATATTGAAGGCCTTGAGTTTATCGAAAATGCCCGCTATGGTCGTAGCCCCAAATCGCCTTCCGAAGGTCTCGATTGCCCAGCGAAATATTGGCATTGATTGTTTGACCGCTTCGTAATCCGCTTCCGGAAGATCGATCAGATTGCGCAATGGAGAGCCCGCAAAATAGTCAAGCATATCTACAATGGGTGAATCGAGTATGCAGGCCGTGATTCTCTTTTCATAGAGGGCTCCCCGGGCGGCGAAATAACCACCAAGGCTGAGCCCGAACAAGGCGAGACGGTCGGGGTCTACATCGGGCCGCGATAACACATGATTCGCAGCTGCTGTGACAGGTTTCTCAAACTCGGGCATCAAGGGCCTATCCGGGTAGAGATGGCACATAGCCGCCTGGCCCGGACCCTCGAACATCATAACGTTATACCCTTCCTCCAAACCGTAAAAACCCATGCCGAAGAAGCCTTCTTCCATGGAACCGTCGAAGCCCGAGAGGATCATAAGGGTCGGTCTCCGTTCATTTCCAGGCGGCGAGAAAAAATATCCGGGAAGCTTGATGTTCTCGAAGGGGATATCCAGCACCTCCCAGTGATAATCCATGAGCTTGGCCGCCTCGCGGAAACATCGCACGCTGCTCTCCCAATGCTCACGGCGGCTCGGCTCGGAGAAGAAGCCATAATATTCAGCGGCGCGCCAGTACATGGAGGCGCGCAGGTAAGCATCGCGGGCCCCGCTGCGAACCTTCTGCTTTATTAGACGGCCCGCCTGCTCCTCCACTCTGGCAGCGGTCGCCGCCCATTCCTTCACCCAACTCAATAGGTCTCCATCGGCGATGCACTTTGCCGTTGAGAGGCACTCGCCCATGGTAGCCCCGCCGCGACATGCCACGCCCAGACCCCTTATCATCTGAAAGTCGAACTCTTCGTTTTCGAAGAGGTTTAATCTTATCCCCGCCCGCTTGAATTCCTCAGTCATGCCGAGACCTCCTTGACTATCAGGGACTCCATATCAAAAGAAGCCCGAATTATCGCAAACTGTCATCCCAGCTTCGAGGCGATAGAGTGGATGCGAAGCAGGCGATGATATGCGGCGGACTTGCTGAGCGGTGGATCGGTATAATCCCCGAGTTCTTTCATGCTGGCCTCGGGATGCAGCATCCTTACCTCGGCTATCTCACGTAGTGAGGGCGGCAGCGCTTCAAGCCCTGTACCGCTCTCAATAAGTCTTATGTCCCGGAGTTGATTCTGAGCCGCTCCTATCGCCCGCTCCAGATTCGCTGTTTCGCTGTTTACGCGGCGGTTCACTTTTTCCCTTATATCGCGGAAAACAGCCGCACTTTCGAGATGGAGCACCGCCTTATGAGCTCCGCAAAGCGCCAGGAAATCGACCTGCTCGCCGCGGCTCTTGCCGTAAAGTACTATGTGCCCCTCTCTGTGGGTCAAATGAGGCTGCAGTGAATAGCGGGCCATCAGCTCCGTCAATCCCTCCGCCATTTCGGCATGCTGAAAATTGATCTCCATATGAGCCGGCTGATCCGGTCTGCTTACGTAGCCCCCTCCGAGGAAAGCACCCCGCAGATAGGCTATTCCACAACAAAACCGCCTGGATATTCTGACCGGGACGCCAAGCACCGGACGAAGGGAGTTGTCGATAAGACCGAGTTCGTTGAGGATTTGAACGGTGCGCTCTCCGTCATTCATATAGAGACAGTAGCAGTTGTGGCCACGCAATCTGGCGGCTTTTTCCACGCGGAGTTCAACGCTAATGCCGAAGAGATCCTTCAGATAGGTGAAGATTTTACGGGCGACTGCCGCGTTCTCGCTTTCGGTATGAAGAGTCAGGCGATGCGGTCCGGATAGATGAAGCACTCCTTCGAGGTGCAGGAGGGCCGAAAGCTCGGCCAATCTGCAGCATCGGCGGGAGGGTGATACTCTGGCCAGTTCTTCCTTTATATCAGCGGTAAAGGTCATTGATCACCTGCGGTGGGCATCTCGATGGCGCACCTTTACCCACCAATCGTTTGCCGACAGTCTATAGGCAAGTTCTTCGGCGACAGCGACCGAGCGGTGTTGTCCTCCCGTGCATCCGACCGCCACCGTCATATATCGCCGTCCTTCTCGAATGAACTTATCCTTCAAAAACTCGAGAAGGGATTCAACCTTATCGAGATATTCTTTGCATTCCTCATGTCCGAGGACATATTTTTTGACCTCGTCGTCCCTACCATCCCGGTTTCTCAGGGAATCGACCCAGAACGGATTGGGCAGGAAACGCAGGTCGAGCACCATATCGGCATCGAGCGGAATTCCGTACTTGTAACCGAAAGAAACCATGCTGATTTCAAGTGGCACCATGACTCCCTGGCTGCGATACTGCTCCATGAGTTGTTCCCGCAGCTGATGCACATTTGTTTTCGAGGTGTCGATAACTATGTCCGCCCGGCCTCTCAACGTACGCAACACCTGCCGTTCCCTGGTGATGCTTTCCGAGATTCCGCCGTCACTCGGCATGGGATGGGCCCGGCGGGTCTCCTTGAATCTGCGCAAGAGCGATTCATCATCGGCCTCCAGAAAAATAATTCGGTAAGGAATCTGTCCTCTATCCATTTCCTGCAGAGACTCGTTCAAATCATCGAAGAACTCGCCGCCCCTTACATCTATCACGGCGGCCAGGTGATCGATTTTGTTGTCGCCTTGAGAGCAGAGCTCCACCATCTTGAGCAAAAGTGAAGGTGGAAGATTATCAACACAAAAATAGCCAAGATCTTCAAGGCTTTTTATGGCTATTGATCTTCCAGCACCGGAAAGGCCCGTTATGATGCTTATTTCCAGCCGTGACACCTCCAAAATACGCTTTACCAGCATAAATTATACAATGATTCTAATACCATATAAAATAATTTCAAGCGAGATAGCCTTACCAGTAATTACCATGTTTATGTTTAGGCCTGGCACTATGTTTATGTTTAGGCTCGACCCCGTGTTTCGAAGGTGAGTAGCCAGGACTTGATTTCCTCCCCTCCCCCGAAGCCGCCGATGCCGCCGTCGCTTCGTATTACCCGGTGGCACGGGATGATTAAGGGAAAGGGGTTGGAGCTCATGACTCCACCCACGGCACGGGCCGCACCCGGATTGCCGGCCATTGCCGCAATATCACCATAACTCGAAGTACTCCCACACGGGATTTCGGCAACCTTTTCCAGAACGCGGCGGCCGAAATCCGAGACTTCGACGCCGTCCAGAAGCCTGCAGGTAAAAGTGGGGTCCGGTTCCTTGCCCTCGAAAAATGCAAGCAGGATCTCAGCCATAACTCTTACGGATTCCGGCGCTTGTTCGACCGACCGCCCCGCCTTGATACCTGAACCCGGTAAAATAACCTGCGCCGGCGTTTCATCAAGAGCTTCGATTAATACTTCTCCTATTGGAGTGTCCAGCACGTAGAATTCTCCGCACATTATCATCATTTCCTTTCCTCGTCTTTGAATCTTTTATACACGTTTTCGGCCGTCCGCCTATCGATGAAACTCAATGCCTGTAATTCCTCGAGTGATGCCTGGGCTATCCTGCCAACACTTCCATAATGCCGCAAAAGGTATTTCTTCCGTTTGGGACCAATGCCCGGGATATCATCGAGTACCGAACGCCTGGTACGCTTTTCGCGCCGGTAATGATGATAGTCCAGCGCGTATCTGTGCGCTTCATCCCGGATTCGCTGCAGAAGATGCAAGGCTTCGGAATCCCGGGGCAGATAAATACTTTCCCTCATACCGGGCAGATACAGCTCCTCCATTTTCTTGGCCAGTGCCGCTATTTCTATGTCGCCGAATCCGGATTCCCGGATCGCCTTCAAGGCGGCCGACAATTGCGGGTCGCCGCCGTCGATGACGATGAGATCCGGTTTCTTATGAAAAGAATCCAATCGCCTCTCACTGCCCGCCTCCGATTCCGGCCGCTTTTCCGGAGTGCTGGCAAGTTTTGCCAGGCGGCGTGAAAGGACTTGCTCGATCATGGCCACGTCATTCGGTGCCGCTACGCCTCTTATACGAAAACGGCGGAAATCCCTTCTCAAGGGTAACCCGCCTTCGTAAACCACCATGGAGCCGACGGCATCATCCGCCCCCAGGTTGGAGATGTCGTAGCATTCAATGCGGTAGGGAGGAGTTTTGAGGTTGAGGGCATCGTAGATCCCACTAACCGCTCTGGATATCCAGCCCAGGTCACTCGCTTGTTTAGCGAGATGCAGATCGAGTGCATGCCCGGCATTCTCCACGGCCCTCTCGACCAGCCTGCGCTTGGTACCCCGCCGGGGTGCCGCGATACGCACCTTGCGGCCGGCCTTATCGCTCAGCCAGCCCTCGAGCAACTTCCCTTCCGCTTCGGGCAGCGGGTGCGAGAGCAGTATTTCGCGTGGTGTGTAGCTGGAATTCGAATAGAATTGCGAAAGGAAAGCTGCAAGAATCTCGCCTTCACCCGACTGCTCCGGAAGATCGCTGAAGGAATCCTGTTTCCCTAATATTTTTCCACCCCGAATCGAAATCGTGGTCACCCCGGCATCCAAATCGCTGAGGCGAACCCCGAATACGTCCTGGTCGCCCCCCTTGGGCGAGTGGGCTTGCTGCTTCTCAAGCATGCGGTTGAGTGCCGCCAGTCGGTCCCTGGTCCTTGCAGCCAACTCGTATTCCTGCTGCAATGACTCCTCCCTCATGCGGTCTTCGAGCCTCCTCAATATGAGATCGTGCCTGCCCGCCATGAATTCCCGGACGCCGGCAATGATTTCCGCATATTCCTCGGGCGTTATGGCGCCGGTGCAAGGTCCCGAACAGCGTTTGATGTGATAATCGAGACAGGGGCCTACGCCGTTCTTCCCCGGTTCTTTTTGACGGCAGGCGCGGAAAGGGAATACTTTGCGCAGGGTTTCAACAGTTTCGCGCACGGCGCCTGCATGTGCGAAGGGTCCGAAATATATGCATCCCCTTCTCCTCTGTCCCCTGGTTAACATTACCCGCGGATAGAGGTCATCACCGCAGATCATCATATAGGGATATGACTTGTCGTCGCGAAAGATCACATTGAAAGGCGGTTGGTGGCGCTTTATCAGGTTGGCCTCGAGTAGAAGGGCCTCGACTTCGTTGGCCGTCACTATGAAATCCACGTCAACCATTCGAGACCGCAACTGTGTCAAACGCGGATTTTCGAGATCGCGCGGGCGCAGGTAGGAGCCGACCCTCTTTCGCAACGATCCCGCCTTGCCCACATACAAGACTTTTCCCTCCAGGTCCTTGAAGAGATAGACTCCAGGACTCTCGGGCAGGGAATTAACTTTTTCTACCAGGTTCAACAAGTGGCCACACCTCGATCAGCCAAGCTGCCTCTCCCGCCCCAAGACCTGCTTGAGATACTCTCCCGTATATGAAGCAGGCGACTCGGACACTTCTTCCGGCGTGCCCTGCGCGACTACATACCCCCCGTCTTCACCGCCATCGGGTCCTAAATCTATTATCCAGTCCGCCGATTTTATTACGTCCAGATTATGCTCGATAACAACTATCGTATTACCGGAATCTACCAGCCCCTGCAGGATACTGAGCAGCTTGTCTACGTCGTCGAAATGCAGGCCGGTGGTCGGCTCGTCCAGCAGGTACAGGGTTTTTCCCGTCGCAATCTTGTTTAATTCAGAGGATAATTTTACTCTTTGCGCTTCGCCGCCTGAAAGAGTCGGTGCCGGCTGGCCCAGTTTTATGTATCCCAGTCCCACCTCGTTCAGAGTCTGCAGTCGCCTTCTTATGGTTGGAATAGCCTGAAAGAATTCCAATGCCTCTTCCACCGACATGTCCAGCACCTGGCTTATATTCCGCCCCTTGTAGGCGACCTCCAAAGTCTCCTTGTTGTACCGCTTCCCCTGGCATACTTCACAGGGTATATAGACATCGGGGAGAAAGTGCATCTCGATCTTTATCGTTCCGTCACCCCGGCAGGCCTCACATCTGCCGCCCTTGACGTTAAAGCTGAAACGGCCCGGTTTGTATCCGCGCACCCTGGCTTCCTTGGTCTCGGCGAAGAGCTTCCTTATGTGGTCGAAGACACTGGTATACGTGGCGGGATTGGAGCGTGGCGTCCTCCCTATCGGGCTCTGGTCTATATTGATTATCTTGTCAATATTTACCAGGCCCTCTATCGAGGAATGCTTGCCCGGAGGTACTTTCGAATGGTAGAGCTTTCGGGCGAGGCCGCGATACAGGACATCGTGGACCAGGGTGCTCTTTCCCGATCCTGAAACGCCGGTTACGCAGACGAGGAGCCCCAAAGGAATTTCCGCATCAATCCCCTTGAGGTTGTGCTCTCGTGCTCCACGCACGATAACCGACCGTCCCTGCGCCCGCCGGCGTTCCTCCGGAACCCTTATGACTTTTTCTCCCCGCAAATACTGAGCGGTTATCGATCCCCGTTTCTTGAGCAGACCCGGAAGAGGCCCTCCGTAGACGATCTCTCCTCCGTGCTCTCCGGCCCCCGGCCCGATATCGACTATGAAATCAGCCGCCCTGATGGTCGCCTCGTCATGCTCCACGACTATCAATGTGTTGCCCAGGTCTCGTAGTTCCTCCAGTGTGGAAATCAGCCGCTGGTTGTCCTTCTGATGCAGTCCTATGGAAGGTTCATCCAGTATGTAGAGCACGCCCACCAGACCCGATCCTATCTGGGTCGCCAGCCTTATCCGCTGCGCCTCTCCCCCCGCGAGTGTGGCGGCGGCGCGGTCAAGTGAAAGGTAATCGAGACCGACGTCGACCAGGAATCCCAGGCGGGCACGGATCTCCTTAAGGATTCGCGCCGCAATGGCTTCCTCGGTTGCGGTGAGGCCGAGATTGCCGAGAGCCTTGAGCGATTCCTTGATTGAAAGACGGGATAATTCATAGATATTCAAACCGGCCACGGTAACCGCGAGGCTCGTAGGTTTGAGGCGGGCGCCATGGCATGCGGGACAGGGCCGAAGGCTCATGTATTGGGCGGTCCTGGAACGGGCGTATTCGGAGTCCGTCTCCTCGAAGCGACGTTCCAGCACGTTTATAATCCCTTCGAATTTGGTGAAATAGGAACGGGCATGCCCGAAGCGGTTGCGGTAGCTCACATACACCTTTTCGCCGCCGCTCCCATAGAAAATCTTTTGTTTTATATCTTCCGGAAGGTCCTTGAAGGATGCGCTGAGACTGAATTCGTATTTATCGGCCAGTGCCTCGATCAAGCGGTAAGAAAAGGTCGAGGTTCCAGGCCAGGGGACGATGGCTCCCTCATTCAGGCTGAGATTATCGTTGGGGACAACCAGATCGGGGTCCACAACCTGGTGGTACCCCAATCCGCTGCACTCCGGGCAAGCACCGTAGGGGCTGTTGAAGGAAAACATCCTGGGTTCGAGTTCGCTCAAGCTTATGTCACATTCCGGGCATGAGAACTGCTCGCTGAAGTAGCGGTCACCGTCTTTTTCAACCGATACAATCAAGGTGCCATCGCCCAGTTCCAGGGCGGTTTCCAGCGAATCGGCGAGCCTGCGGTGCACTCCTTCTTTTAGCACCAGCCTGTCTACGACTACCTCTATATCATGCCGGCGGTAGCGCTCCAGCTTGATTTCCTCATCCAGGTCCCGCAGCTCTCCGTCGATGCGCACCCGGGAATATCCCTTGCGCCTCACATCAGCCATCAAGCGAGAATATTCGCCCTTGCGGCCTCTAACGACAGGCGCAAGTACGGCGAGCCGGGTTCCCTCCTCGAGTTCCCCCACTCGCTCGATTATCTGCTGCGAGGTCTGGCGCTCAATGGATCTACCGCATCCAGGGCAGTGCACCCTTCCAATGCGTGCATAGAGCAGCCGCAGGTAATCGTGAACTTCGGTGATTGTCCCTACCGTTGAACGGGGATTGCGGGTGGTGCTTTTCTGATCGATGGAAATGGCGGGTGAGAGCCCGTCGATATGATCGACATCGGGTTTGTCCATCTGGCCCAGGAATTGCCGCGCGTAGCTGGAAAGCGATTCAACATAGCGCCTCTGTCCTTCGGCGTAGATGGTATCGAATGCGAGCGATGACTTGCCGCTTCCGCTCAGCCCGGTCATGACGATCAATCGGTCCCGGGGCAGGCGAAGGCTTACATTCTTCAGGTTGTGCTCGCGAGCACCGCTGATGGCTATCCAATCCATTCTTATTTCATTTCCTTCGATACCTGGCGGCGCAGCCGTTTCTTCAAGTCGTTTACTTCGTCGCGCAACCGGGCGGCGTACTCGAAGCGCAGATCCTCCGCCGCCAGCCGCATTTCGTCCTCGAGCCCCACGATGAGCTGTTCGATCTCTTCCGGCGGCATCTCTTCGCGCTCCCTGTGTTTGACCTTATAAGGTGCGGTTTCATCGGGCAGGAGAATCATATCCATTATATCGCTCACCCGCTTGCGCACCGTTTGAGGATTGATGCCGTGCTCCGCGTTGTAATCTATCTGGAGTTTCCTTCGGCGCTCGGTTTCCCCCATGGCACTGCGCATCGATTCGGTCATCCCCGAAGCGTACATGATCACCTGCCCGTTCACATTGCGCGAAGCCCGGCCGATGGTCTGAATCAGAGACCGCTCGTTGCGAAGGAAGCCCTCCTTGTCAGCATCGAGGATAGCGACCAGGGATACCTCGGGCAGGTCCAAGCCTTCACGCAAGAGATTTATTCCTACGAGGACATCGAATTCTCCCATGCGGAGATCCCTTATGATCCCCACCCGGTCGAGTGTGTCGATCTCGGAATGGAGATAGCGCACTTTGAGCCCCATCTCGAGCAGATAATCAGTGAGGTTCTCGGCCATTCGCTTGGTAAGGGTAGTAACAAGAGTCCTCTCTTCCTGCTCTACCCGCAACCTTATCTCCGCGATCAGATCGTCTATCTGCCCCTGTGACGGCCTCACCACCAGCTGCGGGTCGACCAATCCGGTAGGACGAATTATCTGCTCCACGATCTGGTTTGAAGCCTGCAATTCCCAGGCTCCCGGGGTTGCGCTCACCATCACCATCTGGTTTACATTGGCGATGAATTCATCGAAGCGAAGGGGCCGGTTATCGAGAGCGGACGGCAACCGAAATCCGTACTCTACCAATGTCTCCTTTCGGGAGCGGTCCCCCTCGTACATGCCGTGTAATTGAGGAATGGTTATGTGGGATTCGTCGATGAAGACGAGATAATCTTCAGGAAAGAAATTCAGCAAGGTATAGGGCGGCTCTCCCGGCTTCCTGCCATCCAGGTGCCTTGAATAATTTTCTACCCCCGAGCAGAACCCCATCTCCTCCAGCATCTCGAGGTCATAGGTCGTCCGCTGCAGC
>Ga0154635_153_pt5 | contig 59194 bp, 50 predicted proteins | sample Rifle2008BG13ft_FD_116064 | JGI IMG/M metagenome (GOLD analysis project Ga0154635, IMG submission 116064) | Solincola sediminis RBG_13_55_18
AGCCTGGATGAACGAGTTGGTACCCGGCGCGGCGGCGATAATCGCCAACGGCAATTGCGCATCCTTCGGGGGCATACCGGCCGCCAACGAAAGCGTCACCGGCACTACGCGAGTAATCGATTACGTTGCGAAGATCGACAAGAGCAAGCCGGTGATCAACATCGGTGGTTGTCCCTCCCATCCGGATTGGTTCATAGGAACCATACTCGATTACCTGATCAACAAGAAGGTGCCGGATCTCGATCAGCACAACCGGCCTAAGGCTTTCTTCGGCCAACTGATCCATGAGAACTGCGAGAGAAGGGCTTCCTTCGATGCCGGACTCTTCCTCGAGGACTGGAACGATAACGACCCCGATTTGAAGCTGTGCATGTTCAAGATGGGGTGCAAGGGGCCGGTTACCTACGCCGATTGTCCCATCCGCCGCTGGAACTCCAAGGTCAACTGGTGCGTGGGAGCAAATGCTCCCTGCCACGGTTGCGCCGAACCCGCATTCTATAAGAACCTCTCGCCTCTCTATGAGCCCCTGCCGGATATCCACTTCGCGGGGATATCAGCGCTTCCGGATACTCTGGGCTGGATAGCCGCCGGAGCGACAGCCGCAGGCATAGGCGGGCACTATCTCTACAAACAGCTGGGCAAGAAGGAGGAGGGTGGTGAGGAATAATGGCGGAACTGATAAGCATTGACCCCGTAACCCGCATAGAAGGCCACCTCCGCATGGATGTGGAGATAGAGGACGGAGTCGTCAAGGACGCCTGGTCATCGGGGACCATGTTCCGGGGGATAGAGATGCTACTCAAAGGCAAGCACCCCTGGGACGCGCAGCAGGTGACCGAGCGAATCTGCGGCGTTTGCCCGTTGGTCCACGGAACGGCATCCTCGTACGCACTCGATGACGCCCTGGGTGTCAACCTGCCCGACAACGCCAGGCTGATCCGCAACCTGACGCTGGGTGCCAACTTCATCCAGTCGCACATCCTGCATTTCTATCATCTGGCCGCCCTGGATTATGTCGACGTGACAGCGGTCCTTAACTACTCAGGCAACGACCCGGTGCTGCAGGAAATAAAGGGCAAGATCGCCGGCCTGGTTGCGGCGAACGATCCCTATCCCCTCCTGCCGCGCTATGAGTCGAACGATTACGTGAGTGACCCCACGCTGGCTACAACGCTGGTAAATCACTACATACAGGCACTGGAGATGCGAAAAAAAGCACACGAGATGCTCACCATTTTCTACGGTCGGATGCCCAGTTTCGTGGGCACCATCCCGGGCGGGGTAACACAACAACCCACCATTTCCAATGTGGCCGCGTTCCGTTCCCGCCTGGCCGAGTTGCGCGACTGGATCGACAGGATATACATCCAGGATATCCTCACCGTGGCCGGCGTCTCCGCCTACGCTCCTTTCCTCACGGCGGGAGATTCGGGCGGCAATTACCTTGCTTACGGCGGTTTCGATCAGGACTCGAAGGGCAACGTGAAGTTCCTGGAGCGCGGCGTAATCACCAACGGCGACATCATGAACGTGAAGGATTTCGACGAAGACCAGATAACGGAATCGGTGGCGTACTCCTGGTATGAAGACTCGACCGAGGGCCTCAATCCGAGGAACGGAAAGACCGAGCCGGAAGTCGATAAGACAAACGGATATACGTTCCTCAAGGCACCGAGATATAATGGCCAGCCCATGGAAGTGGGGCCGCTGGCGAGGATGTTGGTTATGAAGCCTAAGATGCTCGTCGATCTGGCGACTCAGCTGAATCTGCTTAGTACACCTCCGTTCCAGTTCGGCATCCTTCCTCGCCATGCCGCCCGCGCCATCGAATGCAAGATGATCGCCGACGAGATGGACAAATGGCTGGACCAGCTGGATATCAATGGAAACATCTGGGACAAGAAGGACCTGCCGGGTGACTCCTACGGCCGGGGCCTTGTGGAAGGACCGCGCGGGGCTCTCGGACACTGGATCCACATCGTGGATAAGAAGATCGGTAACTACCAGGCGGTGGTGCCTACGACATGGAATGCTTCACCCAGGGATAAGGACGGCACGCGTGGGCCTATCGAAACTTCTCTGATAGGAATTCCCGTCCCCGACGTTAATAATCCCATAAACGTGGTGCGCACCATACGCTCCTTCGATCCATGCCTGGCTTGCGCGATCCACGTGATTCACCCGGAGCATAACGGGGTCAAGAAATTCCGCGTAGTGTGATTGGAGGTAATGGGATGAAAGAACGAATCTACATCCCGGGGCCGGTGAAGGTCATGTATGCCTTATACCTGAGCGCCCTCGCCGTATCCATTTACGCGGGGTTCAACTTGCTCCATCCCTTCCTTTCAGGAGGGAGGTATCCGTGGCAGATGGGTTTCGCCAAGAACCTGGGAATCATAGCGGTCTGGACGGTGATCCTCACCGCCATAATCTATCTGTATTACTCGATGTTGGGTAAACCCGGGAACACACGCTGGAATGAACCGCTGAAGTTGTTCCGGCTGTTCCTGGTACTGTTTTCGATCTGGTGGTTTCTTCTCACCTTCGCCGCCTACTATCCGCTGGGCTGGGCTAGATGGTTGGCATCCGGGCTGGGAGGCATCGCCAACACCTACAGATATTTCGAAATCACCCTGTGGGCGGTGCTGCTCATCAATATCATCTATGTCTATGCCAGGTGGGCGGTCTCGCCTAGATTCCCCAGACTGCGGGCAGCGCGAAGTGGAGAGGGGGTGTCCTGATTGGCGATAAAGACTGATCACAAGACCTTCAAGGGCGGTGTCCATCCTCCTTACAACAAGGAAATGGCCTCATCGCAGCCGATCAAGGCCGCCCCGGTTCCGGCGGAAGTGATCATCCCGCTGTCACAGCACATCGGCGCTCCCAACGAAGTGCTGGTGAGTCCTGGCGACAAGGTAACGGTTGGCCAGAAGATCGGCGGCTCGGAAGCTTTCGTCTCGGCCGCGGTGCATTCCTCGGTCGCCGGCACGGTGAAGTCGATAACCGAGATCACGGGTTTCACCGGCGCCATGGTGAAGGCGGTCATCATCGAATCCGCTCCCGAACAGCCCGAATTCGAAAAGAAGGCCGGCGCCGATCTGGATGCCGTGACCGGTGACCGGGTGCGAGAGATCGCCCGGGAAGCGGGCCTCGTCGGCATGGGAGGAGCTGCCTTCCCGACCCACGTCAAGCTGGCTCCGCCCCAGGATAAGGCCATAGACACGGTAATAATCAACGCTTGCGAGTGCGAACCCTTCCTCACCTGCGACCATCGCTTGATGCTGGAGAGGGCTTCCGACCTGGTGTCGGGGGTCAAGCTGCTTATGAAGGCGGTCGGCGCCAAGAGCGGGATAGTGGGCATCGAGGCTAATAAGATGGACGCCGTGGACGAGGTGAGGAAAGCAGCCGAGGGTGAGCCGGGCGTCAGCGTTGAGGTCCTCGAAGTGAAATACCCCGAGGGCGCGGAGAAAATGCTTATATATGCCCTGACCGGCCGCAAGGTACCTCCCGGAAAACTGCCCTCCGAGGTATCCTGCCTGGTCCAGAATGCGGGCACAGCCCTCGCACTTTACGAGGCGGCGGCCTGGGGAAAGCCCCTCTATGAAAGGGTACTCACCATCACCGGACCGGGCATCAAGCAACCCTGCAACCTGCTCGCGAAAATAGGCACGCCCATTTCCACCTTGGTCGACTTCTGTGGAGGGTTCCGGGGCGAAGCGGGCAAGCTTATCCTGGGTGGCCCCATGACCGGTTGGGCGCAAAAGGACGCATCGGCTCCGATAGTGAAAGGCACCTCCGGCGTTCTCGTTCTTACGGCTGATGCCATCGATGTCGGTATAGAGCAGGAATGTGTCCGCTGCGGCAAATGTGTCGACGCCTGCCCCATGTTCCTCCTGCCTAATTTCATAGTGCAGTACACCAAGAGGGAAGAATGGGACAAGGCGGAGATGTCCGGAGCCCTCGACTGCTTCGAATGCGGTTGCTGCTCCTTCGTCTGCCCGGCCTACATTCCCCATGTCAGTTACGCACGTGAAGCCAAGGCCGAAATCGCGGCCTTGAGAAAGAGATAAGAGGGAGATGATGGAAATGGCAGATACGATGCAAGTCACCGTCTCCCCTCACTTGCACAGGAGGGATGAGACGATAAGCCGCGGGATGAGGAACGTCCTGGTTGCGCTGGCGCCCCTCGGCATCTGGGCCATAATCATATTCGGCTTCAATGTCGTATACATTCTGGCGGTAAGCTGCATAACGGCGGCCCTGTCCGAAATCGTGATGCGAAAGATCATGAGGCGCCCGGTAACATTAAGCGACGGCAGCGCCATGGTCACGGCGATTCTATTTGCCTTCCTGCTTGCGCCCACCACCCCTCTATGGGTGGTTGCGATCGGCTCCTTCATCGCGGTGGCGATCGCCAAGGAGCTATTCGGCGGCCTGGGCAAGAACATTTTCAACCCGGCTATCTTCGCCAGGGTGGTGCTCTTTTTCTCGCCTCTAGCCGTCTACTCGCAGCGCTACGCGAGGCCCTTCTTCTGGAAGACGACGGGCTTTTTCAGCCCGGTTGCCACCAGCATCAACAACAACGTTTCATCGGGCGTGGTTTATAAAACTCTGGCCGGGAATTCTACCAGCCTGGTTACCGCCGCGACGCCGCTTTCCCTTTTCAAATCCGGAAGGCTGCTTCCCGGCATCGTCACCGGACCGACTCCGGTCGGGAGCACCTGGGTAACATCGAGCGGCAGGCCTAATGTCGGCGGGCTTTTCCTTGGACTCAAGAGCGGAACCATAGGCGAGATTTCAATTCTCCTGATCCTTCTCGGAGGGCTATATCTCATATACAAGGGCACGGTCGACTGGCGCATCCCGGCAGGGATTATCGGCGCTTTCTTCCTGCTCACCCTGGTAACCTGGTATCACCCCGTAGATAACCTCTTCGGGGGCGGCCTTTTTCTCGGCGCCTTCTTCATGGCTACCGACTGGGTGACCAGCCCGGTGACGCGGCGGGGTAAATGGATATTCGCCATCGGCATCGGAGTTACCATATTTATTCTGAGATTCTGGAGCGCCAGGCCGGAGGGAGTGGCCCTCGCCATAATCATCTGGAACCCGCTGACCCTGTTAATAGACAGGTATATTGCGCAACCCAGGTTTGGGGAAGTGACCAATCCATTGTTTAGTAAACTCCCGATCCTTCCCAAATCGAAGCCGGTGCCTGCGGCCAAGTCCGCTCCGGAGAAAACGTAAAGTAAGCGACTATTGATAGCGCACACGGGCGGCCTTGATTTGGGGGCCGCCCCTCATACACTCTATATGTATTTATTAGGCACAGAGATGCGCGGGATGGAGATAATGAAAGACTGTGTGATAATCGGCATCGGTAATGCGCTGCAGGGCGACGACGGCGTAGGGGTTCATACCATAAGGTACCTGCAGGAGAGGATGGCGGCCAACGTCATCCTGGTCGAAGGAGGGGTCTATAGCCTGGACCTCCTCACCTGGCTGGACGGCGCGAAGCATGCCATTTTCATCGATGCCATGGATGTAGGGGATGAGCCCGGCTCTATCTACCGTTTCTCACCCCAGGAAGTGCTCGAACGGCCCAAGACCCCGCTCTCTGTTCACGACCTGGGCCTCTACGATCTGATAGCTGCCGCCAAGTTGCTCGACCAGTGCCCGGAACATATAACCATTATCGCCGTACAGGTAAAGAGCCTGGCCATGGGCATGGAGCTGTCGAAGGAAGTGCGAGAGGTCCTGCCGCGGATCTACAACCTCGTTCTGGAGGAGATAAATGCTCCCAGATGAACCGCAATACGGGCTCATCGAAGTCCGGGGAATAGTGCAGGGCGTGGGTTTCCGACCTTTCGTCTACCGGCTGGCCGGAAACTATGGCATCAAGGGAAACGTGACCAATACCAGCGAGGGCGTCAGGATCCGGGCCGCCGCGAGCAGTGAGCGCATGCGGGGTTTTATACGAGCCCTGTCGCAGCAAGCGCCACCTCAGGCCTGGATCGAGGATATAAGCTGGAAGGAATTACCAGCATTTGAAGTGGAAGACTTCACAATATCGAGCAGCTTGCGTGAAGCGGGAACATCCACCCTAATTTCGCCGGATCTCGCCACCTGCGACGATTGCCTGGCCGAGCTCTTCGATCCGAATGATCGTCGCTATCGTTACCCTTTTATCAACTGCACCAATTGCGGGCCGCGCTTTACGATAATCGAGGATACGCCGTATGACCGGCCGATGACCACCATGGCCGGGTTCAAGATGTGCGAGCGCTGCGAGGAAGAGTATCATGATCCTGCCAACCGCAGGTTCCATGCCCAACCCGACGCCTGCCCGGAATGCGGGCCTCGCCTCTGGCTTGCGGATGAGGGGGGGTCGGAAATTGCGGGGGATCCGATAGAGCTTGCGGCTGAACTGCTGAGGAACGGCAAGATCGTTGCTATAAAGGGCTTGGGAGGTTTTCAGCTCGCCTGCGATGCGACTTCCGGACAGGCAGTCGCGGGATTGCGCGAGAGGAAGAGGCGCTACTCTAAGCCGCTCGCCGTCATGGTTTCCGGCCTCGAGGAAGCGAGGCGGATCTGCCGGGTGAGCGAGGAAGAGGCCAGGCTCCTGGCATCACCGGGGAGCCCTATCGTGTTGCTCAATGAAAAGATAAATAATTCCATATCGCGGGAAGTGGCCGAGGGGCTCGAACACCAGGGCGTCTTCCTTCCTTATACCCCGCTCCACCACCTGCTTCTGCGAGAAGCAGGCATTCCGCTGGTGATGACCAGCGGCAACATGAGTTCCGAGCCCATCTGCAAGGACAACCTGGAAGCGCTGGAAAGGCTCGCAGGAATCGCCGATTATTTCCTCCTGCACGACCGGGACATCCTGATAAGGTATGACGACTCGGTGAGCCGGATATTCGCGGGCGCCGAGTATCCACTGCGGCGGGCCCGGGGCTACGCGCCCTATCCCGTAAAGTTAAAAGACACCTACACTACCGAAGTAATTGCTTTGGGAGCGGAACTCAAGAATACTTTCTGTTTCCTGAGGGGAAGCCATGCCTTTATCGGCCAGCACATCGGGGAAATGGATACCGGCGAGGCGCTGAGCCACTATGAGGAAGCCCGGGATGCGATGCAGCACCTTTTTCGTCTCGATCCGCAGGTCGTGGCCCATGACCTCCACCCCGACTATTTGACCACCCGCCTGGCGATGGAGTCGTCGCTTCCCCGCATTGGTGTTCAGCACCATCACGCCCATATAGTCAGTTGTATGGCGGATAACGATATACAAGGGGAAGTCATCGGAGTCGCCTGGGACGGCACCGGCTACGGCGAGGACGGCACGGTGTGGGGCGGGGAATTTCTTTTTTCTGATCGCGCTCACTTCAGGCGAGCGGCGCGGCTCCGGCCCTATCTCATGCCCGGCGGCGAGATATGCATAAGCGATATTTCGCGAATGGCAGCCGGCGTCCTCTGGGAGGTGGGCGAAAGCGATGGCATTGCCGAGGAGCTGGCCGCGCAGTTGCGCAGCGGCTTCAATTGTCCCCTCACCTCGAGCGCAGGCCGCATGTTCGATGCCGCAGCCGCCATCATCGGCTTGAGGGATAAAGCACTGTATGAGGGACAAGCGGCATGCGAATTGGAGGCTGTAGCAAAGAGGATGTCTTCCCGCTATCCCTATCACTTGCTTGAGTCGAACGGCCTCCTGGAGATAGATACACGTCCCCTTTTCAAGGCTTTGATCGATGATGTCGCTTCAAAAGCCCAAATGGCCGAGATAGCAGGAAGATTCCACACGACCCTTACGGCCGCCATTGTTGAAACGTGCTCCCGCTTGAGCGAGGAGACCGGGCTCGAGCGGATTGCGCTCTCCGGCGGCGTCTTTCAAAACGAACTCCTTACCTCGATGGTGCTGGAAGGTCTTTCCAGTGCCGGGTTGGAGTGTTATCTGCACCATCGTGTTCCCTGCAACGACGGCGGAATTTCACTGGGCCAGGCGGTGGTGGCGGCCGAGCGTTGCCGCCCGTCACCGCAAATCGAAGTACCTTCACAAAGGTGTCAGGCACTTTTGTGAAGGTACGTCACTGCAACAAATGGAAGCTATATTTGATGAATCTCGGAGGATCGAATGTGTTTAGCAATTCCCGGCAAGGTACTTGAATTAGGAGAGGATGATTCCGCGCTCGTCGAAATCGGAGGCGTTAAAAAGCGGGTAAGCCTGATGTTGGTGGATGGGGCGGGATTGGGAGATTATGTTCTCATTCACGCTGGATTCGCTATAGAGAAGATCAATGCTTACGAGGCTCGGAGAACCCTCGAACTCTTCGAAGAAATAGCAAAATTGGACGGAACCACATGAAATACGTCGACGAGTTCCGCTCGCCTCAATTTCTCCAAGCGCAGCTCGACAAGATTGCCGAATTCCCTTTCAATGCGCGCTTTATGGAAGTCTGCGGAACCCACACTATGGCCATATCCAAGGCGGGCTTGAGGCCCTTGCTTGCGCCCAAGGTCGAATTGGTTTCCGGCCCCGGCTGCCCGGTCTGTGTTACGTCCGCCGCCGATATAGGTCTTGCGCTGGCCCTGGCCGAAATCCCCGATGCAATCCTCGCCACCTTCGGGGACATGATGCGCGTGCCCGGACCGGCCGGAACCCTGAGCCAGGCGGCGGCGAGAGGGGCCGCGGTGAAGATCGTCTATTCGCCCCTCGACGCCCTCGAAATCGCCGTTTCCAACCCGAACAAGCAGGTCGCCTTTTTAGGGGTCGGTTTTGAGACAACGGCGCCGGCGGTGGCGGCGGTGGTACTGATGGCAGAGGAAAGAGGCATAGATAATTTCCACCTGCTCAGCCTGCATAAACTCGTGCCTCCCGCCCTGAAAGCCCTGGTCGAAATGGAAGAATTTAACATAGACGGCTTTATCCTTCCCGGACATGTCAGCGCAGTCCTTGGTTCCAATGCCTATACCTTCCTGCCCGAGGATTACGGCATCCCCTGCGTGATCGCCGGTTTTGAAGCGGTAGATATTCTTCAGGCCATATGCGAGCTGATGGTTATGCGCCGGGATGGAGCCGGCCTGAGCGTGGAGTACTCACGGGTGGTAAGGGCGGAGGGCAACCCCAAAGCCCTCGATATAATGCACCGGGTTTTCGAGCCCGCCGACGCCGATTGGCGGGGGCTGGGCGTTATACCGGGAAGCGGCCTGCGGTTGCGGGAAGAATTTACAGCTCGCGACGCCGCATCCCTAGTAGCAAAGATTATCCAACCGGCGGATGACCGCGGCTGCCGCTGCGGCGAAATCTTATGCGGAAAGATAAGACCCGCAGAGTGCCCCCTCTTCGCCGGGTCCTGCACGCCTGACAATCCCTTCGGCCCCTGCATGGTGTCCACCGAAGGCACCTGCGCCTCCTACTACCTCTACGACTACACAGATAACAATGGGGTTGTTAACAATGGGGTCGAGCCTCAACATCAACAAGTTGACAATGGGGTCGAGCCTCAACATCAACAAGGTTGTGATTAGGTGGACGACCGTGTGATTGCCATGGCGCACGGGGGAGGCGGCTCGCGCATGCTCGATCTGCTGGAAGAAATTGTCTTTCCGCTGATCGACCAGGCCGGCGAACCCGAGGATGCGGCGGCCCTGTCCCTGCCCGGCACGCGACTCGCTTACACCACGGATTCCTTTGTAGTGAAGCCCATCTTCTTCCCGGGCGGCGATATCGGTAAGCTCGCCGTATGTGGAACCGCGAACGACCTCGCCATGCGGGGCGCCCGGCCACTGTACCTAACCCTCGCCTTAATACTGGAAGAGGGACTCTCTTTCGGGGTGCTGCAAAAAGTGCTCGAGTCGGCGGCGTTTTGGGCGAAGGAAGCGGGAGTGAAGATCGTGGCCGGCGACACCAAGGTCGTGGAGAGGGGAGCGGCGGACTCTCTATATATAAACACCTCCGGCATAGGCGTGATTCCGGAAGGGCGCGAGGTTTCGATCAAGGGCGCCGAACCAGGCGATGTGCTGATCGTGAATGGTTTCATAGGAGACCACGAGACCTCGGTCTTAAGCGAAAGAGAGGGTTTCGACTTCGAAGTCGCAGTCGATTCGGACTGCGCCCCTCTCTACGGCCTGGTTGAGAGGATGCAGCAGGCGGGCACGATTCATGCCTTACGCGATGCGACCCGGGGCGGCCTGGCCGCCGTCCTAAGGGAGATGGCCCAAGGATCGGGGATAGCGATAGAGCTGTCGGAAGAGAGCATCCCCGTGAGGGAAGGTGTAAGGGGCGTCTGTGAGATGTTGGGCCTCGATCCCATGCTGCTTGCCAATGAGGGCAAGTTTGTGGCTGCAGTGCCTGAAGATAACGCCGGCCCTATGCTCGCGGCCATGCGCTTTCATCCCCTCGGCCAGGATGCGGCCGTCATCGGAAAAGTCCTGGAAGGACGCAAAGGCGAGGTAAGCATTCTCACCCCCCTCGGCTCCCATCGCGTGGTCCGTATGCCCTCCGGCGAAAATTTCCCCCGCATCTGTTAAAATCCGCGGCTGCGCCCCATGTCCGCGCATTCATGCAATGCTAAAGGAAACCTCTCATCGCATCCGAAAAGAATCATGAGGGCATGCCCAAGGGAAAGGAAAGAAATGGTAGACATCGCTCGCTGCCCGGAGTGTAATATCGCGCAGCAGATAGCTGATGAGCACCTGTGGTTGAACAGTGGGGTGATTGTTTCAAAGAGTGATCCTAAACTGAGGATGGCATTTGCCGAGACCGAGAATCTCGATCCGGTCTATGAAGGCGTCGCGGAGATGATTGGTGTACCCATCGAGCGCTTCATAATCGACGTTGAACGCAAGGGGACGAGAGATTATTTTACTCCCATCATCCCGCGTGAAATCAAGGATATGGTTCAGAAGCATGAAATTTCGCTCGATCCCATTATCGATGCCGTCATAATAACCAACATAACCAATGGTCTTGGACGCTACGAGCCGGTCGATTACCGCTATGAAATAGACGACGAAGATTACATAACGGTATTGAGTTATGACACTCATTGCCTGCCATTGGCCTTAGGCGATATCGCAGGTGGATGCGAGGCGGTCGTAGAGCGGGAATACACTAACCTGAGCTACAAGCAGCTCGGCCCCACGAAATATGAAATGACGGCCGGAGTGGCGAAGGTTTCGCAGGGATTGAGGGGCAGGCTGGAGCGTAAGGAATACGAGCATCGCGATGGCGAGATAGAATTCGAGAGGTGTCCCGGTTGCGGAGCGCCAACTGCTCTTGCCGAGTTCAAGTGGGATTCGGAGACGGGCATCATCCGGAGCGCTTCCAATGGAAGGCGAATGGGTGTTATCCACCCTACCGTCATCGATCCCATCTTCGAGGAACTGCAAGCGGAGTTGGGAGAAAGCATACCCGCCGCTGTCATCGAATCCCAGAAGCGATTCACCAAGACGGGCTTCCATAAGGTTGAGGAATTAGCCAATAAAGAGCAATTTCGCGAGCAGCTCGCATTGAGGGGCATGGGGGATCTCAAGGAATTGAAGACGGGCAGGGAAGGGCTTTCTTTGCGGCTCGATTATCCCTGTATGCACCTGATGACAGTGGGCATGATACAGGGGCTCTTCGAGATGACTTTCGATGTGGAATCAAACGTTGAATGGGAACTATCAGCGGATGATATATTGCGGATGGAAATAAAACCAAGCTAAGTATTTTCCACCCGTCCCTGTCATCCCGGGCCGGCAGGAGCCCCTTATTTCACCTAAAGCTGTCGAGAAGATCGCATCTAGAAGCGCCTATTTCCCGCCCCAGATCTTTACCCACTCCTCTTCAGGAAACTCGGCGAATTGAATCACCGAGCCCATGGCTTCGCGAGGATGCAGGTAACATTCCTTCCAGAGTTCATTTGATGTTTCAACACCCAAGGGGTTCAAGCCATGGCCCTTCAAGTGCTGAATCATCTCATTGATATCGCGCACCTTGAAGGTCAAATGATGCACGCCCTCGCCGTGCCTGTCTATGAAACGGTTTATGAAATGATCGGGCTCAGGCGAGTAAATCAATTCGAGCATGCTGCCGGAACCGCAGAGATACGAGGCGAAGCGAAAGCCCTCCCATTCCATATCCATGACTTCGCGGGCTCCGAATACGGATGTAAGAAACCGCGCTGCCGCTGCCTTATCCTTTACAGCAAAAGCGACGTGATCCAATTTCTCAACCAGATCCATTTCAACTCCTTCCACATCATGTATATTCAAACGCCAACTTGATTGCAGATACGAGTATCACCGGTAGCATGGTGAAGGTGCCTATCAAGGCCACTTGATTAAAGCCGTTGAAGGACCAATTCATCTCCAAAGCCACCAGGATGAGCGCAATATAGATGTAAAAATATACAAATAAAGGCAACGAGTTGATCAAGCTGCCGTTGACCCTGTTTCGTTTCTGAAAGAACAGGCCGAAGATGAAGACTATGAAGAAAGGGGCCAGCCACCAGCCTACAAAATTGCCGACCGGAACCCCGGTCATGCCCAAGCCTGGTTTCCCGGGCAGCTCCTTGAGGTAGGGACCGCCGTAGAACCAGTACCACCAGGGATCTTTACCGGCCGCCGTCCACCAGACTCCCGAGGTTGCAATTGGATCGACAATAAGATCCCAGGCACACACCAGCGTGGCTGTGGCGGCGGCGACCAAGCCCGACCATAAGGTCCTTCCCCACCACGAACGGCCTCTTGTCTCACCACCGATGCCCAACAGCCAATCGGTTAGCATAAAAGCTGTGTAGATGATAAAAGACCAGGTCACGGTGATGATGATGGGAACACCGCCGATCGACGGCCCCAGGGTAGCCGTGTAATGATAATACCCGAAGAACCACCCCCTGTTATGGCCGATGAATTCCAGGATCCAGCTTATGGCGACGGCGATCGCGAAGAAGGCAATGGTAGGCTTGATGCCCTTGACTACGGCTGAATGCCAGATGGAGATGGCGAGCATCGAGAGCATGGCGAGAGCCACGAGGCCGATATTGAGGGGTGCTGTGTGGCCCGCCCAGGAGATGACATGAACGGCGGCAGCGGAAACGAAGTAGAGGAAGACGATTCCCAATATCACCCGATGTGATAATGGCATTCTTTTCCAGGCATTAATCATGAGATCAAGCCTTCCCCTTTAAGGATGGGCTGCTTTCTTTAGAATTCCAGGGTTAATTGGAGATGTCCTCCACGAAGGCGAAATGGATTCCTTCGGCCTTGAGGACGCCGACCATTTCGCCGACGATCGTCGGGGTATTAGGACGATGGAAATGGCAGATGCCGATCGCGGTTCCGTTGCGCCGGGCTATATCGGCCAGACGCCTCATGATGCTTCGGATATAATCCGGCTCATTTTGATGGTCTATAAAAAGCTGGTTCAAACGTCTGGGCATACCAAGACCGTTTGCCGCTTTCGATACTTTGCTTGCGGTCGAGCTATCGCTGTCCACTACGAAAAGCCCGCGTCCTTTTGCCCATTCGCATTCGAAGGCCATGAGGGATAAGTCATTGCAGCCTTTGCCGCCCTGATGATTATTGATGCCGGTTACGTGCGGGATTTGAGCCAAATCGTCATCAAGCGTTGCAAAAACGATCTCCCTGCTCATGCCGACGGTCAGTTGCCCCGTCGCGGAAAATGAGTTCGGCGAGTCGTTTTCGGTCGGTATGTGCATCATTATCCTGTATCCCGCCTCATATAGTGTTTCCGCTAATTCGTGGGTCGCCTGGGTGAAAGGCATTGTGGCGAAAGTGAGCGGAGCGTCGACCTCCAACCATTTATCCAGGTTTGCCGGCGCGGATCCGGTATCATCGACCACGATTGCTATGGTCGGTGCGGCCGGATTGGAGTCCTTTTCAAGGAGACCTGCTTTTGCCGTTACGACTGCCTGATTCTCATCGGGTACATCCGGTTGCTCCTGCAAAATGGCCGTGGACTTGGGAAAGAACACGAAACCCAAAGGACCGATTGAAGAGAAAAGGAAGACACCGGCGAGCAGGAAGGCCAAGCCCAGGACGACGCACGCCTTTTTCCGCCGCTTCAGCATTTGTTCCCTGCGCAGCCTTTTTTGGATATCGGTTATGGCATCCACTTTGAGATAGTCGTCCAAATAATGCCTTTCCTTGCGGGCTATTGTACCACTTCACAAAGGGAAAAAGGTCCCTTTGTGGAGGGTGCGTTCAATCGGGAATCATCCTATAGGGCCGGACCGGCACAAGGAGGTTGATTACTAAGCAAGTGAAAACGCAAGGTAGTTGTCAACTGCTATTCCAGACCTCCGCGCACATGCGTTAAACTTTCAACTAGATGGATAGAGCTACTCGAAAAGGAGGAGTTTGATATGAAAATCGATAGCGCCGAATCATACATAGAAAGCATGCGCGAGCTGAAAAGGAAGATTTATCTCCTGGGGGACAGGGTCGACAACGCCGTTGACCATCCCATGATCCGGCCCTCGATGAATGCGATGGCCGAGACCTACAATGTCGGCGATGAAGCAGATGCCGCAGATTTGCTTTTCTGCGAGTCACATCTCGGGGGCGGCAGGATCAGCCGCTTCACCCACATCCACCAGGATACCGATGATCTGGTGAATAAAGTCCTCATGCAGCGGCTGCTCGGCCGCAGGACATCGACTTGTTTCCAGCGCTGTGTCGGCATGGATGGCTTCAATGCCCTGTATTCCGTAACGCACGAGTGCGATCAGGAGCATGGAACCGAGTACCACGAGAGGTTGAAGGAATACCTCCGGTTCGTGCAGGAGGAGAATGTGGTTGTGGATGGCGCGATGACCGACGTCAAGGGAGACCGCAACCTGCGCCCTTCTGAGCAAGCCGACCCCGACCTCTTTGTCCACGTCGTCGAGCGGCGCCCGGACGGGATCGTAGTGAGGGGAGCCAAAGCCCATCAAACCGGTGCGCTGAATTCTCACGAAATCCTGGTGATGCCGACTACCGCCATGCGTGAAGACGAGGGCGATTACGCCGTCTCATTTGCCGTTCCGGCCACCGCTCCCGGTATCACATTCGTGCTGGGCCGGCAGCCGTCGGATACGAGAAAGATGGAGGGAAGCCCCATGGATGTCGGCAACCCCGGCTATGGCAGCCAGGAGGCTTTGATTATTTTTGATGACGTATTCATCCCCTGGGAGCGAGTCTTCATGTGCGGTGAAGTCGACCAGAGCGGCAAGGTGGTGGAGAGGTTCGCGTCCTACCATCGTCAGAGCTATGGCGGCTGCAAGGTCGGTGTGGGAGACGTGCTCATAGGAGCGGCCCAACTGGCGGCCGCCTATCAGGGAGTGGAGCGGGCAAGCCATGTCAGGGATAAGATAACCGAGATGATCCACCTCAACGAAACGCTGTTTTCATGCGGCATAGCCTGCAGCAGCCGGGGCGCCGCTACTCCCTCGGGGTGCTACATGGTGGATCCGCTCCTCGCCAATGTGTGCAAGCATAACGTGACCCGCTTCCCCTTCGAGATATCGCGGCTCCTGCAGGATATAGCGGGAGGGCTCGTGGTGACCATGCCCTCGGAGAAGGATTTCGAGAATCCGGAAGTGGCCCCCTATCTTGAGAAATACCTGCAGGGTAAGGACGGGGTTACGACGCGGGACCGTATGAAAATCATAAAGTTCATAGAAAACATGACCATGGGATGCGGGGCCGCTGCCTATTTAACCGAGAGTATCCATGGAGCGGGCTCGCCGCAGGCACAGCGGATAATGATCAGCCGGCTGGGAAACCTGCCGGAAAAGGTGCAATATGCGAAGAGGCTGGCCGGCATTGAGAGCTAAAAGAGCGTGTTATAATAGCTTTTAATAGGGCAACTCCCGAATAGTCCGTTAGAAGCGGTTTTTTGTACCCTTTGTATGAACGAGGTGAGACAATGACGCGAGGACTCAAGATCCTGATAACGCTGGTAAGCATCGGCATGCTGATAGGTATCGTTCTTGCACTCGCACTCCCGAAGGGGGCGGATGAATCAAAGGCCGAATCGGGCGGACAAGAGATCGTAGAAGAGACGTCTTCCGGGGGGAGCGAAACTTCTCAAGATAATAACGGCCAATCCAACCAGAGCGGCTCTAATTCGCAGGGGGAAAATCCGACCATTACCATAAATCCCGATCAGGGAGGCGGCGGGACACCGGGACTCGTGGTTACTTTTCCGGAGCCGGTCGGGGGAGGCGATGAGAAGCCACCAGAAAGTTCCGGCGACATCTACGGCCAGTGGATAACCCAGATGAATGGCTCGAGTTACGGCCTTGAGAATTGCTATTTAACCCTCGATAAGGACGGCACCATAAGTGCGCCGGACAACTATGATTCGGTATTTATGATAGCCGGCAGCGAGTTCAAGTGGCAGTCGGGCACTTCCGATTTCACGGCTGATGTACAGGCGGTGCTCAAGCTGGGCAATCAAAATCAGATTCCGCTCAAAATACAAATGACCGGACAGGTCTCCGCATCATTGGATAAGATCGAGGGTACTTTTTCGGCAGTTCCCCAGAGCGAAGCTTATACCCCCTATCAACAGCAGGGGAATTTTTCCATGCAACGTTAGTGTCATATTCGGTTCTTAAGCATAATCCCAGCAAAAGACCCTTACCTTCCGGTCGTCCAATATCACCCATAAGTAGGATGGGCCGATAAGGGCCAGAGAACGATACCAACTATGTCGGAAAGTTATTGGCCAGACACAATAGGCGAAGGGGGCCATTAAAGTGGACAGGAAACGAATACTAATTGTAGATGACGATGAAGATCTGGTGAGGATTCTCGGCGTTAACCTGATGTCGGAGGGTTTCTATGTATCGACCGCTTTCGACGGCATGTCCGCCGTCATGCGTGCACATAAGGATCTGCCGGATCTCATCATCCTCGACATAAAGATGCCGGCAGGCGACGGCTTCAGCGTCGTAGAGAAGCTAAGGCTTTCGGCCAAAACCTTTTCAATCCCGATTATATTCTTGAGCGCCCTCCCCAAGGAGGACATGGAGGATAAGGCGTTGGCAGCGGGCGCACTCAGGTATTTCTCGAAGCCCTTTGATATGGATGTCCTCGTGACCTGCATAAAAGATAACCTCAGAGTGGAACAACAAGCGTCGGTACCCGCGCCCTATACCAGTTAAAGGCCTGCACGAAGGGGTTACACATTGGGGACGGGTACGTTTGTTAAGGGTTAACAAACGTACCCGTCCCCAATGTGTAACCTTTTTGTATAACCCTTTTCAACAGGAGAAGCTGAGCTTGTATCGAATATTTTACTAAGACCGGCAGCCTGCCAAGGGCGTAGAATAGGATAATGGCTGGCGGTTCTGGGGAAAATAAGAGCGAGCGATAACCCAAAAAGGAGGTGATGAGAGGCTCGCTAATTCGTTGAATAAGAGGAACCACTTGATCCGTAAGGGGGTTGTTGAGAAATGCGGGTGAAAAGAATTCTCATTTTCGCTATTGCCGGCTTGATGACACTATCATTGGTAGCTGTCTTCCTGACCGGCTGTGGTGGAGGCACCAAGGCGGAAGTAGTCATCGGGCTGACAGCGCCGCTTAGCGGGCCCGGGGCCGCTTACGGTGCGGACGTCAGGGACGGCCTGGACATGGCCATAAAGAAGATAAACGACGCCGGCGGCATAAAAATCGGTGACACTACATATACCTTCACATTGGAATCGGCCGACGATCAGATGACACCCGATAAGGCGCAAGCCAATACAAACCGTTTCGTTCTTGAAGACGGGATTAGTATCATCTGGGACCCGACGGCGAATACAATTGCGCCTCTTCTTACCAAGAATACGACTAGTGGTGAGGAATTCCTCATCATGGCTTACAGCAGCGTTCCCCTCTATGCAAATGCACCTAATCCGTTGATGGTTACCTTGCCGCCTCCCTTCTCGGTTTACATGAGGCCCTTCATACAGACAGCGATGGGTCAGGGTTGGACCAGGGTCGCCGTCATGCAGACTACAGGGGCTTACGGCGATCTATGGGGCTCCAGTTTTAAGACTGCCTGGGCCGGTGCAGGTGGAACGGTGGTGGCCGAGAATAGGGCAAATTACTATACCGAAACAGATTACAGTGCGTACCTGACTGCCGCTCTTGCGGCGAATCCTCAGGTCATATTCTGTGGCGGGCCTTCGGAACCGACCGGACTGTTGATAAAGCAGGCTCGTGACAGGGGATTCACCGGTGGTTTCCTTGTCATCGACCAAGCCAAGCTCGATGTAATCGAAGAAGAGATAGGCATGGATAGTATTGAAGGCGCCATTGGAGTTTTACCGGTAGATCTGGGTGCCGCCGATTGGCCATACATGACAACATTTGCCGATGACTTCCAGGCGCAGTATGGGAGGAAGGTCACCTGGGAAGCGGCCATATGTTATACCGGATTCCACATCCTTACAGAAGCCATGAAAAACGCGGGCAGTGTGACCGATCTCACAGCGATCCGGGCCGGCTTCGCGGAAAACAACGCAGCCGTTACCTCCGGCGATGCGTTTCCGGTGGCGTTTTCGGGCATAAACGATTCTACCGGCGCTCTCCTTATGCCGGGGACGCCCGTCTTCGTAAAGGATGGGGAGTTCCAGCCGGGAGCGATGGTCGAGTGGTGGAAGCAATCATAGACATTTGAAACATCAGAATGCATTGATTATCGGGAAGTCCGTGATGGGCTTCCCGATAAACGTTTTAAGAAGAAATTGACGCGATTGCCGATGGGGAGCGCGGATTGTCCTTTTTCTTAAGCCAGGTAATTATTGGGATTCAATTGGGCAGCCAATACGTCATGGTCGCCCTCGGCCTCACGCTCATTTTCGGCATACTGGATATTTCCCATTTTGCTCACGGCCATCTTTATATGGTAGGTGCCTATCTGCTGTATGTAGTAATGGTTCTAGGCGGTATTAATTACTGGCTCGCCTTGATCATATGCATGGCCGCCCTCGCCGTGGCCGGAGTTGCCGTGGAACGCGTCGTGTATAGACCACTCAGGGGCAAGCCGGGCATCAATTCCTTCATCGCGGCTATCGGCCTTATCCTTGTTCTTGAATCACTGGTGGGGGGTATACAACCGAATACGCTGAGCGTACCCCAGCCCATCGACAGTACCGTACATTTCCTGGGAACGACCATGGAAGTGCAGCGCCTGATCGTCATCTTCGGGGCGATTTTCTTCATAGTGCTGCTCCAGCTCTTCATCAAGAGGACCAGGCTGGGCACGGCCATCGAGGCTATGTCGCAAGACCGCGAGGGAGCGTCGATGGTAGGGATCAACGTCAACCGCATGTCAGCCCTCACCTTTGCCCTGGCGACGGCACTCGCCGCCGCGGCGGCCGTCATGATGGCGCCGCTGGCCTTCCTCTCTCCCGGAATGGGAAGCACCCTCATCCTCAAGGCTTTCGTCATCGTGGTTATCGGTGGTCTGGGCAGTATGAAGGGGGCTATTTTCGGCGGATATATCCTGGGCATTCTCGAAGCGCTGGCCATTGCTTATGTCTCCTCGGCCTACAAGGACGTCTTCGCCTTCGGGATACTTATCGTCATTCTCGCCATCCGGCCTACCGGCCTCTTCAAAGGTAGGGAGGCCACATGAAGAAGTACGCGAAAATCGGCCTCTATCTCTTGGTCCTGGCGGCTGCCATAGCCCTGCCGTTGCTTTTGAATATGTCGAGGAAGGGTAAAAACCATATCTCGATACTTACCTTGGGAATGGTATGGGCCATTGCCGCCCTGAGCTTGAACCTGATCCTCGGCTATACCGGCCAGGCTTCGCTCGCTCATGGAGCTTTTATGGGGATAGGGGCTTACTGTTTTGCGATTTTATTCGAGCGAGTAGGAATCAACTTCTGGCTGGCGGTGCCCATTACCTGCCTGGTGACCGCCCTTATCGGCTTTCTGGTCGGCTTGCCGTCGTTGCGCACAAAAGGACCGTATTTCGCGATCTTCACCCTCTGTTTCAACGTTATTGTCCTGGTTGTCTTTTTCAACTGGACCTGGCTTTCAGGAGGCGTGCAGGGACAAGCGATTACCCTCCCTTCTTATTTGAGTCAGCGCTGGGTGCGCTACTACGTGGTTCTTTTCTTCCTGATTCTAGTGATGTTAATCGAGCGGCAGATAGTGAAGTCACTTGCAGGGCCCAGTCTTATTGCGGTGAGGAGCAACGAGAACCTGGCGGAAGCTGTGGGCATAAGAACATTTCGTGAAAAGCTGATCGCTTTTACCGCCAGCTGCTTCCTGGTCGGATTAGCCGGCGTATTCTTTGCTATGGAACAGCAGCACCTGAGCCCGGAAGCAACCAGCTACCTCGCCTCTTTTTATATTCTTATTTATCTGCTCATCGGCGGCGTCGCTACCCTGGGCGGGCCGGTGGTCGGGGCGGTGGGATTGTATTGGTTACTGAGCCGCTTCGAAAAGAGTTTGGGGGATTTCCGCTATTTGATCTTCGGCCTGATCCTTATATTCGTCATCATCTATTTTCCCATGGGCGTAGTCGGCGGTATCAAGAAACTATGGGAATGGGCGAAGGAACGATGGGGCGGAAAGGAGGTGCCGAGTGACACTCTTGCGTATCGAGGGCCTGACGAAGAGGTTCGGGGGGTTAGTAGCGATTAACAAGTTGGATTTCGATATTCCCGCCGGTACCATCACCGCAATCATCGGACCCAACGGAGCCGGGAAGACGACACTTTTCAATGTCATAGGCGGAGCGATGCGGCCGGACGAAGGCCGGGTGACCCTCGATGACAAGGACATCACCGGGTGGAGAGCGCACAATGTCGCCCGCGAGGGAATATCCAGAACCTTCCAGACCACGGCCCTTTTCGAGGAACTGCCCACTTGGGTCAACCTGGTCATCGGCTATCGCATGCGCACCCGTTCGGGGATTCTGGATGGTGTATTCCACACCCCCAGGTCGGTCCGGGAGCGCAAGGACACCAGCCAGCGAGTATTGGAGACGCTTGCTTTTACCGGCCTTGGGGATTATGCGGATAAGCCGGCCGGGTCGATACCGCAGGAGGCGCAGAAGCGATTGGCGATTGGCGTTGCCTTGATCGGCCGGCCCAAGTTGGTTCTGCTGGACGAGCCGACCGGGGGAGTCGGCCTGGGAGAAACGGATGAAATCATTTCTCTGATCGAGAAGATCCGCGATTCGGGTGTAACGGCCTGTGTAATCGAACACAAGATGAGGATGATCATGCACCTGGCCGATCACATTGTGGCCCTCAACTTCGGCGTCAAGATAGCGGATGGAAATCCACAGGCCGTTTGTGAGAATCCGGGTGTAATCGAGGCATATTTAGGTGAGTGCATTGCTTGATTTGGAAAATATTACATGTTCTATAGGACGTCATTCCGTAATAAACGGCGTATCCCTTCAGGTTGGCACCGGGGATCTCGTCTGCATGTTGGGCGCCAATGGGGCAGGCAAGTCGTCTCTCTTCAAAACGATCAGCGGCCTCATCAAGCCCAGCGGTGGCTCGATCGTTTTTGAAGGGCAGGCCATTCAAAAGAAGACTCCGGAAAGAATCGTGAGGATGGGCATATCGCTTTGCCCCGAGGGGCGAAGGCTCTTCCCAAAACTCTCGGTTAAGAAGAACCTGGTGATGGGGGCATATACTCGAAGCCGTGACAAGCGGGAGATCATGCAAAGCTTGGACGATGCCTATGATCTTTTCCCCATACTGAAGGAGCGCAGCGCACAGGATGCGGGGACCTTGAGCGGAGGAGAACAGCAAATGTTGGCTATCGCGCGGGCCATGATGGCCAAGCCGAAGCTGCTGCTGCTCGATGAACCTTCACTCGGACTGGCCCCCCTGATAGTCAAGAAGATAATGGAGACAATTGTGGACATAAACACCCGCGGCGTGACGATTCTACTTTCCGAGCAAAACGCGAGCATGGCACTCGCCATCTCGTCCAGGGGATATGTTCTCGAGAATGGAAGCATTGTCATGGAGGGGCCGGCCGCCGAATTGGCGGGCAATGAAGAGGTCCGGAAAGCCTACATCGGGGCTTGAGAATCTGATCGGAGGGTTGCCGATGAAAACCAGCGCCACTTGCGGCGAGTGTGGTATTCCGCTGGGAATCGCCAGAACGCATAACTGGAATTCCAATGGGACCATCACCGAGAAAGGCGACCCCAGGCATCGCATGCTCCTCTTCGAGTCCGACAATCTCGACCGCCTGTGGAGAAGGCTGTCGGAGGTGCTCGGAGTGACTCTGGAGCACCTCTGGGAGCTGGTAATAACTTCCAAGAGTCACGCCACTCGCTCCTTTCTTCACTCGAGCCTCCCCTGGTGGACGAATCTTCTGGTTCACTTCCTTGGATATCGAAGCGCAATATCGAGGGTGGAAGCTCAAGGATTGTTAATGGGATATGGCAAGATCACGCTCGGGGGGCAATATCCGGAGAGAGGCCGCCCCGAACGAGTCACGGTATTCATAGAAGATCCTTACTCGCTTCCCCTTTTCTGCGGAGACTGCCGCGGCTCGGCCGAGGTGCTTGAAAGACGGGATGTCGAGATTACTTATCAAGCCCTGGACGCCAGAAGACACCAGATCGACATGACTATGAAAGACCAGCATATGGGGGAGGGCCTCTTCGAATGGCGGGAGCCGGCCCTCGAGCCGGGCGGCGACATCGAGTACGAACGCTGCCTGTCCTGCGGAAGTCCCTTGGAGCTGAAACGTTTCGCCTGGAATCTGGATACCGGTGTCATAAGGGATACGGAAACCGGGCGCAGGATTGCATTGTTCGGCAGTCAAGGTTTGATCCTCGTCTTCCAGCAACTGGTTCATGAATTCGGCGATCGCGTAATGGAAGCCATAACGGAAATAGAGCGGGAAAATACTCTTACCGCCATGAGCAGGGCGGAAGCCGAAAGCGGGTTCGAAGGCTTGCGCATGCTGGCCGCCATCAGGGGCATGGGATTAATTACCAGGCTTGAAATGGATGAAACGGGAATGAACATCAGTATCACCAACCCCTCGATTCCCGCTTATCTGGCCGGCCTGGCCCTAGGCATTTTCGAACTGGCAACCGGCATCCCCGCGCGACACCGCATGCAAGCCAAGGCAACCTCCCTCGACATCCAAATAACCCCCTAACCCTACAAAAGGCATCAGCTACACAAAGGTGTCAGGCACCTTTGTGTAGCCTTAGGGGAGGGCTGAAGTGATGGATGCCGCCATCTGCGAGAGAGCGGCCGTATACCCCGAGACTATTCCCGATAACGTTGCCGAAAGCTGTTGATCTATCTGGGAGATAGAGGCGGTCAGCTGATCCGCCAAAGAGTTGAAACTTGCCTTGTTGCCGCCTGCGAGTGCCTGGGTCATTTGCTGCGTAAGGGAGTTGATCTGGTTGGTAAGGGACTGCATGCTGTTGCTATATGAGCCCATCGAGCTGGGAGGCGTGGTTGATTGCAGGTCGGCCAGCGCTTTCTGCGAGCGTTGGCTGAGCTGTGAAGCGAGTTCACCTGATTGCCCGGTTGCCGGAAGATTCTTCAGACGGTTGGTCAGTTCCTCGAGCTGCTGCATCTCTTCCAGAGTCGGGACGATCGATTCCAGGTACTGCAACTGGCTGATGGCTTCCTGAGTGAATTGGTCAACGTACGCGTAGTAATCGACAATATAATTGTAGAGTTCCTCATATTCCGCATATAGCTCCGCGTAATCCTCAGAGACTTCGATAACGCTGTTCGCAGCTTCCTCAACCAGGATCGTAAGCTCTTCGAATTCTGTCTGGGTCTCCAAGACCTGCTCCTCGTATACCTGCGGATCCGATGTCGGATCCTGCGATTCGAGCTGCTGCATCGAGGCCATGGCTTCCTGCGCCTGTTTGCTTATATCTTCGTAAGCCTGCAGGATCTCCTCATTGCTCGCCGCCTGGCTGTTCTGGTTCTGGTCGTTCTTGCCGAGAACCAGGACCAGGGTGACGGCGACGGCCGCCACCACGACGCAGATAGGGATGACGATGGCCAAAATCTTTCCTGTGGTCCAGCGCTTGCCGTTGCCGCTGCTCATTGTTTACTCCCTTCATATTCGGTTGCCGGCTGGTTTTTGACCGCTACCGCTACCTTCATATCGGAAGTGAACCGGATAGGCATGATAATACTGTTAAGATAATTAGACTGGCATGCAGAGATTTCCTTGTCTTATAGTAATCAGCAGCAAGACAGCTTCGTGGAGGAGGAGATAATAATGGGGAAACGATTCGTCGATCTCAGTATCAGCATCGAGGACGGGCTACCGTCCGATCCCGAAGCCATGATCCCTAGGATAATCTACGTCAACCACGAGGCGGGAACGCAATCGATGGCCGATTTCTTTCCCGGTATAGAGCCGGAGAAGGACCTTCCCGGAGGAGTCGGCTGGGCGGTCGAGATTCTCACCCTCTCCACACATTCGGGAACGCATCTCGACGCGCCCTGGCATTATCATCCCACTATGGACGGGGGAAAGGCCGCGCTTACCATCGATGAAGTTCCGCTCGAATGGTGCATGGGGCCCGGAGTCGTCTTGGATTTCCGGAAGTATCCGGATGGTTACCGCGTGATGGCGGCGGATGTAGAGGCAGCTTTCAAGGAAATGGATTACGAGTTGAGCGAGGGGAATATCGTACTGGTCATGACCGGGGCGGATAAGTATTGGGGCCGGCCGGAGTACCTCCTCAAGGGCTGCGGCATGAGCCGCGAGGCGACTTTATGGTTGCTGGAACGTGGCGTCAAGATAGCCGGCACGGATGCCTGGTCCTGGGACCGCCCACTCCCGCTTATTGCCAAGGAATTCCGGGAGACGCACGACGCTTCCCTGATTTGGGAGGGCCATTTCGCCTCAATTGAAAGGGGCTACTGCCATATCGAGAAGCTGACTAATCTCGAACAACTTCCCCCGCACGGTTTTACCGTTTCCTGCTTCCCGGTAAAAATAAAGGCTGCCAGCGCCGGCTGGGTGAGGGCCGTCGCAATGTTGGAGTAGGGGATGGATAAATCATGAAAAAGCGCAAGAAAAATGATGACGTCTTCGATGTGGATCGGCAATTGGAGGGCATGCATGAAAAGGTCTCCAATATCCTGGAATCTTATCCTGGCGTGGTCTATATGCCGTGCTATTATCGCTCGACTCCTCCACGCATCTTCATACGGGAGAACTCGGTGAGGGTCATCGTCAGACAAGAAGAGCCAATATTGAATCCGAAAGGCCGTTGCTACGACCTTGCCGAAGCGGGATACCATAATCTGGGAGAAGGCATTTTCTATATCGCCTATGAATTCCCGCCCGGGCGGCGCTTCGAATTAGAGATGGAAGGCTGCCTGATGGAAAAAAAGTTAGAGCCCGGGGATCTAGGAAGGGAACTCTGGGAGTTGTGCGCCAGCCGGGGCATCTATGATGTCGTGCCTTTGCTGAAATTGAAACGGGTCGCGGCGGCGGGCAAGGGCGGCGTCACACTGCGTATAAAGAAGCTCGATCCCGAGATATCCTTGCCTTCCTATGCCCACGAGGACGACGCGGGGCTGGACCTCTGCAGTGCCGATGAGTTGGTGCTTGAACCGGGGCAGAGGTCCATGGTGAGCACCGGCTTCGCCATGGCCCTTCCCCGGGGCTACGCGGCTTTCGTGCAACCGAGGAGCGGGCTTGCCGCCCGTCATGGCATAAGCATCGTAAATACGCCCGGCCTCATCGACTGCCATTATCGCGGCGAGGTAAAGGTCATATTGATCAACCTCGGCCGGGAGCCTTTTCCCGTTAAAAAGGGAGACCGCATAGCCCAGATGGTTATTCAGAAGGTCGAAACGGCCGACATCCAGGCCGTCGAGGAACTGGACCGGACGGCTCGCGGCGAGGGAGGCTTCGGCTCGACCGGAGTGTAATATCCCCGCTGTCAATAAATGTAAAAAGACCTGAACCAGGCCGATCCGCCTTACAGCCAACTCGGGGACCTCGACGCTTCACAAGGGCCGGAGGATAGAGTACTCCCTATTCTTATTCCGATGCGGCATTCTCCACAATAAGACCCGGTTCGTATTCTACCCCTATCCTTTCAAATCCCGGCGAAAGTCAGGCCGGCGAAGGTAACGGCGGAGGCCTCCTGCCGATCGTACCAGTGCGAATGAGCGATAAGTCTTCCCTCACACTCCAGCGCCTTACCAAGAGCATATATTGGAGGGAGCCCACAGATGTTCCGTTGGTCATTTTCAGAGGCAATATATGCATAAAAGCCTTCCGGGTCTCCCGCTTCGGCCGCCTTCAGCATCTCCTTATCTTTGGCGATTACTGATGTAAGCCGGACTGGGTCAAGGGGAAGCGACCCGCCGAAGCGGCTCCCGACATGCGATAGGTCACCCGAGGCGATTAGGAAGACGTTCTCTCCCATGGCCGAGATAAGGCCTTTCAAGGCTGAGATGAAAGAGCTTACCTCGGGGTCTTCCGCGGGCGAGCATCCCGCTTGAATAAAAGAATGGAAGGAATTGCAGTTAATAGGGAGCAGGTTGAAACGATCGGCTCCGCCGAAGATAACGCAGAGCATCGGCAGGTGTACCTCGATGGAATGCTCCGAGCGATGCGAAACCTCGTCACCCAGACCGTCCAAGCCGGCTGCTTGCGCCAGCCCCTGGGCCAATCCCACATCGGTTTGCACCATTCCGAATGGAGTGAGGTAGTTCTTGCCGGTGAGCGCAAAGGCTCCTTCCATCTCGCCATGGCAGGTCCCGAGTATAACGACCAGCGGCGCCTGTGGCCGCCGGCAATTTGCCAGCAGCGAGTACATTTTGCCGTAGCACTCCCGGCCACGCTCGAGGTCGATGTGGGGAGCGATGATGGCGAGCGGCAAGGGTCCACTATCACCCGGCTTTCCGGCTTCAGCGATCATCTCACTTATCTGCTGCATGAGTTGCCTTGGATCGCCCGCGTACGCACTCCCGGCACAGCTCATCGGCCGGTTCGGCAGGCGTAGGTACTCGGCATCCAGATTTGTTTTCAGCGCATGGAACTTCGGGCTGTCGAGGAGCAGTTTATCGTCGAACTCGGCAAGCATGGCACCGAGCTGATCGCTGGTAATGATGTCTCCAAATCTTCTGACATAGGCAGCCTGCAAATCGCGAATGCTGCGATTGCCGTCACAGAGCGAGGCGATGTAGAAAAAGACAGGGGGAATCAACACCAGGTTCTTGAAGTAACCCTGCGGGTCCCGCAAGGCGATCATCTCCCGTCCCTGCTGTTTTACCTGAACAGCCTCCAATCGCCGCAGTCTGGGGTAATCCTTCACTTCCATAAGGTGGTGCGATTCATCTCCAATCAGTGCGTTTCTTCGCCTCACGCTCCATGCCGACATCCAAGGCAAGCCAGGCTTTTGTACGGATGAGCTCCGGGCAGGAGGGATCGGCGACCAGAGCCATTAACGCTTCCACCCCCTCGGGGTCTCCGATACGGGTTAACGCCTCGATGGCCTGAAAGACCAATTTTTCGTCCTCATGGGAGAGAAGTCCGATCAGCCCCTCGATATCTCGTTCCCTCTCCAGTTTTTGGACGTCACGCTTGCCAAGACCAAAGCGGGCCATAACATCACCCAGACAATTTTATATATTTTCAGGAAACGGGTCTAGAAAGAGGGTCTGGCAGGTCCGCAGAGGGATTTCAGGGAAGTATCAGACCCCCATCCACACCGAGGCTGATTCTGCTGGTCCTAACGGGTGATTTCGCCCATAAACCCTGGTCAAAGATGAAAAAGAAACCGATCATGAAATCGACGAGTGTATTTTATAGGTGCGATCATTGGGACTCATGGTCCCGGACATATTGAGGAGGCGGACGAGGAGATGGATGCCATGGCCTTGGGCGGCGAGAGAGAATTAACCTCTCCTTGGGAAGTCTTCACTTCCGAAGACATGATCGACTCCCTAAAGAATTCATTCTTCCTGGTAGATCGTTTCGGTTGTTTTATTTATGCATGCCGGTTGTTTGCGAAAATGCTCGGCGAAAGCCCGGAGAGCATCATAGGGAAAAACATCTCCGAATTATTGCCCAACGAGCATCTGAACCGTTTTGATGCATGGCGCGACAAGCTTCTATCGGGGCAGTCAGTCGAGTTCGAATGGGAACTGCCCCTCGATGACGAGAATCCGGGTTATATAAGGATCAGCCTCAACCCACTGCTGAAGGATGAAGAGCTCGTAGGGGCTGTGGGAATGGTTTTCGATATCACTAAAGTCGTGATAGGTGAAAGAGAATTGGAAAAAAAGGCGCTATTGCTTCAGCTCCAAATGGATGTCCTCGAGAGCTTGTGTGAGACGGGCGGCATAACCGAGACTCTGAGAGAGATTGTCGACAGGGCGTGTGAAGCTCTTAGCATGGATTCCGGTTGCCTGGCTTCAGTCTATCCTTCCGAAAGAGGCTGGCTGGCTCGCCAGATCATTAACAACAGATGGCCGGTCATCGGGCCTGACGTGGTCCAGTGGAAGGAAGTCCCCGGTAAGTCCCTCCATCAGTTACTCGACAACAAGGAGATATTCTCACTGGAAGAGGGGGAAGGTCCGGTCGAATGGGTCGCTCCATTAGAAGCGAAATTGGCGCTGGTTACACCCATGGCCGCCTCACCCGGCGGGGCATTCGTGCTGATCATGGTTTCTTCGGAAGAACGGCAATGGCATGGCTTCGAGAGAGAATTCCTGCAGGGCCTGGTTTCCATCGGCGGTCAAGCATTACAGCGAGCTGAGATGTCGGCGGCGCTGCGGCAATCCGAGGAAAGCTATATGAATCTGGCGGAGGGGATTGTCGAAGCAATAGCGATTATCGAGTCGGAGACGCTAATTTACACCAACCAAGCCATGGCCAAACTGATGGGATTCGAAGACGGAAGCGAGATGAAAGGCATGAGCCTTAAGGATTTCGTGACACCTGAGAGCTTGCAGGAACTTCGTCTCAGGTCTCACCGAAGAGGCTTGGCTCCGGGCAAGATGCGAATTCACCTGCGGCGGCCGGCGGGACAGGAGTTATTGACCGACGTGGAAATAACACACCTGGCTTACGGTCATAGGAGGGCTTATCAGGTGATGATAAAAGGTTGTCTCGAACGCGATGATGAGGATGACACCGATTTCGAATTCATGTCGCGGCTTTCTCACGATTTTCGCACTCCGCTGGTCAGCGTTAATGGTTTTGCCGACGTGCTGCAGAGGTTGGTGGGAGATCATGAGGATGCGAAAGTAGAGGAATGCGTCCAGGGCATCAAACGCGGCGTCAAAAGGCTCAATAGGATGGTAGACAACATGCTCACGCTTGCACGCGCGGACGCGGTCAGCACCGGCGGTTGGAGCAATCCAACTCGTATTATTCAGGAAGTAGTCGAAGACTTGAGGCAATTCATTTATGAAGCAGGCGTCGACATAGTGATCCAGCCGGATATCCCACCGATATCTGTTGGGGAGAGTGATCTACAAGAGATTTTCCAGAATCTCCTCTCCAATGCTATCCGGGCGGTGCGGGGCGTTGCCAACCCGAGGGTGGCCGTAGGCTACGAATCGTCCGGAGGCAATCATGTTTTCAATGTCCAAGATAACGGAGTGGGTATCCCTCAGAAATACCATGAAACAATCTTCAAGCCGTTATTCCGGCTAGCGACGGGGGCGGACGGCAGCGGGCTTGGGCTTTCCATCGCAAGGAAGATCCTTAGAGCACATGGCGGAGATATCTGGATAAAATCGGCTTCCGGAGTCGGTACGACCTTCTATTTTTCAATACCCACTTAGGCTTGGCCCACTTACCTCTTGGTAATTCCTGCTCAACTCGGGAATAATGAAGGAAATCAATTAGTAAGGGGAGTGTTTGCCGATGGACGAATATCTCGAGACAGTCGAAGGGGAAAAAGACGATCACGACCTCCGTTTGTTTGCCCTTTCGACCTGCGCCTGGTGTAGAAAGGCCAGGAACTTCCTGGATGAAAATAAATTGCATTACCGCTACGTATACGTCGATTTACTTGAGGGTGAATCCCAGAAGAAAGTCTTCGAAGAGGTTTCGAAATATAATCCGCGGCGTACCTTCCCGACACTGGTGGTGGACGGAGGGGAGGTAATCGCCGGTTTTAACGAGGACAAGTATCGGGAGGCGCTTCTTTGAGCGACCACGATGAATCGGCGGTCAAAGAGCTTTATGAGCGGCTGGACCGGGAAGCGAAGTCGGCCGGTTATCATTTGAATCCTGATCGCGAATTCACATCAATCCTGGTAGAGGGCCTTTTTGCAAACAAGGAACGCTACGGATATATGCTTTGCCCTTGCCGCATCGGGACCGGCGATCGCGAAAAGGACAGGGATATCATCTGCCCTTGCGATTATCGTGACTCCGATTTAGACGAATATGACCAGTGCTACTGAGCGCTTTACATTACCCAGGAGGTCCTGGAAAGCGAGAAGAAGATAGAAGGCCAGATTCCGGAGAGGAGGCCTGAGGGGGAGGCGTTGGAGGAATACCGGGCTAAGGGCGAAATCGATGCCGAAGGAGCCAAAGCAGGGTCGGTAAGAACGATGCCGGTGTGGAGATGTAAGGTCTGCGGTTACCTTTGTGCCCGGGAGAGGCCGCCCAACGTTTGTCCGATTTGTAAGGCCGATCAGGATCGCTTCGAGGAATTTCCCCTCTGAGCATGTTCTATCGAATGCTCAGCTCAATCGAGCTTGCTTTGTCGCTTCACTCCTCGCAATATGGTTTTTCGCTTCGTGAGAAACCTAGATCCCGAGTATGAGGGTCACGTCTCCACTCGAGGATTCGATGTCTATCTGAAGCGTCACCGGAGAGCTCCCGAACGCATCGTTGACATAGAGAGAGCCATCGCGATCTTCACTTTCGAGTTTCATTCCGTCCGCGCTTATATCGCCCGAACTGCTTTGAATCCTTACGCGCACTCCGACATCGCGGGGCAAATGCAGCCTGATACCTCCTGAACTGTTATCCATACCTGCGCTCAACGAGGTCTGCCACTGTCCCCGTAGATCGGCCGAAATCTCACCGCTGCTGGTCGCGATATCCAATTGTACGTACTGCTCGTAGATCCCTCGCATGTTAAGGTTTACATCTCCGCTGCTGGCATCTATCTTTACTCGTTCCAGAAACGGCTTATGGCCCGATATATCGACGCCTACATCTCCACTGCTGGCATTTATTACCAGATTGTCTAGCACAAGGCTGCTCAGCTCAAACCTTCCGTCAGCGCTGGATAGGTAGGCGGTAAGGTCCAAAGGGGTGGCGTCATTGAAGTTGATGTTCCAATCATTACGGGTATTCCAGAGCCACGAGAATCTTCTGACTCCCTGCGCAACCGACAGGCTGCCCTCGCTGTCATTTACGGTGTAATCGATCGTAGGCTCCCAGCCTTTGATATTGTAAGTGAAACTCCCCTCGAAGATATCGCCCGCTCCGCCCCCGACATCAACTTTACCCTCGCGAATATCGAGAGTAGCCGTCAGCCTCTGCGCGCCCTGTGGGAGTACCGCACGGTTGACAGTCTCCGTTTTGTCGACGCTGAAGATCGCCAGAAGTATGGAAATCGTGGCCAAAATGATTATAATGACCAGATTGACGAACCCGAGGCTAATCCCGGCCGTGCTCATTCCCTTTCCTTCCAGCGATCCCGCCGACCGTTTGATTTGGCCCCTGGCGATGAAGCCGAAAACGATGGCCAGGACGGCACCAGCGATGGGGAGGCACATAAAGGAGAGCAAACCCAGGATGAGTGAAGCTATGGCCAGACCGCTGGTTGCAGGGATCGGCCGCCGGAAGGCCGGTGGGGGCGGAACAGGAACGGCTGGTCCGGCAGCGGCGCTTTCTCCACCCGCTGCCTTTGCCCCGCATCTACGGCAGAAAGCCTCACCTGGCCCTATTTCGCTGCCACACTGCCTGCAATCCATGGGAACTCCCTGCTCATTCCTTACCATTACGTCATAAGTATTGTAAATGCCGCGCCCCCATCCTGTAAAAAGCAGAACCCTACACAAAGGTGTCAGGCACCTTTGTGTAGGTCCCAGGGGCCCACAAAGCATAGGCCCTTTGGGCAGGTCTGAAGTTAAAGTGCATTTAGACCGATTTAAGTGTAGACATGTCTATACAGACATAGAGGTGTAATTTGACCGAAGAAATCAGTTCGCAGAGGTCGCGGCTGGAGCGCGAAAGACTGCTTCGCCTCTCGCAAAAACAGGAATCGAGGAAAAAAGCCGAAAGCATCGATCCGGCATCTCCGCCCGCCGATGATAATTTCCGAATCCTTGTCGAGAACAGCCTCGATGTCATTGCTGTGTTAAAAACAGACGGCGGGATTTCGTACATCAATCCTGCTTCCAAGAAGGTGCTGGGCTACGAACAATATGAGCTGCTGGGGAGGAGTATCTTTGAGCTGATCGATGAAAACGATCTTCCTCTCGTAAGGGATAAGATCTCCGCCTTGATCGCAGGTACCGATCCGGAAACCGTTATCGAGGCGCGCTTCTTGCATAAATACGAGCATTGGGTGTTTTTGGAAGGAGTGGGCAGAGCATTCTCCATTGGGCAAGAGCCGGCCGGCGTTCTCTTCAATTTCAGGGATATCACCGGTCGAAAAGCGGCCGAGGAGGAAATCGTCCGGAGACAGGACTATTACATGTCACTCGTCCGGCAATCGTCGGATATGATCAGCATTCTCGAGGAGGACTTGAGCATCCGTTGGGCGAGCCCCGCTATGGGGTACATAACGGGCTACAGGCCGAATGACGCATACGGTAAATCTCTTTTCGATTTCATCCACCCTGATGATTGGCAGGGACTGAAGGATGCCGTCGAAGAGGCTCGAGCGGAGCCGGATTCCTCGACCCCCATTGAGATTCGTTTCAGGCATAAGAGCGATTCCTATCACTATCACGAGGCCGTTTTCGTAAATCGGATGCAGGACCCGGCCATAAACGGATTCGTCGTAAATTCGAGGGACGTTACCGAGCGCAGGCTCGTGGACGACGATCTCCGCAAGCATCGCGAACACCTGGATGAATTAGTGGAAGAACGCACCCAGGATTTGGAGGAATCCCATCAGCAATTGAGGTGGGAGATAGCCGAGCGCAAGCGCGCCGAGGAGGAGCTGAAACGAAGCGAGGCATATTACCGCGATCTCGTCAGCAATGCGATGGATATGATCATCGTGCTCAATGAAGATATGACCATGCGTTACGTTGGACCATCCATTCAAGAACCGCTCGGATATGACTCCGGGGAACTGGTAGACGAGAGTGCTTTTGATTTCTTCCACCCGGAGGATATCGTCCTCGGTCTGCAAACGATGAGAGAAAGCTTTGATAAACCCGGACAGGGCCTGAAGTTGGAGCTGAGGGTAAGGCATAGGGACGGGAGCTGGCATTACCTGGAATGCATAGGAAGGAACCTCCTCAACGATCCGATAATGAAGGGTTTTGTGGTCAGTGCTCGAGATGTTACCACCCGCAAACTTGCGGAGAATTCGCTGCGAGACTCCGAAGAACTGTACCGTACTCTCGTGGAGGAAATGGAAGATGTGGTCTTGACCTGGGACACAAAAGGCATCATAGATTTCGTCAGCTCATCTATTTCCGGACTCTCTCAATACGGCCCGGAAGATATGATCGGACATTCCGTGATGGAATTCCTGCATCCTGATGATATGCCAATCGCTATACAGAGGATGAAGGAGATAATCGGGGGCAGGGTAATCGAACCTCGAGAATACAGGGTGTTCGATAAGGATGGAAGTCTGAACGTGGTGCGAATCAGCGCCAGTGCGCTCTGGCAGGACGGTGAGGTCACCAAACTGGTCGCCGTAATGTCCGATATGACGGAAAAGAAACTCGCCGAACTGGCGCTCAAGGAGAGCGAGGCGAAGTATCGCACGCTTTTTGAGGCCTCAGCGGATGGCATTTGTATCATTGATGAAAGCACGGAAGAGATCATGGACTGCAACCCGGCCGCATTACGAATGTTCGGATACACCGCTAACGAAATGAAGGGGCTCAAGGCGTTCGACCTGATAGCGCCGGAAACACGGGCGCAGGCAATAAAGGACCTGGAGCAGGGATTGGTTCACGATAATTTTTCAATTGAAGCAGCCCATGTCCGGAAGGATGGTTCGGTTTTTCCGGTAGAGGTTGTCGTGGGAAAGGCCGTACTGAGCGAGCAGACATACAAGATTGCCTTCATGAGGGACATCACCGCGCGGAAGCTGGTGGAGGAGGCTTTGCGAGAGAACGAGGAGAAGTTCAGGCTCATCAGCGAGCAGTCCTTAATGGGCCTGATAATCGTTCAGGATGACATCAACAAGTACGTCAATAAGGCTGCGGCGGATATCTATGAGCTATCGGCCGAAGAGGCGCAGCGAATAGCCAATTTCATATCATACATTCATCCTGAGGACCGTGAATTCGTGATCGACCAGGTAAGAAGGAAGCAATCAGGCGAAGGCGGCCAGGTTAATAATTACGTACACAGAATCATCACCAAGAACGGAAATCACAAGTGGGTGGAGGTATATTCGAAGACCGTGTTTCTCGATGGCCGGCCGGCCGATTTGGTCACCATGGCGGATATAAGCGACCGCATATGGATGCAGGAGGAAATCAAGCAAAGAGAAGCGTACTTCCGCTCGGTTATAGAGAACAGCATCGACGCAGTGGCCATTCTGGGCAACGACGGCAAACTCGCCTTCATCAGTCAGGCCGTGGAGAGAATCCTTGGGTATAGCGTCGATGAAGTAATGAATCTTAGTCGGTCGGACCTGATCCATCCCGATGACTTGGAAAAAGCGACTGCCTCTCTCGGTGACGTCCGGAATCGTCCCGGGGCGCACGCACGAGCAAGCCTGCGGGCAAAGCACAAAGACGGCAGCTACCGGGATATCGAAGTTTCCGGAACCAACCTCCTCGATGATCCGGCCGTTAAAGGCATCGTGGCCAGCATCCGCGATGTCACCGAGCCGAAAAGGGTGAGGGAGCGAATGGAAATGATCAACCATCTCTTCCTCAGCCTGGGGGCGGATCTCGTCCTCAATATGATAAAGATCGTCGAGGCCTGTAAGGATGTGATGGGAGTCGATCTTGCCGCCTACAGCAGGATCGAAAAAGGAAAATTTTCGACGCTGTCGACCGTGGAGGGTGAAGACAGCTTGTTCATAACCGACCAACCCGAGGATTTCATAGCTCACAGGATCATTTTATCCAACCGGGAGGAGCCCTGGATCATGTCGGATGTGAGTAGCTTCCCGGATGCTCGGGAAGATCTCTTCGTTCTCAAATATGGATTCAAATCCATGGTCGGATATCCGGTTTTCGAAAAAAAAGAGGCAATCGGCGCGCTGTGTATTTTTAGCGAGACAAGCAGGGAATTCGGTCACCAGGAGATCGAACTTCTGGGAATGCTGGCGCGAGCGCTCTCGGTCGAGGAGGAGAGGCTCTCCCAGGAGCAAAGCCTCAAGGACTTTATCGATGTCGCTTCACATGAACTCAGGCACCCGATTACCCTGATGAAAGGTTATGCACTGACACTCAGGGACTACGGCGCCAGGCTGAGCGAAGACGCTCGGCAAGAGTACCTTACCATCATAGGTCAAGGCGCGGACCGTCTGGATATGCTGATTAAAGAATTGCTCGATGTCGCCCGCATCGAAAGAGGGCGCTTCATGCTGGCAAGACACGAAGTCCGGCTTGAGCCTCTGCTGGAAAGAGCTGTGGGTGAAATGCGGGGTAAGGGTTGCAGCGACCGCTTCAATGTTTCCATACCGCGGGAAATGGCTCCCCGGCGAGTAGATCCGGAGAAGTTGGTGAGGGTGCTGGTCGTCCTGTTGGATAATGCAGTGATTCACACCCCGGAAGGAACTACTGTCGAGATCATAGCCCAGGAAAAAGATAGGAAGGCGCTGATATCGGTATTGGATCAGGGGCTGGGTATCCCCGAGAAAGACAGGGAAAGGATTTTCGATCGCTTTTATCAGGTCGAGGATGCCCTTCATCATTCAGCTCCAGGAATGGGCTTGGGCCTCTATATCGCGAAGGAGATAGTAGAAGCGCATGGCGGCAGGATATGGCATGAGCCTCGGGAAGAAGGTGGCTCAGTCTTCCGCTTCACCATCCCCTAAACGGGGTCGATGCCTAAACATAAACATTTTTCCATTAATAAAGGGTGAGCCGTCGATAATAACGAGAAAATATTTATGTTTCAGGCTCGACCCCCTACACATTCTGTAAGCCTGTCGGGGGCCCACTTAGGAGACTACGGGACCGTGAAACGGAATATGGATCCTCCACCCTCACGCGGTTCGTACCATATCCTGCCGCCATGCGCCTTCACGATCTCGCGTGCGATATAAAGTCCCAGACCTATCCCCGGGGATTGGTGGTGTATCGCATCTTCCACCTGATAAAAACGTTCAAAGATCTGTTCGCGGTCTTCCACCGGCACTCCGATGCCTCTGTCCATTACCGATATCCTCACGGCTCCGTCATAGAGATCGCCGGTTACTTCGACCTGCCCATGGTCGGATGAATGCTGGATGGCATTATCGAGGAGGATAACCAGCACCCGCACCAGCTTCTCGGTATCTACCTTACGGGAACCCAAGTCGCCGGTGACCGTAAGTGAGAAGCGATCCTTGAAGCCCTTCCCTGCCATCTCCTCGATTGCGCGTTTGAGCAGGTCTTCGAGAGCAATATTCTCTCTCTTCAATAGGAAGCGCCCCTGCTCGATGCGGGAAATGTCCAGCAGTTCCTTTATCAGCTCATTCAGTCGATCCGCCCCCTCGTTTATGATATTCAGATAATTATACCGGCTATCTTTATCCATTCGTTCCCCGTAATCCCTGAGTGTCAGTGCATAACCTTTCATCAGGGTAATCGGGTGCCTGAGTTCATGTGAAGCGACATCGATAAAGTCCTTGAGGCTTTGCTCCTGGGAGAGCCTCTCTTCCTCGACCAAAAGCGCCTGGGCGAGGGTGCCCATGATCTTTACCTCCTGGGTTGAAAACACCTTGCCTTTCACATAGAAGGCGAACAGACAGCCAATCGTCTTCTCCCCCCGTATTACGGGATAAGCCGCTAGTGCGCTTGTGCCTGATTTTTGCGCGACTTGGCTCGAGCCTCGATATTCGCCAGCCGCCAGGTCAGTTAGCAGCAGGGGTTCCCTGCTATCTCCCGTTATCATTTCATAAGCCATCTTTTCCGCCACCGCATCCGCCATCTCGAAAACCCTCACATTCGCATCTGTCGATAAGATGTAGAATTTCCCGGAAACGATGCGGTAATAGGCAGCGAGGGGTGCGCCGAGAATGTCACGGCAGGCGACGACGATTCTTATCACGTTCTCCTGGAAATTAGGCCCCTGATTTAAGAAGACTTCGTTAAGCTTCTCTAACCGTTCAGTCATCAAACGCCGTTCGGTGATATCTCTTGCGTTTACGACTACTCCTTTAACAGCCGGATCTTCCAGCAGGTTATATGCTATTGCCTCAAAATCTATCCATGTTCCATCTTTGTGAATAAATCGAACTTCCCGGCGTTCGGTTTCACCGGGATGCGCCAGTAGATTCCTCCAACCTTCCCGCGCCTTCTTCATATCGTCTTCGTGCATCAATGTGTAGAATGGCTGTCCGAGTAGTTCGCCGGCTGCATATCCGAGTGTGCTTTCAATCGAAGGACTTTCGTAAGTGATCTTGCTTTCTCCGCCGATGACGAGAATGATATCGCTGGCATTTTCGATAACGCTTCTGAATCGTTCCTCGCTTTGCTCTATTTTTTCCAGCATGGTATTTATTGAAAGCTCGAGGCTCGAAAGTTCATCTCCTCCCGCCACTTCGACGCGCGCGTCGCGACTGCTGCTTGCCCCTATCTCGGTTATTTCGTTGCTGAGAGTGGCTACCCGTCTGATAACCAGTTTCTCGAGAAGCAGCCAGATCGCAAGGCCGAAGATGAGGCAGGCAACAAAAAGGAATATGGAAAAATATGTCATGAGGAGCAGGCCGCCCTTATATATATCCCTGTTTGTTTCGACCTTCAGGATGAGCGCCGGGTTACCCTGGATGTCGTCTACCACTGCATAGCCGGCAATTCGATGGTCATTGACCGGTTTAAGGAAACTCTCTTCCCCGCGCAATAATTGGTCCTGCGCTTCCGCATAATCCCCCTGAGAAGCGTGTCCGGCATCAATCGGTCGCAGGTCCACGGGCTGATTGCTTAATTCGGAAAGACTCGCAATCTCCTTTTCATCGATGTACCTGGCAACAATAAGAGTTCCCCCGGCCGGCCCGTCTCCCTTGCTGACAAAGGTCGGTTTGCGGGCTACAAGCAGAGGGGCTTCGGGGAGAATAACGATTCCTTTCATTGATTCAGGCTGCCCGCTGAGATAAGAGCACAAGCCTTCGACTATTGGAGCCTGCGTTTCATCCTGCTCGGTCGTTGTGAAGATGACTTGGCATGATGAGTCGAGGAACAAGATTAAATCGACCCTTAAAGGGTTGAGCATCCAATCGTCCGCATTGGATTCGGCGAAAGCCTGCTTCCATTCAGTGATAAAGGCATAGGAATCATTCCAGATCGATAAGCCCCTCAATGCCGTGTCCATATACTCGAGATTGTCCGAGAATGCCTTGAGCGCCCTGTCTAGTTGATTCTGCACCTCGTCCTTTTCCAACCTTTGGAAATTGCTTCTGATGAAGACCCAGGAGATGCCGTTGAGGAGAATGAGAAGCGCAACCGTAATAACCGACAAAACCAGAAGCGTTTTCTTACGCAGGGACACTGGCGACCTCCGAAACCCCGGGTCTTGATTCCTTTTCAGGTTCTGGATGCCCATTCCTTGTGGGCTATAAGAGCTATTTCGGTCGCAGGAGTGGTTCGACTTAACACTTGACAGAGCCGCAAATACATCGGGGTCACTTTAAGAGATCCAAGTCAGGGGAAAATTCGTCCTAAGCCCTTTTGCCCGGGCCGGCTCTAAAAACCCAAGTGGCGGTGGTTGTTGGCCGGATATAGTAATATATATAATCGATTATGCTTCAAGAGAACCACGGACGGATACTCTTCTAAATTAATTTGCGGCGGATAGAAGGAGACACGCTATATGAAGAATAAGCTGGTAATTTATGGAAAAGTGTTCAATCCGGGCAAGGTGATCGACAACCCGAGTGACAACGAGCTGCGAGCCCGCGCCTTGGAGCAAGGCGGAGTCATTACCCAGGCGGGTAATCTGGCGGTAATAACCAAGGTGAGGAGTCGCAGCGCCAAATTCACCGAGATTTTCCACGACAAGCAGCCGGATGAGAAAGACCTGAAGCTGATCGAAGACGTTTTCGATTACCTCGAGGATAAGGAAGTCATCCAACTCGATCGGCGTATGTGCATGCACTCGGATTTCCTTTTCCACGCCCGCGTCTATATAACTTCCCAATACGCACGCATACCGTTGATGTGGGGCAATACGCTCTTCGAGGAGGAAAACAAGGACAACGATCCCGATTTCATAACTATCACCGTCGCCGAATGGCCGGAGCGAAGGGTCATGGTTTTCCCCGAGGAGGGGCTGACCATAATCCTGGGCACCGACTACAAAGGGGAAAACAAGAAGGCTATGTTGCGCCAACTCATGTATGCGGTAAAGAAGAGGGGCTGTCTCGGGCTGCATGCCGGGTCTAAGATGATCCGCGTCGAGAAGGATAGCCTGCTCCAGGACGTGGGCTTCCTGTTCTTCGGGCTTTCGGGCACCGGCAAGACCAGCCTGACCTGCCATTCACATTGGCTGAATTACCCCGAGGGGGTGGTTATACGGCAGGATGATGTGGTCATCCTGGAACCGAGCGGGAGCGCCATGGGCACCGAGAACTCCTACTATGTGAAGACCGACGCACTGGACCTTGATTCGCAGCCGCTTCTCTATTCAGCCTGCCTCAGCAGGCGCACCATTCTCGAGAACGTAAAAGTCTACGAGGACGGCATGAGGATCGACTTTTATGACAGTTCCATAACCTCAAATGGTAGAGCCATGGTGAAGAGGAGCGACGTGGCTTTCACCGACGACGAGATCGACCTGCCTCGAGTAAACAATATAGTGTTCATAACCCGCAGGAACGATGTTGTTCCCCCTATCGCCCGCTTGAGCCCGGAATTCGCCGCCGCCGCTTTCATGTTGGGGGAGTCGATCGAAACATCCGCCGGTGATCCGACAATGGCGGGAAGAGCTATCAGGGTGGTTGGAACAAATCCCTTTATCGTCGGCTCGGAATCGGAAGAAGGTAATATCTTCCTTTCTATACTCAAACGCAACCCCGGCATCCGTTGCTACATGATGAATACGGGGAGGGTGGGGGCGACCGAAGGATCGGCGGGGGAAAACATCACGGTCAAGGATTCGGTGAAGATCATCGAGATGATAGCGCGTGATGAGATCAAATGGAAGCAGGATTCCTTCTGGGGGTATGACGTGCCGGAGGAGGTACCGGGCATGGACCACCGGCGCTTCGAGCTCAATAATTTTTACCAGCCGAGCGAGATAGACACCTTAAAGGAGAGCCTGCGCAAGGAACGTATCGAATGGCTGGAGAGGTTCGACGGCTTGGATCCGAGCATAATAAACGCCATAAGGGGCGGTTGATCGAACGGAAACGCCTATGCACCAGGATGCCGAATATTGGAACCCCGAATTCGAACTACTGGACCGGGAGGCTATCGAAACCCTGCAGCTCCAGAGGTTGAAGGAAACCCTTGAACGGTGTGATCGTAGCCCTTTTTATAAAGAGTGGTTCCAAAAAGCCGGGTTTGATCCGGCTTCAATCGCTTCGCTGGCGGATATCGCCAGGCTGCCTCTTATGGATAAGGCAACCCTGAGGAATACCGATCCCACCAGCTTCCTGACCGTCGGCATGGAAGATATAGTCCGAATGCACTCCTCATCCGGGACCAGCGGCCAGGCGACGGTTATTTTTCATACAGCCGGTGATATCAACACCTGGTCCAATATGGTCGCTCGTTGCATATATATGGCCGGCGTGCGGCGCTCCGACGTCTTTCAGAACATGATGGGTTACGGCCTCTTCACCGGCGGCTTGGGACTGCATTACGCGGCAGAGAGGATCGGGGCCATGGTGATCCCGGCCGGTTCCGGAAACAGCAAGCGCCAGATCCAATTGATGATGGAATTCAATACTACCGTCATCCACATCATACCGAGCTACGCCCTCTATCTATTGGAAGTTTTCAAGGAGATGGGGGTCGATCCGCGGCGGGATACGCATCTGCGTATAGCAGTACTGGGAGCCGAGCCGCATACGGAAGGGCTGCGCTCGCGTGTGCAGGAGGCTTACGGCCTCGAGGCGTTCAATTGCTATGGTCTCTCGGAGATGAGCGGACCAGGCGTTGCTTTTGAGTGCCCCGAAAAAAAAGGGCTGCACGTGTGGGAGGATTATTACCTGCTGGAGGTAGTCGATCCGGTTACCATGCAGACGGTTGAGGAAGGTGAGGAAGGGGAACTCGTATTTACGTCCCTCTGCCGCGAGGGCATGCCTCTTCTTCGCTATCGAACCCGCGACCTGGCTTCAACTTATGCGGGCGATTGTGCTTGTGGGCGTTCCCACCGGCGCATCTCGCGAATAAAGGGACGAAGCGATGATATGTTCATCGTGAAGGGTGTAAACATTTTCCCCATGCAGGTTGAAAAGATTTTGCTGGCGGCGCTGGGCATAGGCTCCAATTATCGGATAATTCTGGATACAATCGAATCGAAGGACGAGATGCGGGTGCTGGTCGAGGTGTCCGGCGAGATGTGGCATGGCGAGGTGAACGAGTTGAACAGATTGAAGGCGGGAATCGCCGAGGAGTTGAGACGGGAGATCCTGATAAGTCCGGTAATCGAACTGGTCGAGCCCGGGTCCCTTTCCCAGACCGAGGGTAAAGCGGTTCGCGTCACGGATAAGAGGAACCAGGCGAGGAGGGATTGAGGATGGCGCAGCAGATCAACGTTTTCGCTCAGAACCAGCCGGGAAGGCTCGAGAGGTTGACCCAGGTCTTGATGGAAATCGGCATCAATATCCGGGCTATAACCATTTCCGGTTCCGAGGACTACGGCGTGCTCAAGCTCCTTGTCGATGATCCGCCCAAGGCATTCGAAGCACTGCAGGTTGAAGGATTCTCCGCTTTTATGAAAGATGTAGTGGCCGTGGTGATGGACGATCAACCGGGCGGACTCTTCCGTGTCTGCCGGGCTTTGGGAGAAAGGGGCGTAAATGTGGAGGATGCTTACGGCTTCGTGGTGAAAGACAGGCAAACGGCGATCCTCGTCATTGAGGTAGAAAAAATCCCTGAAGCCGAAGAGATCGTAACCGGTGCCGGTTTCCGGATCATGAGCGACGAGGAACTATACTCCCTCTAGTGCCACCCGACAAGAACCCACACAAAGGTGTCAACCTACACAAAGGTGTCAGGCACCTTTGTGTAGGTTAAGAAAATATTGATGTTCAGGCTCGACCCCCCCGCTTTGTCGTTCAGGCTCGACCCCGTGTTGGTACCTCGCGATGTATAATATTCTTACTGGTCATCGTCGGCGGATCAGGGGTGTGACAAGGTGCATTTCCCTTCCTCATCATGGGGTTCGGTTATCCAGAACCTTGAAGAAGGATTAGTTTCCTTCAACCGGGATATGGAAGTCATTAATGCCAACAAAGCGGCCTTGAAGCTAATGGGATTGGCTTCCCTCGAAGCCATTGAACCGCTTATCGAAAAGATTATCGATCCCGAGATACGGACCCTCGTCTTATCCGGCGTCGAGGTTCTGAATGTACCCCTACGATGCGATCTGCACGAAGAAGAAACCAATTGCCTCTGTTCTTATATCCCCGTTATTCCCGAGGGTGGCGCCGAAGTCCACGGTATGATCGTTCTCATTAAACCCGGCATGGTATCCTCGGTGCCTCCCGTTGAAAGTTGGCTCGAATGGGGCCGGCGCTATATCAATCAGGTTATCCTGAACCTGCGGGAGGGCGTGTGCTACCTTGATACCAAGGGCCGCATCATCTATGCCAATCGAACCTTCAAGGAGATGTCGAACAGCTCTTTCGAGGAAATTTCCGGCCAGCATATCGCGTCCGTCCTCAAGCCCACTTGCAGACCCCTTTTCTTAATGGAAGCGGTGGAGAAGACGGTCAAGGAAGGAAGCTGGCAGGGGGAATTCGAAGTGCGGTGCGCCGAAGGTCCGAGGGCGTTGCTGGCGACCTCGGCAAAGGTCAGCAGCGAGGAAGGCAAGGATCTGGGGATTGCTATTTTTGCCCGGGACATAACCGAGCGCAAGTGGCTGGAAAGTGAGATGCAGTGGCGCAATCAGGAGTTGAGCCTGGTATACGATCTGCTCCATCTGACCACGGCATATCAGGATCTCGAGGAGGGTCTGAAGCAGTTGCTTGCACGCATCCTTCCCATCGTCAAGGCGGAAGCGGGCGTCATTTACGTTTGCGACTTGAACGCTTACGAGCCCCAGTTGGTGACCTACCAGGGATTGGCCTATCGAAGCGCCAAGGATTTGACTTCCGGAAAGGAAGGCAAGCTGCTCACTCGGAAAATCGTGCAAAGCGCAACAGGCGTGATCTTCAATCGCGAACCGGGGCAGGGGCATAGCATATTGTCGGGCAGGCGGGGCGAACTCCTCTCGCTGGCGGCGGTCCCTATATCTTCCATGACGCGAAGCGCCGGCGTGTTGATGGTCGGGCATAAGGAGAGCGGGCACTTTGGTGACAACGAACTGCGAGTATTACTATCGTTGGCTTCTCAGATCGGCGTTGTCTTCGAACTTGCCGGACTGCTGGACGACCTGCGGAACAGGTTGGAGGAACTGGGGCGGGAGCGGGATTTTTCCCGCGCCCTGGTAGATAGCATGCCGAGCGCCCTGGTGCTCCTCGATAATCGCGGTCGTATGGTCTATATAAACCAGCGTTTCAGCGAGCTTCTCGGATATACCTTGGGGGAAGTGGAAAATAATTCCTTCAGCTCCTTGGTGATCCCGGGAGGGAGAAAGAAGATCATGGCGGATGTGATGATCAGGGAACGCAGCAGTGGCGTTTGGCTCGATGCCGATCTGATTGATAAGTGGGGGGATACTCTCGCAGTTCTCCTCACCTCGACCCCAAGGCCGTTCGAATCGGGTGAATACAGCGGCGCGATCGTAACTATAACCGATGTCTCAGAGCAGCGCGCCAGGGAAATAGAAGCGCAGGAGATAGGGGAAACCGCGAAAGGGCTGAGCCGGGAACTGGCCGGAGCCCGGGATTCGCTGCAGCTGCTCGATTCCAGAAAGGAAGCCTATCTTTTCATGGTCCACTATGAGGTGGCCACGCCCTTGAAGTACATAGGGGAAGAAATCGGGAGCCTGGAAAAAGGCATGGCCGATATTCCTCCTGATGAGGCGCGATCCAGACTCCAACGGATGCGGCAGGTACTGAGACGGCTGGAGCGCCTGGCGTTGGATATTCAAGATGCCGCCGGCATGGAGAAAGGGAAGTTGAGACTCCGGCGCCGGGAGATGAATTTGTGCGAGATGACATCCCGGGTAGTAGATGAGATCGCGGATGGGCAAGAGCTGAGCATATCCCTTGATTTGCCGGATGAGTCGATAATCGGCCGGGCCGACACCTTGAGAATGGAACAAGCACTCATGTGCGTTCTCAATCATGCCATGGAGTCTTCACCCGAAAGCGCAATGCGCGTTTCCTTGAGCCATAAGGGCAACGAGGCTCATTGGCAGATCGAGAACACCGGCACCGCGGGGGAGTCGAAAACACTGCAAAGTCTGAACGACATCATTTCCGGAAAAGGACTGCCGGGGATGGAATCGAACGTGGATACGGGCTTCTTCATCTGCAACCATGTAATCACTGCCCACGGCGGCAGTATGCGCGTGGAGGAGTCCGGCGACGGCACTGCTATATGTTTCTCAATCCCCCTGTAGGGCAAAAATACTCCGAAGACCTTTGGACACGGTTCGCCTCGTTGAAAGGAAGCCATGAAGTACGGAAGAGAGATCTCTTCGGGCGGTGTGCTCTATCGGCTTACCGGGGACGGTTACGAGGTGGCGCTGATCGTGGTCGAGAGCGGCGCTAATGCCTTGCCGAAAGGGCTTATCAACAAGGGCGAGAGCCCTGAAGAAACCGCAACGAGGGAAGTACACGAGGAAACGGGGATGTGGGGGGAAATCGAGGCGCCCCTCGGATCGATAAATTATTATTACTATTCCAAGGAGCGGGATACCAGGTACTTTAAGAACGTCACCTTTTTCCTCCTCCGCTACGTCAGTGGCAGTGAAAGCGATCATGATTTTGAGGTCGAAGAAGTGCGGTGGGTCCCGGCCGAGGAAGCGGAAGGCCTGTTGTCATATAAGGGGGAACGGGACGTGATGCGTCGGGCCACGGAAGCCCTTAAGCGTAAATCGCCGCGCACCGGAGAATCACATTCGAAGGGTTTGGGGGGCGGTTGAGCGGGGACGAGACGAAGCCACTGATATATACGCTTGGGACCAGCACCAGGACAGGAGATACATCGCGTTCGCCCTCGAGGACCGGGGATGTGAGGTAATCCGCATCCTCGACGCTTCCAGGGACTGGAAATCCACCCGCCGGTAGGATTAACCCTCCATTTGAGCCTATCTCGCCGCTTCGGCAGCGTTAAATCACCCGCGAGGGGGATAGATGCAAGGCCGGCCATTATCGAAATTAAGAATAAAGGCATTTACCGGTTGGTATCGATAGGAGGCGCCGCATGTTCTTTCGATCAAAAAGAAAAAACCATCAATACTCCCCGCTTGCCGTAAGAAACGAGAATACCGACGAAATTGTGGCGCGCACCGAAAAGAGCAGGATGGAATTGGTATATGTCTCGGTCGTTATCATCCTGCTGCTCACCGGCGGCGTCATCGTCTACGCTTTCAATTTCGAGATGATGAACGCCCTCTTCGACTCCGCTTACTTTGATAACCTGGTTCGCATCAGCCTTGCCCTCCTCATCGTGTCATTCATAGGCTACCTGATACAAAGAGAGAGGAACTACAGCCGCCAATCGAAAGCCATCTTCGATGAGTTAAACACTACTACCAAGAGTTTACAGCATCGAATGGACGATCTTACCGGGGTCCTCGAAATAAGCAAGCTGGTTGCCATCGCCGACGATCTGCACACGACCCTTGAGAAAAAGATGCCGCACATGAAAGGCCACTGGAAAAGGGTCGCGTTTTATTCGGCCGAGATCGCCCGCAAGATGGAACTGGACGATGACTATGTCCGTCTCATCGAAAGAGCTGCAAACCTGATGGATATCGGCATGATTCAGGCTTCCGGCAACCTCCCGGATGACATTTTCACCAGACGGGAATTGGCCTCCGCGGAGAAGGATATTATCAAGAGGCATCCTTTATCCGGAGCGGATATGCTGCAAGCCATCAGGCCGAACTGGGAGATTATCCCATTGGTCAGGGGACACCACGAATGGTGGAACGGCATGGGCTATCCGGATGGGCTCAAAGGGGAGGCCATCCCGTTGGGAGCGAGGATCCTGGCCGTTGCCGATTCCTTCGTCGCCATGACCTCGTGGCGCTCCTACAGGGAGATGATGGAGGCCAGGGAAGCGGCTATTGAGATCAACGCGTATAGCGGGGTGCAATTCGATCCCAAGGTGGTAAATGCCTTCCTGGCCGTCGTAACGCCCCGTATTTACGGAACGGCCAAGGATTCGGATAAGCAGGATGAGCTCGATCTCCTGAGGGAGATCAACGGGATCATCATGGGAGTAGATACGAAGGATCCGCCCGAGATGTAGTAAGTTTGATGAAAAAAAGGGCGGGTCACGAGGCCCGCCCTTTTTAAGTGCCGTCGGGTTATACTATTTTTAGGTTCGGACCGGTTAGCGTCGGAAAGTGAGGAAATATGCGAAAGAGATACTTGGCGGCAATAATAATGCTTCCTTGCTTCGTTCTGGTTGTCTCTCTCCTGATAACGGCATGCGGCGGCAGCGGGCGCGAAGGCCTTCCGAAGAGGCAACTGCCGGACAGTGCCACGCCGGAAAAAATAATGTTGGAGGGCTTGAACGCCACGGACGCAGCGACCAGCCTGCACTTCGATTTTAACTATTCGGTTATGGTCCCGCCCACCGGGCAGCAGACTTACACCAGCGAGATAAAGTTCGAGGGGAATGGGGACTTCGACTCAAAAAGCGGCAATGCAACCGGATATATGAATTGGCTTTCTTTTGAAACGGAGATAAATTGGGTGATTTTCGAAAATAAATACTACTTTCAAGTAGCGGATCAGGAGTGGTATGAATTGCCGGCGGGTTCGCAACTGGGCGTCCCCAGCATTTCTGAAATCTCTCGCAGTACCTCCGAATATATGGATAACTTCGAGAAGATCAACCGCCTCGAGGACGAAACCGTCAACCAAAGAGACTGTTACCATATTGTGCTGGTACCGAATTATGAAAAGATCATGAGCAACGAGCAGTTCCTCGAAAGTATAAAGGGCGAGGCGGTTCAATCCAATGAGGAGACCCTCGAGAACATTGATGAACTGAAGCAGGATCTGGAGAATGCCAGCGTCAATTATGAATACTGGATCGATAAGGAATATCTGGTCTTGAGGCGGCTGCTGACCAATGTCGAAATGGTCCACACGGGAGATGCCGAGAATCCCTCGTATACGGCAAAACTCATAAATGAAATAGATTTCCCCAGCTACAACATAAAAATTGAGGTAGCCCCGCCGCAAACCTCGATGCTGTATCAGGAGTCCTCGTAGATTCGTGAAGAATAGCCCGAATAGCCCGGAGGTGCTGGATTTGAAGAACAAGACTATCGTCATAGCCGGTCTACTCATCATTGTAATGCTGGCGGTGCTTCTTATCGCCGGCTGCGGCTCAAAAGCGCAGGATCCGCAGGAGAGCCTCAACCAAGCGGTACAAAGCGCCCGAGAGGCGGAAAGCGTCAAGGCGCAAATTAACGTGACCGTAAGCCCGCAAGCAGGAACGACAGGGATGGGCGTAGACGTACAGGGGGACGCCGGACTGGATATGAAGGCCAAAACAATGGAGGCATCTCTGAGTGCTATGGGCATCAGCCTTGACTTACGTTACGTTAATTCCTCCGGCTATTTGAAATTCGGAAGTACCTGGTACGAATTGACAGGCGAATTAGTGCCGGGAATCGGCAAAGATACCCTTGACGGCTTTGTGAACCTCCTCGCCGGTTACCCCGATCTCTTTTCTAATGTAGCTGAAATAACCAAGGCCGGCGACAAAAAAGTAGGTAATTACGACTGTACGAATTACGACGTTACTCCGGATCTCAATGCCCTGGCTGCCAATGCTTCAATTCGGCAATTGGCCGAGCAGTTGGGCATGGAGAGCGGCAGCCTGGCGGACACACTGCAGCAAGCCGGGCTCGAGATGCAGATCGCCATCCAGAAAAGCGAACCGATCATCCGTGAAGTCTTTATAGCGGCAAACGCAGACATGCCACAGGGTGGCAAAATCATGGGAATACCACTCCTTCCGGCTAAAGCCCATATCGAAACAGTGATAGATTTCCCGGAGTACGGTATTGCCGTTAAGGTAGAAGCGCCCCAGGGAGCCAAGCCGTTTACGGGAATCGGAGATCTTCTTGGACTTTAGCTGCGCATATTATTTTCGCGATTTCGAGCGGCGGCAGGTCTATCACCTTGAATTCTTGAAAGCCGGCTAAGCTCAAGCTTTCCAGCCATTCGGGCACGGTAGCCCAATACTCCCCATCCTCGGTAACGGTCGGAACGAGCGCTGCCAATGTGATAAGCATCATCTCATAGGCCCCGTGCTCAAGCGAGAGGAGCGCCTTGGCCACGACTTTTTCGATAATATCCCGGCATCTCGCGGTGTCTTCCTTGCGCCCGGGTACCCCACAGAAGGTGTCCGCGCATATAAATCTTCCTCCCGGCTTGAGGACCCGGGCGATCTCCCTCACACAGTCCTCTCTCAGATCGTAATGTACGTGATGAAGCGCCAGGCTGGTGACAACGTCGTCAAAGGCGGCATCGGGAAATGGTATCGCAAGGGCATGGCCGGCCGCTATCGAAACCCGGTCCGACCCTTCAAAACGCTCGCTGCAGATATCTCGCATTCCTTGCGAGGGATCGACCGCCGCCACCCGGGCACCGGGCAGCTCCTCGAGGATGCGAGCGATCAGGTTACCCGTTCCGCATCCGATGTCGAGGATGTCTTTGTCATCGGCATCCAACTCGGCCACTATCTTCTCCAGAATGTCGAGGTAAAGAGGGTCTGCGAGAAAGATGTTGTCGAACCTGGTTGAGAAATTATCCCAATCCGCCATCGGTTTCCCCCACGGCAAGTTCTTTTTCCAGCACTATTTCACCGCTTTTGAAGCCCAACTCCCCATAGAACTCTATGGCTCTCGCGTTATTGATATCCGCGGCCAGCACGACCACGTTGCATTGCCTTTCGTGCGCGATGCGGAATACTTCATCCAGCAGGCGCCCTCCTAGCCCCTGACTCCTATAGCCTTCTTTGACCACCAGTTCGTCAACTTCCGCCCACGGCTTGTCTTCATAGAGAGATTCACCGATCGTGATGCTCATAAATCCTACGAGAAGGCCGCGCGATTCCGCCACATATATGTATTTATCGCTGTTCGAAAGATATCGTTGGAAGATCGGTCGAATGCCTTGCTTGTCCAGCTTTCCCTTCTCGCCGTGGCTGGAACGCAACTCGAGCACGAGCTCGAAGACGTCACCAAAATCGTCCGGCTTCGCCTCGCGTATGAGGATTTCGTCAGCATGTGGTGCCATTCGTTAAAACCTCCCGGCAATCATCGACTATCTGATATCATAGCGATAATTGGGAAGCAGGAGGTAGGCGAATGTTTTTTCAGGATATGATCATGGCCCTCCAGTCTTACTGGACGGGGCGAGGTTGTATCCTCACCCAGCCCCACGACGTAGAGGTCGGCGCGGGTACTTTTAATCCATCAACCTTTTTAAAAGCGCTGGGTCCCGAGCCCTGGAAAGTCGCATATGTAGAGCCCTCCCGGCGTCCGGCCGACGGTCGTTATGCCGAGAATCCCAATCGCCTCCACCAGCACACGCAGTTTCAGGTGATCATCAAGCCGTCACCGGACGACATCCAAGACGTGTATCTCGATTCGCTCGCCGCCCTGGGAATAAATCCAGGTCTGCACGACGTTCGTTTTGTCGAAGATGATTGGGAATCACCCACCCTGGGTGCTTGGGGCCTGGGCTGGGAAGTCTGGCTGGACGGTATGGAGATTACGCAGTTCACATATTTCCAGCAGGTAGGCTCTATCGATTGCCGGCCGGTATCGGTGGAGCTCACGTACGGGATGGAGAGGCTGGCCATGTACGTGCAGGAGGTCGACAACGTTTTTGATGTCAAGTGGAACAATGATTTGACCTATGGTGACGTCCAGCGCCGGGCCGAAGTGGAGTGGAGCGTTTATTCTTTCGAGCTGGCGGACACCGGTCTCGTCTTCAAGCTATTTGATATCAACGAGGCGGATGCGGGGAGGTTGCTCGAGAAGGACCTGGTTCTTCCCGCTTATGATTGCGTTCTCAGGTGTTCGCACCTTTTCAACATCCTCGATGCAAGGGGCGTGATAAGCGTAACCGAAAGGACCGGTTTCATCGGCCGTGTCAGGGAGCTGGCGAGAGCCGTCGCCTCGGCTTATGTAAAACAGAGGTCCGAGATGGGTTTTCCGCTGCTGAAGGAGGGTGTCTGATTGGCCGAGGACCTGCTGTTTGAGATAGGCACGGAGGAACTGCCCTGGGGGGCTGTCCAGGACGGCCGCAAGCAGCTCCGTGAAAATATGGCCGCCGCTCTCGAGCGGGAAAGGCTGGATCACGAGGAAATATCCATTTTTTCAACGCCCCGCAGATTAACCGCTCTGGTTAAGGGGTTGGCGGGAAGGCAGAAGGATATCGAGTCGCAGGTCCGGGGCCCCTCGCGGGAAAAAGCATATGACGGCGAGGGCAAGCCGAGTGCTGCGGCAATCGGATTCGCCCGATCGAAAGGGGTGCCTGTCGAGGAATTGCAGATATGGGAAGCGGAGAAAGGCGAGTTTGTTTTTGCCGTTATCCGAGAGCAGGGAAAAGACACTTTCCGGATTCTGCCGGAAATGCTCGCTGAGCTTATCCGCTCGTTCTCTTTTAAGAAAACCATGCGCTGGGGCGAAGGTGAATTCCGCTTTGCGCGGCCTATACGGTGGATGGTGGCGCTCTATGGCGAGAAGGTAATCCCCTTAGTCTTGGAAGGAGTAGAGGCGGGGCCGGCGAGCCGCGGCCATCGTTATCTATGCAAAAAAGAAGTGGTCATAGGGAAACCCTCCGATTATCTGGAAGCTCTACGCGAGGGTTGCGTGCTGGCCGACGAAATGGAACGGCGCCGTGCAGTGAAAGAAGGCGTCGAGGAGGCGGTCTACGGAAAGAGCCTCAAGGCTGTTCCGTCACCTGATACGTTGGATGAGGTAATGGATCTCGTCGAGTACCCGCACGTAGTCATGGGCTACTTCGACGAGAAGTATCTGGACTTGCCCCACGAAGTGCTGGAGACGGCTATGCAAGAGCACCAGCGTTATTTCCCCTTGGAGCGGGAGGGCGGTGAGCCGGCACCTGCTTTCCTGGTTGTGCATAATGGCGATACCACCCAAGTGGATGCCATTCGCATCGGCAACGAGCGCGTTCTAAGGGCGCGCCTCGAAGACGCCTCCTTTTTCTTTAAAGAGGACAGGTGCATTTCGCAGGAGCAACGGCTGGAACGGTTGAAGTCCGTGGTCTGGCAAGCGCAACTGGGAAACATGTATGAGAAATCATTGCGCCTCGAGGACTTGTCGGGGGAGATCTCCCGCCTGGCCCACTTGGGGCCCCTGGTTTCAGAGAAGGCGCAGCGAGCGGCGATCCTTTCCAAGACCGATCTGGTCACCGCTATGGTAATCGAGTTTACATCGCTACAAGGGGTGATCGGACGAATATATGCCTCGTTGGAAGGCGAAGATCCCGAGACGGCAATGGCCCTTGAAGAGCAGTACAGGCCGCGCATCGCCGGTGACTCGCTTCCCCAGACTCTGCCTGGCGCGGTGCTGTCGCTCGCAGACAAGGCAGATAACCTGGCCGGCTGCTTCGGGGCCGACTTGATACCTACCGGTTCGGAGGATCCCTACGCCCTGAGGAGGCAGGCTCAGGCGATCATGGCCATTTTGGTAAACTCCGGCATGCACCTCGATTTCCAAGCGATCCTTGAACATGCGGCGGGCAAGTTCGGCTTCCCCGATCCCGCCGCAATCGCCCGGGAAGCCGGTGACTTCTGCCTGCAACGCTGGCGGCAATCCCTCATATCTGAAGGCTTTAGCTACGACCTGGTGGCGGCTGTGCTTCCCCTTGCTCTGCGAGACCCGGCTGATGCCAGAGGGCGCCTTGAGGCCATGCAACATGCGCGAAATGAGGGACTCCTGCAGAAAGCTTATACCGGATTCGAACGGTGCTGGAACCTCTCTCGGAAGGCCGGAAATCACAAGATCGATGAATCTTTGTTGGTCGAGGAGGCCGAGAAAGAATTGTATTCCCGGTTGGTATGGTCGCAGGAGCCTCTACGCGAGTATCTTGACAACGACGAGTATCAGGCGGCGCTTGAAGTTTTATTGGCGCTAGCCCCTCATATCGATCGTTTTTTCGAAGAGATTTTCGTCATGGGAGATGAGCTGCAATTGCGGGACAATCGGCTTGCGCTTCTCGCTAATGTTGCCGGCCTCTTCCTCGAATTCGCCGATTTCTCCCAAGTGGTAACCGGCGAATAAAAAAGGGGTCTGCAAAGGGGTTAACAATGGGGACCTGTCCCCTTTGTTAACCTCGGTGTATTTGGGCATGAAATCCATTATAATTTGACTGTTTCTTTTCGATTCCCATCAAGACATAGGTTCAAGTCAGAAAATTGTTCGAATTGTGAGGAGGAAGCGCGATGGCGGACGTAAAGTACGTATACGATTTTAATGAGGGCGACTCCAAGATGAAGAGCCTGCTCGGGGGAAAGGGATCCAACCTTGCTGAGATGACCAGGCTCAACCTCCCGGTGCCGCCCGGTTTCACCATAACCACGGAGGCCTGCAACTATTATTCTCGTGAAGGGGAATATCCGGCGGGACTCGAGGCGGAGATAGACGAGCACCTGGCCGCGCTCGAGGAGAAGATGGGGAAAAAGCTGGGCGATTCGAAGGACCCCATGCTCGTATCTGTCCGCTCCGGAGCCGCGATATCCATGCCCGGCATGATGGACACGGTCTTGAACCTGGGCCTCAATGACGAATCCGTAGAGGGTTTGGCGGCGCAGACAGGAGATGCGCGCTTCGCCTACGACGCCTATCGCCGCTTCATTCAGATGTTCTCCGACATCGTCATGGAGGTGGAAAGGAGCTTCTTCGAGGAGGAGCTAACCAGGAAGAAGGAAGCGCGGGGCGTAGGGCTGGATGTCGAGCTGGCCGCCAATGATTGGAAGGATCTGGTAGAGAAGTTCAAGGATATCGTGCGGCGGCACGCCGGTCGTGATTTTCCCCGTGATTCCCGCGAGCAGCTCGCCCTGGCTATACAAGCCGTATTTAAATCTTGGAACAACCCGCGAGCCGAAACCTACCGCAAGCAGTACGATATCCCGAGGGATCTGGGAACGGCCGTAAACATCCAAACCATGGTATTCGGAAACAAGGGCGACGATTCGGCGACCGGGGTATGCTTCACGCGCAACCCCTCCACGGGAGAGAATCGCCGCTATGGAGAGTACCTGATCAACGCGCAGGGCGAGGATGTAGTGGCGGGCATACGCACGCCCAAGAGCCTGGACCAATTAAAGGACGATATGCCTGCTATCTACGAACAACTGAACCAGGTTATGGGAGAACTGGAGACCCATTACCGCGACATGCAGGATATAGAATTCACCGTTGAGCAAGACAAGCTATATATGCTGCAGACCCGTACCGGAAAGCGTACGGCGGCCGCTGCGCTGCGGATAGCCGTGGATATGGTATCGGAGGGGATGATCGACAAGCCAGAGGCGGTAGGCAGGGTGCAACCGGAGCAACTGGATCAACTACTGCACCCGCGCCTCGATCCTTCCGTGTCCTATGATGTAATAGCGCGCGGGCTTCCCGCCTCACCCGGGGCTGCGGTGGGGGAAGTGGTCTTCGATGCCGATACGGCCGAAGTGCGGGGGTCACGGGGAGAAGCGGTCATCCTGGTCCGTTGGGAAACGACTCCGGATGACATTCATGGCATCATCAATGCGCAGGGAGTCCTCACCAGTCACGGCGGTATGACCAGCCATGCGGCGGTTGTGGCCAGAGGCATGGGTAAGCCATGTATCTCCGGCGCGGAAATAATAAAAATAAATCAAGCGGAGAGAATCTTCGAGGTTGACAGTCTTGTCGTCCGTGAAGGCGAAACCATCACCATCGACGGCGGTTCCGGAAACGTAATCCTCGGGGCGGCGAAGCTCATTGAGCCCAAGGTGGACGAGAACTTGAGGAGCATCCTCGCCTGGGCTGATGAGATCCGTACTCTAGGGGTGCGCACGAATGCGGATACGCCGGAAGATGCGCGCCGGGCGCGGGACTTCGGCGCCGGGGGCATCGGGCTTTGCCGCATCGAACACATGCTGATAGGAGAAGAACGGCTGCCGATAGTGAGGCGTATGATCCTGGCCGATGACGAGGAAAGCCGCAAACAAGCCCTCGATGAATTGGAGCCGTTGCTCAGGCAGGATTTTCAGGGAATCCTTGATGCCATGGATGGCCTGCCGGTAACCATCAGGCTGCTCGACCCGCCCCTGCACGAATTCCTCCCAAACCTCGGTGACTTGAGGGTGGAGCTGGAGCGCTTGAAGCATACACCCGGTGACCGGGAGGAGTATGAAGCCAAAGAGAAGCTGCTGGCACGAGTAAGGGCGGAGTCCGAGGCCAACCCCATGCTGGGACTGCGCGGCTGCCGCCTGGGGATAGTCATGCAGGGCGTCACCGAGATGCAGGTGCGGGCGATCATAAAAGCGGGATGCGACCTGAAGGAAAAGGGCAAGGACCCGCATGTGGAGGTCATGGTACCCCTGGTCGGTTTCTTGAAGGAATTGGAAATCGAGAGGGAAAAGGTAACGCGGGTGGCCGACGAGGTTATCAAGGAGCGCGGCGTCGACCTCACGTATTCCGTGGGAACGATGATCGAGCTGCCGAGGGCGGCCCTTACCGCCGACCAGATAGCGCAAGCGGCCGACTTCTTCTCTTTCGGTACCAACGATCTCACCCAGACCACCTTGGGTTTCAGCCGTGACGATGCCGAGGCCAAGTTCATGCCCGCTTATGAGGAAAAGGGCATTTTACCCAACAATCCCTTCCAGACCCTGGATGTGGAGGGTGTGGGGAAGCTGATACGCATGGCCCTGCAGTTGGGGCGCGAGACCAAACCCAACCTCAAGTTGGGCATCTGCGGCGAGCACGGAGGGGATCCGCGCAGTATCATGTTCTGCCACGAGGTGGGGCTCGATTATGTGAGCTGTTCCCCGTTCCGAGTGCCGGTGGCCATCCTAGCCGCCGCACACGTGATTCTAGGTAACGTCCAGGACGCCACCAAATAAGAGGCGTTGTCACTGCCTTCCCTTAGAATGGAGGTTGCGCGATGTATATTCTCGCTATCAACGGAAGTCCGCACCGCGAAGGGAATACCGCTTTCTTATTGGAACGAGTCCTCGCGGCCGCCGCTGATGAGGGGGTAGATGGTAAAGTTTTCCATGTAACGGATGCGCTCAAAGGGCAGAAGAACCCGTTCTGCACGGCCTGTTCGAGTCCGTGCAGCGAAAAGTGCCGCGCCGACGACCCCGGCTTGGCCGAGGGATGCGAGTTACTGGAAGGGGCATCCGCGCTTGTCCTGGGCAGCCCCGTCTATTTCGGGACCGTCTCAGGACAGTTGAAGGCTTTCTGGGATAAGACCCGGGCGATACGCACAAGGCGATCTTTGGTGGGCAAACCGGCGGGTGTAGTGAGCGTGGGAGCCGCTCGATTCGGGGGCCAGGAAACTACGTTGAAAGCGATTCAGGACATGCTGCTGATACAGGGCATGTCGATAGTCGGTGAGGGAGCTTCGGACGAGGATGCGGGTCACCAGGGCGTGTGCGCGCAGAACCCGGCCGATGAGGATTCGTTTGCGTTGGAGAGAGCCCGCATTCTGGGCAAACGCCTGGCGCGGGAGGTGAAGAAGGCGACTTAATGACCACCAGGGAAGAGATCGAGCGCTTCGAAGAGCAATGGCTTTCACCCTATGCCATGAGTTGCCGGCAAAGCAAGGGCCGCGAGAGGGAAGAAGCGCCGGATCCACTCCGCACTTGTTTCATGCGGGATCGCGATCGCATTATTCACAACAAGACCTTTCGCCGCTTGAAGCACAAAACGCAAGTTTTTCTGGCCCCGGAGGGTGACCATTACCGTACCCGCCTGACGCATACTCTTGAAGTCAGCCAGATCTCACGCACTATCGCCCGGGCCCTTCATCTTAATGAAGACCTTACCGAAGCCATTGCGCTTGGTCACGACCTCGGGCATACGCCCTTCGGCCACATGGGCGAGGAAGCCTTCAGGGACTTGACGCCCCGGCCCTTCCATCACAATGAACAGAGCCTGCGGGTAGTTGAAAAACTGGAATATAATGGTAAGGGGCTGAATCTCACCTGGGAGGTGAGGGACGGCATACTCAACCACACGGGCGGGAGTCTCCTGCCGGCAACCCTGGAGGGAAGAATCGTTCGTACTGCGGATCGCATTGCTTATGTGAATCATGATATAGACGACGCCATTCGGGCCGGGGTGCTCGACGCGGGGGACCTTCCGGTGTCGACAACCGGGATCTTGGGCCGCCATCACAGCCAGAGGATAGATACGCTCGTCAAGGATATGGTGGCTGAAAGCACGGGAAAGGATGATATCCTTCTCAGTTCGCAGGTCGGGGAGGCGCTTAACGAGCTGCGCGATTTCCTCTTCGACCGGGTCTACGTGGGTTCGATTGCGAAACAGGAGGAGGATAAAGCCATAAAAGTGTTGCGCACCCTGTTCTTGTTCTATTATGAACATCCGGGCGAGATGCCGGAGGAGTACCAGCGGGAGGACGAGGACCTGCGGGTGCGGGTATGCGATTATGTGGCGGGGATGACGGATCGCTACGCCATGCGTAAATATCACGAAAACTTCCTTCCCCATGTATGGGTGGGAGAGCTGTAAAGGGAGGGTAATGGCCAGAGGCAGGATAAGGGACGAGGACCTCGAGGCGCTTCGCGACCAAAGCGATATCGTGGATATAATTTCGGATTACGTACAGCTGAAGAAGGCGGGCAGGCTGTACAAGGGGCTGTGCCCCTTTCATGACGAAAAGACCCCCTCCTTCATGGTCGATCCCTCCAAACAGCTCTACCATTGCTTCGGCTGCAGTGAAGGCGGTAATATCTTCAGCTTTCTTAAAAAAAAAGAAGGCTTGGAATTCCGCGAAGCGGCGGAGAGGTTGGCGGCGAGAACCGGATTCACGCTTCGCTACGAAGGGGTCAGCAAAGAGGCGAGCGAAGTCGAGGACCGCCGGGCGCGCCTATACCGCATCAACCAGTGGGCGGCGGATGTCTATTCTGTCGTGCTGACAAAAGATGCGGGAAAAGTCGCGCGCGATTACCTTACGTCTCGGGACTTCGATGATGAAATCATTCGGCTTTTCCACCTGGGTTTTGCGCCGGCCAGCTACGACTTTCTCTACCGCCAGGCGATGCGAAAGGGCATTGGAGCATCCGATTTCGTAGGCGTGGGTCTGGGCATCAAAGGGGAACGGGGGATCTACGATCGTTTTCGGGGCCGCCTGATCTTCCCTATCAGGGATCTGCAGGATCGCGTCATTGCGTTTGGCGGCCGGGTCATCGGAGAAGGGCAGCCCAAGTATTTGAATTCACCCGAGACGGCTCTCTATGTAAAGAGCAAGCACCTCTACAATCTCAACCTTGCCCGCAGGGAGATAGTTTCCTCAGGATATGCAATTCTGGTTGAAGGTTACACTGATGTCATCGGCCTTTGGCAGGCGGGCATCAGGAACGTGGCCGCTACTTTAGGAACCGCATTGAGTGAGGAACATTTCAGGCTGCTCTCGCGTTTGACGGAAAGGGTTGTTTTTGCCTTTGACGCCGACGCGGCCGGCGTAAGCGCTTCTGAACGCGGCTTAGACTTCTACGATCAATTCAATCTTGACCTGAGAGTAATGGTCATGGAAAAAGGCTTGGATCCTGCCGATTTTGTGGCATCACAGGGCAAGGATGGTTTCCTGCAAAAGGTCGAATCCAGCCTCCCTCTCATCGATTTTTGCCTGGAGCAGCTTCTCCGCGAGCATGATGCGAGTGATGCCAATGCCAGACTGAGGGCGGTGCGAAAAGGGAGCCAATTGCTGGGGACCCTCGATTCGGACATCGAGCACGAGAGGTATATCAAACGGATGGCTGATTGGGCAGGGTCGAACTATGATACTGTCCATGACATTTACCAGCAATCGAGGGTTCCCGGAAAGTCGGCGAAATCGAATCTCGCGGAATCAAATATTGCCATGCCGCCTCAAATCAAGGTCGAGAGGGAACTTTTACGCCTGGTGGTGCATCATTTATACTTACTCGAAAGGTTGAGGGACGAATTAGACACCGGCCTATTCATTGACCAAGTCAATCGCTCGATTCTTCAAGCTCTCCTGGAGGTTCAACCTGATGGCGATAGTTTGAAGAACGGTGGCCGAACCATATCCCGCCTGATCGAAAAAATGGAGTCCGAACAGGTCCGCAACTTCCTGGCGGGGTTAATTTTCGACAAAAGTGGGAATGTTGATAATATAGATAGGGATGGCGTGGATTCTATCTACGTCGATCTTTTGACATCCCTGAAGGAATTTTATTTCGAGCGTCAAATAAGGAGATTAAAGAAAGACTTGGAAGGCCTTTCTTCGACTCCTCAAAGGGACCATAAACGTGAAGGCGAAGTTACCGAGGAGATTTGCGCTCTCGAACGTTTAAAGAGAGAGCTCAGGTAGGCGGCTAAAGGTAAATCATAGTTCATTCGATTATCCATTAGGAATCCTCACCAGGTG
>Ga0154635_113_pt1 | contig 57541 bp, 52 predicted proteins | sample Rifle2008BG13ft_FD_116064 | JGI IMG/M metagenome (GOLD analysis project Ga0154635, IMG submission 116064) | Solincola sediminis RBG_13_55_18
CTGGGCCGCTGTGTTCTCATCGTTGAATTCCTGGTTTATAATGATTTCTTCCTGACATTCCTCGTAATGCCCCGGAAGTCCGAAGCCTCGGGAGGTGTAGCAGCCCCGGGGCTTCTTCCGTTACGTCTATTTTCCGCTATATTGCTATGACCCTCATGCAGCAAGGCCGCCATTACTTCCGGGGCGTTGGATTCCCTGAAGATATGTCACCGACAAGTGATAGCGTTGCAGAGGGCGACTTTATTAGAAACAGGTGATGCAACGGTGGGTTCGAGTCTAACAGCGCTGGGGGTAGTCAGTACCCCGAGATTCGATAGCTTTCTACAGGATGCTGAAAAGGTTCTCCAATCAACCATAGAATTTAATACGATGGAAAACTGTACCGTAAAGGTACTTGGTGACGTACTTGGATGTAGCAACCCAGCTTCAATTAATCCGCTTAAGGTCTACACGAATGTAACGCTCATGCATAAAGCGCGTTTTTCAGAGGGCAGCATTGAGACGGTCTCGGCGCACGAGGTCTTACATAAGTGGTTGATCGCAGAGAGCTTTCCTTGTACGGCAACAAGCCCAACCCTCGCAGGTTCGGAGAGAAGCAAGCTTGCAGGAAGACTTCATGGTGCTATACACCATATTTCTATTGATAAACGGCTGGCTGAGTATGGCTTCGCCGTCTCAGATGTCAACGCATGGCAGGCAAAGACGCTGATAGAGCGGTTGAAGTGGGGAGACTTACATTATTGCTCCCCCGGCCAAGAAAGATTCATCAGTGAGACCTTGTTTTATATAGAGGCCGGCAATCGGTACGGCAGGGATGCCTTTCGTACGATAAAAGATATCTTTTACCCTGAGATTCCGCTGCTTGTTTATACCGGAAATCGCTGCCTTCAGATCATTAAGGAAACGGATTGCACCACCCCGCCTGGTGCCCTTGAAGCGCTTACTAAGGTCAGGGATGAGCTGGGCCTGCAGGATCAACGAGTTTATGATCCAATCACGAAGAGGTATGTTTAACCTGTTTTGGGGCTGGGGGCATAATGGAAGATTTCCCATGTGAGTCGGGATATCGAAGCGATGCCGACCTTAAAGGCCCCGGTTTCGGGCCGGGGCTTTTCCATTTTTAGGCAGAAATGTCGCTGTGGAGTGCCATAATAATTGGGCAGTGCCGATCTCATGAAGGGATGGATCATGAGTTTGAGAGATCCGAAGGAATAAGGAATTGGGAAGATTTTGCCGAATAACTACTATGTAGATCGACGGTTGCTTGTTAGGGTTGACTTAGCAGGGCTCCTATGTGATATTGAAGCTATAAACTCCCCTGTGCTTTCGGGCGCAGGGTGCGAGACCGCTGAAAGGCGGTCTTTGCTTATTTTGGGGGCTCAGTGAAAACCAACGTTTACATCGACGGATTTAGCCTTTTCTATGGATGTCTGAAAGGGACCCAGTGTAAGTGGCTTAATCCTGAGGCTTTATGCCAAGCAGTATTCCCGCACCATCAGATCAACAGAATTCGATACTTCACAGCCCGTGTGAGAGCAACTCCCAGTGATCCGCAAAAACCTGACCGTCAGGACATATACATCCGTGCCTTGAGGACGATTCCAAATCTTACGATTCACGAGGGCCATTTCCTATCGCATATCGCAAGAATGCCACTCGCGAAGCCGCCGCGACGAGGATCTAGAATGGTCGAAGTCATTAAAACCGAGGAAAAGGGATCCGATGTAAACCTGGCGACATATCTCCTGCTAGACGGATTCAATGCAGAGTATGATGTGGCAATCATAATCTCAAATGATGGGGATCTCGAAGAGCCAATCAATATTGTCCAAGCAAGGCTGGGTTTCCCGGTTGGCGTTCTCAATCCCCATCTGGACAAGAAAAAGACTAGCTGGGCATTGAAAAATGCGGCCACTTTTTACAGGCGGATCAGAGGTCCGGTTCTTAATGCCTGCCAATTTCCCGCAACACTGCAAGATACCAAAGGCACCTTCACCAAACCGAAGGAATGGTAATGCCTGGAGTGTATAGGAGTGAATCAGAATGAAGGGTGAGAGAAAAAGATTGATTTGCGGGAAATGCGACGGAGAATTATGTGATCTTATAGGTCTCGATGATGAGGACAATTGGGCGATTGATCCAAATAATACCAACTGGAAAGATCCGGTGAAACATGGTGAGCCTCCTGTTATCCCTTGTCCTAATTGCGGTCACGAGAATCCAATAAAATCAAAGACTCCTTGAAGTCTCCTCAGCCTTCCTATTTATGACTTCATCGAGCTTATTAATTGCTGCTTTTGTTTCCCCAGGGAACAACCCAGCATAGACATTTAACGTCATCTGCGTTGAGTATGGCCACAGAGATTTGAGATCATCTTGATATTCGCACCCTGCGAGACTAACAGGGAAACGAAGGAATGCCTCAAAGAATGATAGGTAGCAAGGGGCAAATCAGCCTTGCGAAGTGCTGGCTGGAAAACCCTCTGTGAGAAATTGCGGGAGATCAACGGTGTCCCTCAAAGGCAAGGCCATTGATCAGTGCAACAAGTCTGCTTGCCCAATAGATGGAAGAACCCCTGTAGTTAGGGTCCTTTCGGGTATTGTGCGATCACCCAATAGGAAGACATTAAAGAGTCGAGGATTGACAGCTTCCCGACGTGATTTAGCAGACAAGGGGGTGATAGAAGCCATGGAGCAAGAGGCAGTTCTGATCAGTGTCTGGAGCCTGTATTGCTGGGATTGTGGCAGGAAGAACGAGCATGGACTGCGTATATATAGATGTTAGGATCAAGGTGAGACGGTATGTGTCTCGGCGGCTTAAGGTCTATAAGGCAAAGGAGGTGATTCGATACTTCATTCATGCTTGCGGTTTCGGAAGGGTTCGCGTCCCGGAAAGGAAGGCAACATGGAAGCGCGTGTAATAAAGGTTCTAATCGATGTCTACCGAGTAGATGAAGCTATAAAGATCTATGGGGAGTGCGTGGCACCAGCGGTTAAACTACGCGAGGGAGGTGTTGGTGCATTACTACTCGGCGATCGGAGTTCCGGCAGGGGCTTTTCAATCACCTTATGGGAAAACAAAGAAAAGTTAATAGAAGCGCAGGAGAGCGGATTCATGCAGGAACAGATCGCAAAATTTGCATCGATGTTTATAGGAACACCGGATATAGAAGCTCTGGAAGTTATGGTCAAAGACCTGTAGTGTGCTTGCTCCGTGCTGCCCCGGATAGGGTTTACGAAGACCGTAAACTTGCAGGATTCGGGGCCGATTATTACTTTGAAGGCAGGAGAGAACCGAAACAAACTACGTGCCCATTAACCTCATAACCACAGGCGTTTAAAAGAAATCGAGAGCTATGCAGTTGGACACGAGTGCACATGTGCGGCGAGGCGGATTCGAATTCCGCTGGGTGCACGAGCGTCCGCCGGGTTTCTTTTAGGAAACCCACGATTCGGGTCGATATCAGGGATGTAGAGTTTGCCGGCGGTCGAGCCCCGCGCAGGTCAAGGAGGGCAAGGGACCGCACTCATCACGATAATCGGGAACACGTACTTCGAGGAAAGAAAGACATACGTGAAGTTCGTGTCGATCGGTTTGAGAATCATCGGCGTGGTCAGCTTGAACCTGTCGGGCACGGCGATGACATGACATGAAAGGCGGAGACTGATGCCTCCGTCTTTCGATGTCCCGGCAGGGAGGCAGTTCGGCACGGCCATGGCGAAACCTTTCAGGCCCGTCGGGTCAAGGCTGGCGTCATTCTTAAAACGGAAGTCCCAGGAGTAGTCAGCGGGACCGGGGAGGGTACATGACCGAAGCGATCGCCGTCATAATAGCGTTTGCCGCATCTTTCTGCGAGAACTATTCGACGTACATGCAGAAGAAAGCAATGAACGCCCTGCCGTGTTTGAGTCTCAGGCTCTCGTGGACGGTCCTCTGGACGTTTTTCACCAACCGGCCCTGGCTCACCGCCATGGTGATGGAAGGCGTCGGTATCAGCCTTTACATGGTGGCCCTGATCTTCCTGCCGGTCTCGATAGTGGAGCCGATAATCACGGCCGGCATCGCGCTCGTCGCTTTCCTTGCCATAAGAAAACTCGGCGAGACTCCGGGCCGGGTCGATTTCCTGGCGATCGGTACTATCGGGATCGGGGTGATATTCCTGGCCGTGAGTCTCGCCGAGGGATTGCCCGAACACAGCACTTATGAACCGCTTGAACTCTGGGCGTCGGCGGCCCTGGTACTTTTTCTCGCCGCAGCGGTCCCACTCGGTCTGTATCTATTCAGAAGGGAGAACATCGCGGCCGGTCTCGGCTTTTCGGGAGGATCGGTCTTCGGTTTGTCGGCGGTCTTCTCACGGTTGCTCATGGGGGACTTCGGTAATCTCTGGTACGTCTGGCTGTTGGCGTGTGTGCTCACCTATCCTGTTGGCTTCGGCCTATTCCAGGCGGGCCTGCAGAGAGGCAGAGCCGTCGTCGTCGCGCCGATATACAACGGTATGATGCTGTGCGTGCCGATAGTGGTCGGCACGGTGGCTTTGAATGAACACCTGCCCGCGAGCGCCGCCCTGACCGCGCTGCGGCTGGCCGCGTTCATCCTTATCGCGGGCGGGGCGATCCTCCTCTCCCGGAGTAAGGCGGGAGAGAAGCCGGTACGAAAGCTGTCTGAAGAAAGAGAGCCGCGAATTTCGTAAGACTCGGCGCCCCGCTCCATCCGGCAATATGTCCGTCCTTGATTCATGCGACTTGCAGGGTAGACGCCGAACTGTACTGAATACGCGGTGCTTCCTGCCTCTAAGGGCAGCCTTGCCATCGATACTTTTCGCTCATCGAAGCCACGTGGGAATGCAAGTGGCGGTAACTGGGTTATGTGGTCGGTAGCGACGACACCTGGTGGCTGTGCTCCGGAACTTTTCCGCAAATATGATGGCTGCGGTGCCGCAATCCTGGAAGGGCACGAGGTGAGAGGGAACAAAAACGCGGGATGATGACCTATCTATCCAGCTTCATCAAGCGCGCGAAGCCCCTGCCCATTACTATTTCTTTTTCTTCTTCCGTAAATGAGATCTCAGGCATGGAAGCAAGCTTCGGCTCCCGCACCGCCCGAACCCAGCGCTCCATCGGGACAATGAAGTCAACCATGGGTGAATCGCTCCCATAGAAGACCCTCCAGGGACCGACGGAATTGATTGCCCTTCTCAACATCCTGTAAAAATCCTTGGGATAGAAGGCAAAGAACATCTGCCAGGCCGAGATATCGAAGTGAATATTCGGTTTCATGCCGGCTATATGCAACGCTTCCTGCCACATGCCCAATCCGACATGGGCGATAATGATCGGTAATTCCGGAAAATCGGCAGCGACATCATCGACGTATATCGGCATGGCATAGCGAGTCTTTAAAGGGGCGTTTATTGCGCCGGCATGAATCAATACAGGCAAACCATATTCCATGCATTTCTCATATAAAGGATAACAGACCGGGTCACTCGCATAGTAGCCGGAGGTCGGGTGGAATTTGAGCCCCTTCATGCCCCATTCCTTGACGGCACGCGAGAACATCTCTACCGCCTGCGGCCTTCGCGGATCGATAGTAAAGAAGGGAATCAGGCGCCCCGGAAAATCCTCAGCCGCCTGGGCCACCTGCCGGTTCTGTTCTTCGATGCCGACTTCCGGCTCCCCGGTTAACAGCCCGAAATCGACTGAAAAAACGCATGCTTTATCGATACCGGCACCATCCATCATTGGTACGAGTTTTTCGGCTGTCGCATTGGTCAGGTAGCGTTCGGATTTTACGGCCAACTCGCTCAAGTTCTGGCCTTCCCCGGTGCTCCTTGCCATTGCCGCCGCAGTAATCCTCGCAGCACCTAAGGTTAATGAAGGATGGAACCAGCCTTTGCCGCTGATATGAACGTGAGAATCGATAATCATGCGATTACACCTTTTAATACGGCATTGTTGTTGCCAACTTTCATTGTAGACAATTATAACAGGAAATATTCATTATCCCATGGCTTATAATTCAGGCCTGACTCCTAATGAAAGGGTGGTTGACGTGGGCGAGCAAGAGCATTCGGAATGGACGGGAAAACGGGGAAGAATCGGCGGTCTTCTCCTGGGCAACAGATTGCTCAGATGGGGAGAGGAATTGGCATTTGGGCGGTCTATATCTGCCGTCCTGAAAGAGGTAGCAAGCCTCATTAATGGCGATGAGACGATACTCGATGTAGGCTCTGGTTCAGGGGGGTTGAGCATCCCCCTGGCTAAAAGATTGAGCAGTGGGCAGGTAATATGCCTCGACCTTTCCGATGAAATGCTCGCGAGATTGGAGAGCAGGGCACAGAAAGCCGGCCTCGAGAGGCGGATAAAGATTGTGAGGGCGCCGGCATCACAGACGGGGCTTGAGGCCGATTCTGTAGATTTCGCCGTTTCCAATAATGTCTTTCATGAATTGGATAAACCGAAACAAACACTGGCAGAGCAACTGAAGGTTCTCAAAACGGGAGGCCATCTGATAATTTCCGATTTCAGGCCGACCCGGCTGGTGAGTCTGATGGAAAAGTCGCACCGGCCCTATGAGGCTGAAGAAATCGAATCGCTTTTGAATCAGGCTGGATTCAAAAATATAGACATCAGACCAAATCGGCATCGATTCCTTGCCTATGCCCGCAAGTAGCTTCGATTAAAGTTCGCAAACCAAGCAACCGAATCAAAGGCGATTTGTAATCCACCAAGCGATGAGCAAACCACCAAAAGCGAGAGCACCGAGAAAGGAGATGGTGATGACCGTGAAGAAAGCGATTGCCCTGTTTCTAACGCTTGCCCTTGTCGTCCTTATGGGCTTAGCTATGTTCGGCTGTGGCAAGAGCCAAACCAAACCGGAAATAAAATCGCTTGAACCCGTGAGCGGGCCGGTTGGAACCGAAGTGATCATGACGGGTACCGGCTTCGGGGCTGAGCAGGGAACGGGAACAGTACATTTCGGCAATTTCCTGGCAGACGTGCTCGCATGGTCGGATACCTCAATAACGGTGGAAGTTCCTTCGTCAATCGCGGTTGCGGAATATGGTGTCACGGTCCAGACGCAAGCGGGCTCCAGCAACGAAATACCGTTCACGGTGAACCAAACCCCAAATCCCGGCACGAAGCCGACAATAAGCTCTCTCAAGCCGACCAGCGGCCAGCCGGGGACCGACGTTGTTATTTCCGGCACGAAGTTCGGGGCGACCCAGGGAAGCAGTCTCGTTCTATTCGGCCAGGGGAAGGCGCAGGTGATAGCCTGGTCGGATACATCTATTACTTTCAGGGTCTCACAGGAAACGACCAACAATACGTACGGTGTAACGGTCGAAACAGCAAATGGAAAGAGCGGCCAGGCAATCTTCAAGGTCCACCGGCCTGAAGACCTCGCGGCACAGAAGAAGGCGATTGTTGACTACATGGGGTCAAACGGCATGGACATCCGGGGCTCCGAGCAATGGACCGTGGAATTTATGAAGCAGAGCCTGAAGGACGCCGCTTGGGAAGTGATAAAGGTTAACCAACCGAATGATAATACTTTCCAAGCACTGCTGATTCTGAACCAGATGGCCGGTGCTTGGGAATGCCTCTCGACTGAAGGCCCGCCTTGGAACGGAGTGGATTTCAAGGGCGAGCCGGTTCCATCGGATCTTAAGAACGTCTAATAACCATCACATCAAGGCCCCCGGAGAGATTCCGGGGGCCTTTTGCCGTCAAAAGGGAACGATATATTTGGAGGCTGAAGCTGTCATGCACTTAGAAGGAGTGACGAAATGCCATTTATAGCTGAGATAGCTTTGCTGCTCCTTCTTTTTGTCCTGGGAATCGCGGCGCTGGTTGCCGTAATCGCTTTATTCGCCTTCCTTATTTCACAGATTATCAGGAGGTCAAACAAGAAAAGGGGCAAGGGAGAGGGTCCGCCCTCCGAATAATCATAGCTCGGGGCGCCTTGCCAAAACAGCAATCGAGCTGCCATTAGGTAGATCGTGCCGCCGTGCAATCCGGGCTTCCAGGGCAAGCAACAACGTCAGAATGAGGTTCAGCGGAGCAGGCGGCAACCAGAGGTCGGAATGGATTTCTTTTCCCGGACGCATCCTCGTTATCATGCGATATGTAGCCATGACGGGCAATAACATCATGTTGAAGTATGTTATCCGGATGGGCTCCAAACCCGCCTCCACGAGTTTCTCCTTTATCCCGCCGGTTTCGTAACGTCTGACATCTCCGACGGCGATGTCATGCCGGCCCCGAAGCGATTTCCGCGCCGGTAGGTTGAGCAACAGGCAACCGCCCGGTTCCAGTACTCGTTTCATTTCAGAAAGAGCTACGGAATCGTTCTTGACCGCATTATGGTTGAGGACGTTGAAAGATATTACAAGGTCGAAGGAAGAATCAGGAAAATCGATATCCTCGATAGAGGAGCGCTTGATTCCCTGCAGGCCTCTTCCCTCACAGAGCCTGAAGGCGTCGTCACTTATTTCGATACCAGCCATTATTTCGGGTCTATATTTATCCCTGAACCATTGGGTGAAACCCCCGGTTCCGCAGCCGGCATCGAGGACGCGCCCGTGCAGTGACTCCGGGCAATAGGCCTCGAGTAGGGCCGAGAAGAGATAGCGATGGCCGAGATACCACCAATGTGCATCCTCCACCTGCCGCAGGGTAAACACTTCTTCTTTTTTCATGTTTGTATTCTAGCGGAATCACGCCTCCGTATGCGTTATGAAAAAGTTCTCGCTCAATAAATCTTCCCGCCTTGAGGATGAACCCACGTAGACCGTGTACTCCGTCTCTTCGATTGTCCAGGATCGCGAATCGACATCGTAATAGGCGAGGTCCTCGGCTCCAAGATCCATGGCCACGCTCTTGCTTTCCCCCGGCTTCAAGTGCACGAGCGAAAATCCCTTGAGTTCCTTTACGGGACGCTCGATCCTCGAGGCTGGATAGCCCACATACATCTGGACCACTTCACGGCCTTCCATTTCGCCATCGTTGCGTATATCCACGAGGGCGTCGAGTCTTCCATCCCCCGCGATCTGCCGGGAACTGAGGCGCAGGTTGCTATAGGAATAGCGGGTGTAATGCAGGCCGAAGCCGAAGACGAAGGCGGGTTCGGCCGCCGTCTTGTCGAAAAGCCGATAGCCATGATAATAACCGTACTGAACGCTCCTCGCCTTACTGTCGAAGCGGGGGAGTTGGCTTGAAGATTCGGGGAACGTAATAGGCAATTTCGCGCTGGGATTTTGTACCCCAAATATTATGTCTGCTATAGCATGACCGCCTTCCATCCCGGGATACCAGGCCATGAGTATTGCCGCCGGTTTGCTCCGCCACTCCCACATGGTTATGGCGGAACCTCCCTCCAGGACGACAATACAGCGTTCTGATTCCTGACAAACCGCTTCGATCAGCTCGACCTGCTCCCGGGGCAGATTCAGGCTGGAGCGGTCGCCGCCTGTTTTGGAGAGGGGCAACGCCTCTCCCTCGTCCCTTCCGGTGAGCCCCGCGATTACTATAACAGCGTCGGCTTCGCGAGCGGCCCGCGATGCCTCATTGAAATCTTCACCGCGGGAATAGGTCACCTCGGCCGAGTCCCCGACGCGATTCATGATTCCTTGCAAGGGGGTGACGGCATAGGGAGGTCTCACCCGACTGCTGCCATAATCTCCCAGATTGGCACTATCCGCCAATACACCCACAACCGCAATGCGCGAAATCCCTTCGAGCTTCAGAGGTAGCGCATCATTATCGTTCTTGAGGAGCACGATTGAGCTTCGCGCCGCTTCCAGTGCAAGCTCCGTGTGTTCGCTCGAAGCCACCCTGTCCCTGCCGTAGGCCGTCCCGTCCCTCGAATCGAAGCGAGCCTTCTCCCGCAGGATCCTGGTTACCGCCTCATCCAGCAGGGAGGGCTCGACTTTTCCCTTCCATACGGCCTTCCGCAGCTTCCTTCCAAAATAGCGGGCGTTCGGCATCTCTACGTCCAGCCCTCCCTTTGCCGCCCTCACTGTGTCCCGCGTGCCATAGATGAAATCGGAGATGACGAAACCCTCGAAGGCCCATTCGCCTTTGAGGATATCTCGGAGGAGGTGCGAGTTGTGCGAGCAGTAGTTGCCGTTCACTTTGTTATAGGCGGCCATGATCGAGGCAGCACCGGCCTCGATACAGTCTTTAAAATGCGGCAGGTATACTTCTCGCAGTGAACGCTCGTCGAGCCGCACATCAACGTAGAACCTGGAACCCTCTATGCTGTTGCAGGCGAAGTGTTTGACGCAAGCCATGATGTGTTTTTGCAGACCCCGCACCATTGCGGCGCCCATGCTACCCGAGAGATGGCTGTCCTCCCCGAATGTCTCCTGAGCGCGCCCCCAGGCGGGGTGATGTAAGAGATTGACACACACGGCGGCCAGGAGATTAGCGCCTTGCGCCCGCGCTTCGACTCCCATCGCCGACGCAACCCGCTCCTCGAGGTCAATGTCCCAGCTCGCTCCTCTGGCCATTGAAACCGGGAAACAGGTAGAGTGATTGAGCGCGACACCGCGGGGGCCGTCCGTGAAGCGCAATGGGGGTATGCCGAGGCGCTTGTTTGCTCCCGCGTTGAAAGTGCGAAGATTGTATCGCAAAAGCATGAGGGGGATGTCATAAAGATTCAAGTCCCCCGACATTTGTTCTATCTTTTCCTCGAAGGTCATTCGCGATACGAGTTCTTGGATGCACGCTTCCCGTTCATCCCCTTCGCCGTTCACGACCTTCGACCAATCCGTCTCCTTCTTGCGCCACATGGCAACCTCCAAAATATCAATTATAAGGAGACTACCCCGCTTGTCTCGGCTCAAAACATATCATCGAGTCGGGGAATAGGCAGCTCATTCGAGCAAAATCGAGGCGGAATGAGTAAAATAAAGAAAGGGTATACTTTCCTCGATTGACATGGTTGAGGTAGAAATGCTATTCATATAATTAGCATAGCTAAACATAAGAGAAAAACCATGGAAGACAAAGAAGCGTTAGTCCAGAGATTGATGCAGGATTTTTACCACTTAACCAGGTGTCGGCATGCGATGTTCAAGGATATGCTGGCTCGCTATGGTGTGACCCTGCATCAGTTCCATCTCCTGCTGCACATAAGATCTTCGGGTCACGTGAAAGTCACGGAACTAAGCGATAAGATGCTGGTTTCTCTTCCGACCGCAAGCCGTATGATCAACTCTCTTTGTGATCTGGGATTGATTAATAAAAAGAAGTCGGCGGGGGACCGCCGCTCAACCTATCTCGAGCTCACAAAGAAAGGGGAAAAGGTCCTCGCTGATATCCACAGGCAACAAAAGGAAATGATTACCAAAGTATTGGAAGTGATGCCTGACGAGGATATGGAAATCTTCCTGAAGGTCATGGAGGGTATAGCCGAGCAGTGGATGGCGCTCATGAAGGAACGAGCCCCGGTCGACGGCGAGTTGACGCACGAACCTATTTCATAATCGAGACGCGAGAGAATACTCACACACCCCAGTAAGCTTCTATCAAATCAACTACCGCAATCTACGATCGCCATAGATAACTCATATCTAATCTACGTTACAACGTATTATCGTAGATTAGATAATTATGCTGAGGTTGCTATGAGTGGACATGGCCCGCGGATTTGTGCTTTCATGCTCTTAGAATCGTCTGGAGCTCTTAAGCCACCATTAACGAATTGTTATAAAATCGTTAAGAAGACACCCCCGGCATCAATTGATAAAATCCTGTTATCATGTTAATTAAGCTGGGAAGGGGTGTAGATGAACCTCGAGAAGCCGTGGGGAAGCATCAAGGCCTATGTCATCAATCAGCCATGCACTGTCAAAATAATCAGCATTAACGAGGGCCAGGAAACTAGCCTGCATTATCATAAGCTTCGGGATGAAATGTGGATCGCGCTCGACGGCGGCCTTGAAATTACCGTAGGTGGAAATATATCGATCGGGGAGGCGGGTACCGAGTATCTGGTGACGGCGGGAGAGCTGCACAGGATACGGTCGATAGGACAACGTGGAAGGGTGCTGGAAATAGATATGGGCTTCACTAGCGAGGATGACAATTACCGGATCAAAGATGAATATGGAAGAAAATTGGAAGAAAGGGAAGACGAGGCCTTATAGCGAACACACCAGAGTGCTTCGATTCACAAATACGGTCGCATTAGGCTTTTCGCGAGGCGAAAAGACCTATTGCGAGGGGGCGGAGCCGCCGCGGCAATCTCGATTGGAACAACGCTTTAACAGGAGACTAAACCGGCGCCCCGGCACTCTCGGTGCATGACTGTATTCATAAACCGAAGCACCTAGTCCAACAAGGAGAAAATAATGCTCAAACTGGTAATACCAAAAGGTAGTCTCGAGAATACGACTCTCGATATCCTAAGCGACGCCGACCTTACCGTTCGGCGCAGCGGAGATCGCGAATACCACGCGCAGATAGAGGATCCGCGCATCGATCAGGTGCGTATCCTCCGGCCGCAAGAAATACCCAAATATGTCGAAGACGGTTTTTTTGATATGGGGATAACCGGCTACGATTGGATATGCGAATCGGGAGCGGAAGTGGTGGAGTTGGCCGATCTCCCCTATACCAAAATGGCCGTCGGCACCATCGTTCGCCTGGTCCTGGCCGTACCCGGAAGTTGCCCCTACAGCCGCCCGGAAGAGCTGCCGGACGGTATCCGCGTCTCGACCGAATATCCGAACATCGTAAAGCGATACTTCGAGAGGCTGGGAAAGAATGTAGCCATTTACCTATCCTATGGAGCCACCGAGGCAAAAGTGCCTGAGATCGCAGATGCCATCGTCGAGCTCACGGAGACGGGCGGGACCCTTCGTAAACACGGCCTGCTAATCATCGATACCGTTCTCGAATCGACAACTCGGTTGATAGCTAACCGGCAGAGTTACGAAGACCGCGAGAAGCGGGCATTGATGGAGGAAATACGCCTGCTTATACTGGGCGCCCTCAACGCGCGCGGCAAGGTCCTTATAAAATTCAACGTTTTGGAAAGAGACCTGGAAAAGGTGGTGGAAATCCTGCCTTCCCTGAAAGCGCCGACCCTGTCGCGGCTTTTCAACCAGGATTATTACGCGGTGGAGAGCGTTGTGGAGAAAAAAGGTATTAATGTTCTGATCCCTGAGCTGGTCAAGCGAGGGGCCCAAGATATCATCGAGCTTCCAATATCGAAAATCGTGGATTAGTGGAAAGGATGGGGGGCCGTGGATTCTCTTTATGAACATGCCAGGGCTCTGCTAGAAAGATGGAAACAAGAGATGCAGCGCTTACCGCTGCCGGCACATATTGAATTGGTCGAGGGAGAGGCAGCCGAGAGGATGGCGAGGATCATTCATGCCATTATGGAGGCCGTTCAAAACCAGGAAGCAATGATAGTCTTCAGGCCTGACGGTGAAGCATATCGCGATGCCTGGGAGTTGGGGCGCATACGCAAGCAGCAGAGCTTTTCCATCGAGGAATTAGTGCAGGAGCATGTAATCCTGAGGAACGAGTTCTGGAACCTTTTTCACGAACAGGTGGACATGAAGCAGGTCGTCGATTTTCATCTGGAGAAAAGGGTTAATTCCTGCTTCGATCTATTGCTGCAGTCCGCCGCATCGGCATACCAATACGAGTTTACAAAAGAGATTATGGAGAATCCTCTGCGGGATCAGGTGACCGATCTCTACAACAAGAGCTACTTTCACGGCCGGCTGATCGAGGAGTTGCGCCGCGCCGTGCGCTATAGCCACGATATAACCCTGGTCCTCTTCGAGATCGACAACTTCCATGAGGTAAGCGCGAGCGGAAGCGAAGAAGATATGCGCAACATTCTGAGGCTCATATCGGCAAGCCTTGCCCGCATGACCAGGGATTGCGATGTAGTCGCCAGACTGGGAGAAGCGAGTTTTGCTATCATTCTTCCGGAGACGGGATGGCGTGGAGGCAAGATCATGGCCGAAAGGCTGTGCAAGTATTTTATCAAAGAACTGAGGCCGCTGATAAACACGGATAATGCTGATTTGAGGTGGGGGCTGGCCTCATATCCGGAAGAAGTGCGCCTTCCTGAAAAGCTATATGCCTGTGCGGTAGAAGCCATGCGTTCCTCTCGCTCGCTGGGTCCGGAGGAAGTCGGCGTATACCGGAGCTCGGAAGCACAAGAGGAAATATAATTTGTCCATAAAGCTCATATCCGATGTCCACGGCTGCTTCGATGATCTGCCATCCCGGATAAATCAGGAGGATACGCTCCTGGTGCTCGGGGACATACTTGATCTGGTCGATTGGGCGGATCTCAGCGGCATACTGCCCGAGGTGCTGGGGCGGGATAATTTTCTGGAAAAGCTGAGGACAGCTTTCGCCTCCGGGCCGGATGCCACCATTGCCCTGCGCGATGAACTGCTTGATTCTGATGGGAAATATTACCAGGATTTATTTGAGCGGAGCAAAGCCCAATACGAAGGATTTGCCGCCACTCTTGCCGGTATAGGATGCCGGGCCTACGTTATTTACGGAAACAGCGACATACCCGAGCTGCTGCAAATGACATTGGGAGTCGCGGAGAACGCCCGGATGATAGAGGGCAGGGTCGAGATCGGCGGGCAAGTGTTCGGGTTGGTCGCCGGCGCCCTGTATTCGCCCTTTCATATGCCGGCCGAGATGAGCGAAGAGGCATATGGTGAACGGCTGCGCCACCTGGGCCGGGTGGACGTCCTTTGCACTCACATCCCGCCCAGGCTGCGGGCCGCCACCTTCGATATCGTGGCGGGCCGGCCCGTAGAGGGAAGCAGCCGCCTGCTCGAATATATCGAGGATAAGAAACCGGCTTTTCATTACCACGGTCATGTTCATCAACCGGGCCAGCAGGAGTTGCTCGTGGGCGAAACCCGAGTTATAAATGTGTCCTATTATAAGAAGGACAAGCACGTACAGATACACGGTGATTAGGATGGCATTTGATATCGAGAAGCTGCTTCGGGATGAAGTAAGAGACCTCCCGATATACAGCCCCGGGAAATCTCCGGAGGAGATAGCCCGAGAACTTTGTATAGAGGACTGCATCAAGATGGCCTCCAATGAAAATCCCTTGGGACCCTCCCCCAAAGCAATGGAGGCGATGGCTCAGGCCCTATCCACGGTTAACATCTACCCCGACGGCGACAGCTATACGCTCAGGCAGGCCCTGGCCGATAAGCTCGGCCTTCGCCCGGAATGTCTGATGGTTAGCCACGGCGTAGACGAAGCGCTCGATCTGATGGCCTATGCCTTCCTTTCCAGAGATGACGAGATGGTGGTAGGAGAGCCCACCTTCACCTCTTACGAACTGGCGGCACGCACAATGGGAGCGCTGGTGCGCCGGGTCCCTTTGAAGGATTATTGCCAGGATATCCCGGGTATGCTCGATGCGGTGAACGAAAAGACGGCGATGATGGTCTTATGTTCTCCCCTAAACCCCACCGGCACCGCGGTCAGCCGAACAGAGCTCGAGCTCGTGCTTAATTCATTGCCGGAGAATAAGATATTGATCTTCGATGAGGCTTATATCGAATACGCAACCGATCCGGGCCTTCCTCATGCACTGGAATATTTAAAGGATTATCCCGGGCTTGTCATAACCAGGACTTTTTCCAAGATCTACGGCCTCGCGGGATTGCGCGTCGGCTATGCGATCTGTTCCCCGGAGGTAAGGGGAGCGCTGGAGAAGGTTAAACTTCCCTTCAATGTCAATCGCCTGGGGCAGGTCGCCGCCCTGGCATCTCTCGAAGATGAGGAACACGTCAGGCGGTCTAGAGAAGAGAACGAGCGGGGCAAGCAACGAATCTACCGCCTGCTCGAGGAACTGGGACTAGAGTATGTACCGACCCAGGCGAATTTCATACTGGTTAATAATGGCAACTACGCCGATCTCTTCGACAGGCTGCTCCGCCGGGGTGTGATCGTAAGGGCGGGTGAGCCTTTAGGAATCCCCGGCCATATACGCATAACGGTGGGCGATGAGCACCAGAACGACAGGCTGGAACAAGCCTTGCGGGCTATCGTGGCGGAAGGTTGAAAACGATATATGCCGCTGATAGGGGAGAGAGAGGGCAGGGGTGACAAGGACAGGCTTTTTGTCTTTCTCGACGGCCTGGAATTCATCGAGGGAATTCAAGTTTATGAAGAAGTGCTTGAACCCCTGCTCGACTACGGATCCTATCGCTACTATAAGAACAACCTGGCCGAAAATGATCTCCTTATGGAACGTATCCGCGACGCGAATGCGATCTTTCTTGACTGGTCAAACCTCAATGCAAGCGTCCTCGAGCAATGCCGGAAACTTGATATAGTCTCTTACATCGGAGTCGGAGCGGCGAACTTCGTGGATATGCAGGCGGCCAACGAGCTGGGGATAGCTGTCACCAATACACCCGATTACGGCAACCGCTCGGTCGCCGAACACGCCCTGGGGCTGATGCTTGCGGTCGCTCGGAATATAGCAAGAGGAGATCGCGACCTGAGGTCTGGGATCTGGACTTCATCCGAGCGTGAAGGCATACAGGTTTCCGGGCGGAGCATCGGACTCATCGGCATGGGGGCGGTGGGACGGGAGATGGCATCCTTATGCCATGCCTTCGGCCTCGAAGTACGCTATTTCGATATTCAGCGCAAGCCGGACATTGAGGAGATCGCTGGTTTCATGGAGATGGATGAGCTCCTCTCCAGTTGCGACATCATAAGCTTGCATGTCGTCTATATTCCGGAAACGGAAAACCTCATCGGATACCGCGAGCTTTCACTGCTGAAAGATGGCGCCATCCTTATCAATACCAGCCGCGGGGAGGTGCTGGACTTAGGCGCGCTTGCAAAGATCTTAGGGGAGGGCCGGTTGAAGGGAGCGGGACTGGACAATTTTCCCCGCGAACCTCATCCGGATCTAAACGCCCTTATCCCTTTCGAGAATGTGGTTCTCACGCCCCATATTGCATTCAATACCAGGGAGGCCAAAGACCGCATGACCGCCATCGCCGTCGAGAATGTTATCGCCTTCTACCGCGGCAACCCTTCCAACCTCCTCAACCCTTAACATTGGGGACGGGTACGTTTGTTAAGGGGGGAGGGGCAAATCCCGAGGTAAAGGAAGAAAAAAGGATACTACTTGAGGTGGGGACCGTGAAATTAAGCATCATAATTCCCTCCTATTGGGGGAGGAAAGCCGGAGAACCTTTTAATGAGGAGGATGCCGTCTACGATCATCCGACGGCGATCGACAGTGAGGGAACTCTGGCACGCGCCCTGGAGAGCATTCGGCTCCTCAATTACGATGACTTCCGCGTGGTTGTCCTCGGGGCTCCCACTCATGCAAGCCTGGCCGCCGAGATGGAGCGGCGGATCGAGGAGATAGTCGAACCCTTTCACCGCGACTTCCCGGTTACTTACATCGGCCCTTCTCGCCTTTCCGTCATGCGTGAATTGATGGAGAGGAGAGGGGGAGAAGCATATAAAGATATGCTCTCCCTGACCGGTTACTCAAATATCAGGAACTGCTGTCTGGTGGCGGCATGTCTCACGGATGCTGATGCCGCGGTTCTTTTCGATGACGACCAGGTTTATGAGGATCCGGATTACTTATTGAAAGTATCGCAAACCATTGGCGATATTTACGAAAACAAATTCGTCTGGGGGGTGGCTGGCTATTATGTCAACGCGGACGGTAATTATCTTCTGCCCGAAAACCGGGATTGGGTTTATTCCGAGTGGCCGGCTGTAAAAACCATGAACGAGGCGTTTGGGGCCATTGAATCGGGAGAGGGCCTGAAGATAACCCCATGGGTGTTCGGGGGGAACATGGTGATACACCGTAATCTATATACCCGCTTGGCTTTTGACCCCAATATTACCAGGGGCGAAGATATCGATTACCTCATTAACGCCAGGTTCCTGGGTTATTGTTTCTTCCTCGATAGCAGGCTCCCGATCCGCCACCTTGCTCCTCCGAAGACGGCACCCAAATGGAGGAGATTTCGGGAGGATGTGGATCGTTTCTTATACACCAGGGCCAAACTGAATAGCCAGGATCCTTACCTGGCAGGATGGCGGCGGGTTGCAATCGAGGAACTGGAGCCCTACCCGGGGCGCTTCTTGAAAGACGATTTGGAAAACCTGATTTTTAAGACGTCGCTTCTTATGGGCCTGGAATATTTATCCAAGGGTGACCAAAGCGGCTTTGAGCAGTCGATGGCTAATTTGCAGAGGGCAAGCGCAAATCCTTATGCGCGGTCGAATCCCTATAAGTGGTACATCGATTTTCGGGAACGTTGGGAGCGCTGTATGGACTTCCTGTCCTCGAATCGCCAAATCAAGGACTATGTAACCGGGCTGTACGCCTGAACGAGGTAAGGGAATGTCTGAATCACGCACGGTGTTGGCCCCCGAGGTTATAAAGCGCTGCCATGATCTGGGCCAAGCGGATATACTGGTCGGCATCCCCAGTTTTCGAAATGCCGATACCATCGCCCACGTGGCACGGAATGCCGCCCGGGGCATGGTGCAATATTTTCCGGGCCTCAAAGCGGTGCTCGTGAATTCCGACGGCGGCTCGAAGGACCGAACCGCCGAAGTGTTCCTTTCGACTCCGGTGCCTGAAGGTGTCGAAAAAATCGTCACTCCCTATAAAGGCCAGCCGGGCAAGGGTTCGGCATTCCATGCCATATTCGAGATCGCCAGCCGGCTGCGGGTGAGGATCTGCATCGTCGTCGATTCCGATCTACGGAGTATCACGCCGGAGTGGATTCGGCTGCTTGGGGAGCCGGTATGGAAGAACAGCTACGGTTTTGTCGCTCCCTATTACATCCGGCACAAGTACGACGGCACCATCACCAACAATCTGGCCTATCCCTTGACACGGGCACTCTATGGCCGCCGCATCCGGCAGCCGATCGGCGGTGACTTCGGTTTCACGGGATCCCTCGCCGTCCTTTTCTCCCATATGGATGTTTGGCAGACCGATATCGCCAAGTTCGGCATTGATATCTGGATGACCACCATGGCCGTGACCGAAGGCTTCAGGGTCTGCCAATCGGCTATGGGATTGAAGATACATAATGTGAAGGATCCCGGAAGCGACCTCGCCTCCATGTATGCTCAAGTCGCATCTACCATTTTTTACCTGATGGGTGAAAACGATGTGAAGTGGATGGGAGTCAAGGCCAGTACGGATACGCGGGTCTTCGGAGATATCAGGTATGAGGAGCCCTCGGATATAGCAATAAACATCGAGAACCTGATCGACCACTTCATCCGGGGCTGTTCGGATTATATCAACGTGTGGGCACGGGTATTCGAGCCCGCCAACATGCTCGAGGTCTCTTACGCCCGGCAATCCGCATCGAGTGCGAGCCTGATCTTTCCCGAAACCCTCTGGGCAAAAATTGTCTACGATTTCGCCGTCGCCTACAATTTCAACTGCGACATCCCCTGCGCCGAATTGGTGCAGTCGATGGTCCCGCTCTACTGCGCCCGCACCGCGGCCTTCGCTCTTCAGACCCTGAATATGTCAAACATGGAAGCCGAACAACTGGTGCAATTGCAGGCCGAAGAATTCGAGCGGCTCAAGCCTTACCTCGTGCAGAAATGGATAAAGGCCAAGGAATCCACCGTGATCCGTCCCGAAAACCTCGAACCCCGCAGCGACATCGAAGCCACCGCCTAAACATCGGGTCGCGCCTAAACATAAACATAGTGCTCGCCTGTTAACCTTGGGGTTGTTAACCTTGGGGTCGTGCCTCAACATCAACATCAATTGAGTGCCCCTTGTTCTTAGCATTCATACAAGAGAAAATCGGGTCGGAGGTGAACAGTGGAGCAAGAGTATGTCCATGGTTATTCGGAAAGCGAGGCGCGGCGACTGCACGACCAGGCGCAGACGCTGTCGGGACTCCTTCACGCGGACACTTATTACAAAGATGGTGAAAGGGTATTGGAGATGGGCTGCGGGGTTGGAGCGCAAACAAGAATCCTCGCGGGTAACAGTCCTTTAGCCAAAATCATATCCGCCGACGTCTCCGAGGATTCCGTAAGACAGGCAGCCAGACTCCTCAACGAGCTCCGATGTGACAACGTCGAATTCATTGTCGCCGATATTTTCCATCTGCCGTTTGATGAACAGGAGTTCGATCATATATTCATTTGTTTTCTCCTCGAACATCTCGCAGATACCGCGGAAGCACTTTCGAGTTTGAAAAGAGTCCTTAAGAAAGACGGGTCGATTACTGTAATCGAAGGAGACCATGGCTCCTGCTTTTTTCATCCCAATAGTCCCGATGCCAGATCCGCAATCAATTGCCTGATACAATCACAGGCTTCCGCAGGGGGAGATGCCCTGATCGGACGTAGGCTTTACCCTCTCCTGAAAGAGGCGGGTTTTCGGGAAGTTACGATAAGCCCGAAAATGGTTTATGCGGATGCCAACAGGCCCGATCTCGTTGAGGGCTTCACCAAAAATACTTTTACGGCGATGGTAGAAGGTGCACGGGAGAAGGCTCTGGCTCTGGGACTCACGACCGGCAAGCGGTTCGACAAGGGGGTAATGGACCTCTATCGCACAGCCCAGCCTGAGGGTGTTTTCTGCTATACGTTTTTCAAGGCATTTGCCCTCCTGTAAAACGTCATCGAGCAGCCCGCCTCCATAATAATCGTTTACCTCCAAGATGAGTCCCCATCCCCGCCCCACTCTTTTTGTTGCTCTTTGTGAGGCATTCCGTTTTCGCATTTGTGCCCGGACCGAAAAAAAGGGTTCACTTTGCATAAATTTGGGCCGAAAGTATAGACATAGTGGTGGAAAGTGGATTAAAATGGGGCGCAGTGGATGATAATACAGGTGAGTGTGGAGGCCAAGTGGGGAATCGGATAAGCGCCAAGGTTAACTGGAAGGCCAATTCAACAAGCACATGGAGCCGATGATGTTTCTGGGTTCGCACGAGCATTCTCTGGATGACAAGGGCCGCATCATAATGCCCTCCAAGTTTAGAAGGCAACTGGAGGAGGGCGTGGTGATGGTGCTTTGGCTAGAGGAGTGCTTGGCAGTATTTCCCAGCGGAGAATTCGAGAAATTGGCGGAACGGATCGAGGCCCTCCCACAGGGGAGCAAGGAAGGGAGGACCATGACCCGCATCCTTTTTGGCCACGCCTTCGAGGCCGTACCCGATCGTCAGGGACGCCTTACGATTCCCCCCAAGCTACGCGAGCTCGCGGGGCTCGATCGCGAGGTCGTGGCAGTAGGCGTAAAAAACCGGGTCGAGATATGGGACCGAAATCGCTGGCAGGATTCGATGGAGGGCGACATCGAGAAGTATGAGCAGGTCGCCGAGAAGTTATCGGAAATAGGTTTCTAGGAGAGGGAGACGGCCATGTTGGATTTAATCGCTCAGGGGCGGCGGCAATGGCCGCGCATGCAGGACGAGTATCATCGGAGCTTGCGCCATCTAATGAGCTGCCATGGAAGAAGGTGAGGTCGTACATGTACCCGTACTACTGCACGAGGTCATCGGACACCTTAACCCAAGGCCCGGAATCGTACTTGTCGATGCAACAGTCGGGGATGGCGGGCACGCCCTGGCTCTGCTGGAAGACATGGGGGGAGAGGGTTGCCTGATAGGACTGGATCGCGACAAGCAGGCGCTCGAAAGGGCGCGACTTCGACTGCGTCGCTTTGGCGAGCAGGTGATCCTGTACCATGCCAATTTTTCCCAGCTGGAAGAAGTGCTGGAAGACGTCCCGGAGGAATCGAGTGCGGAAGGCGTGAACGGTTTCCTCTTCGATCTGGGAGTTTCCTCCCTTCAACTCGGGGAGGCGGAGAGGGGTTTCTCCTTTCGGCAACCGGCGAGGCTGGACATGCGTATGGATACGGACCGCGAACTGGACGCCTGGAAGGTGGTGAACCGGTATGAGGAGAGAGAGCTGGCGCGTATTATCCGTGAATACGGCGAAGAGCGTTGGGCTTCCCGTATCGCTAGGCGCATCGCAATCGAAAGAAAGCGCGCACCCATCGACACCACGGATAGACTGGCTGAGATTATAAAGGACTCAATCCCCGCGGCAGCAAGGCGCACGGGTGGCCATCCGGCCAGAAGGACCTTTCAAGCGTTGAGGCTGGAGGTAAACGGGGAACTGCGGAGTCTGGAGGAAGCCCTGCCGCAGACGGTGCAATGGTTGAAAAAGGGCGGAAGAATAGCGGTTATTTCCTACCATTCCTTGGAGGACAGGATCGTGAAGAGATTTTTTTCCGAGCATGGCTCGTTTTGCCGTTGCTCGATGGATTTCGCAGGCTGCACATGCGAAGCGGAGGAGACGCTACGCATAGTGACCCGTAAGCCGGTGACCCCTTCACAAGATGAAATCACCGCTAACCCGAGAGCCCGCAGCGCCAAGCTGCGAGTCGCCGAGAAGAGGTAGAAGAATGTCACTGGCAGCGGAATGGAAAAGAGCGCCCGCACAACCGGAGAGGACTCCGGGGCAGGAGAAGGAGCGCCAGGCTCAAAAAGTACGTAAGAATGCTCAAGCGTCGAGACGGCGCAAACTCGCATTCACATGTTTCATATCCATTGCCGCGGTTGTATGCGGCATCTTGATATTTTCGGTTTTCCTGAGGGTAATGGCCGCACAGGACGAGGTGAAGATACGCGAGGTGGAAAAGCAAATCGAGCTCGAGAAGCGCCAGCAGGAATCGATCAAGCTCGAGATAGCGGGCCTCGAGTCACCCGCCCGTATAGAGAAGATTGCGGTAGATAATCTTCAGATGACGCGGGTACCATGGGCCGCGTATGTGCGGACGGCAGCATACAAGGCCCAGCGTTTGGGCGAGCAACAGAGGCTGTCGGATAAGGAGGCGGCGGCAGGCTCAACCCAGGGGGGTTAACGGACGGGCCAAATTATTCCTGCTCGCTGAAGGTTTTTCGCTTTTCCGCACCGAACCCCAATTAAGAACCCTCAGGGCTCTTTCAGATGTAGGCATCCAGGGAGGACGAGATGTCAAAGGGAAGGAAAAGGGATGCCAGGATAAACCTGGCAGCTCTGGTTTTGCTACTGGGGCTTGTATTAATCGGTTATCGCCTGGTTGACTTGCAGGTCGTAAGGGCGGACCGTTTCAAGCAGATAGCAGAAGATCAGAGATACCAGCAGACGGATATCAACCCGCTTCGAGGATGCCTAACCGACAGAGAAGGCCAGGTACTTGCAATCAGCAAGGAGGCCTATTCCATTTACGCCACTCCTTATCTGGTGAACGATAAACCGGCGGCAGCAGCCGAGCTTTCAGGCATATTGCAGAAACCACGGCAGGAGTTAGAGGAGAAACTCAGGACTAAAGGCGGATTCGTATATATCGAGCGCAAGGTGAGCCCGGAGGTGGCGGACGCCGTCAAAGGATTGGGCATAGATGGCATCGGACTCCAAAAGGAAAGCAAGCGTTTCTACCCGCAGGGCGGCCTGGCTTCCCAAATACTGGGTTTCGTGGGTACGGATAATGTCGGGCTGGCCGGGCTCGAGCTGCAATACGAATCGACGCTGGCCGGCGAATGGGGAGAAGCGGGTATGGAAATGGATCCGGCCGGGGAACCGATTCCGGGCGTCAGCAAAATGATAAAGCCGCCTATGGATGGCAGTGACGTGCAACTCACCCTCGATTCCGAGATTCAATTCAAACTGCAGGAGCAGCTGGCGCAATCCTTAAAGGATAGCGGGGCGCAGAATGCCACCGGCCTGGTCATGGATTGCCGGACCGGTGAGATATTGGCAATGGGGAGCTACCCGGACTTCGATGTCAACCTTTACTCGAACGTTGTAGCGGACGTCACCCGCAATCGTGCGGTTACTGATGGCTTCGAACCGGGATCGGTCTTGAAGATTCTCACTGCTATGGCGGCCATCGACCAAGGGGTCGTCAGCCCGAACTCGGTAATAAACGTGCCATTCTCGATACAGATCGGAGAATACGAATTCAAGGACGACCATCCCATGGAAAAAGACGATCTGACCTTTACCGAGGTAATCGCGCACTCCTCAAACATAGGCACGATAAAGACGGCCCAGGCGACCGGGAAAGATGCCTTCAGTAAATATGTAGAGGAGGCCGGTCTCGGACAGCTGACCGGCGTCGATTTCCCGGGCGAGAACTGCGGAGTGGTTCTAAAGCCGGAGAAGTGGAATGCAACCTCTCTTCCGACCATGGCCATCGGCCAGGGAATTACAGTCTCGCCGATTCAGTTGGCCGTACTCACCTCGATCGTCGCCAACGGTGGGCTCAAAGTAACTCCCCATTTCCTCAAGCAGTTAGAGCATCCGGATGGTTCGACGGAACTCTATCAAGGGTCCGGGGGCGAGCCCATCATTTCAGAGGAAAGTGCGGCATCCCTTCGCCGCATACTGGGCGAGGTGGTCAGGATGGGAACCGGAACCCGGGCCGCTATGTCTTTATATAATTGCGCGGGAAAAACGGGTACGGCCATGAAAGTAAATCCCGAAGGAGGTTATCGAGAAGCTTACATAGCAACCTTCACAGGCTTCGCACCGACTGAGGATCCCCGGTTGGTGACCGTAATAACACTGGATGAACCAACGTCGATTTATTATGGCGGGCTGGCGGCCGCACCATGCTTCTCGCAGGTCATGGAGTTCGCCCTGCAACATCTCCAGGTGACGCCGAGCATCGATCACGTAAACACCAAGGAAAAGGTGATATCCGAATGAGACTCGCCGACCTCGTGGACGGCTTCGATGGAATCCGCCTGGAAAAAGGTGGTAATCAGGACATAGGAGGAATCGCCTACAATTCGCAGCGGGTGGGACCAGGCAATATTTTCGTTGCGATAGAAGGCTTTAAGACCGACGGCCACCTTTATATATCGGAAGCATTGGAAAGAGGCGCCACAGCACTGGTTACGGGTGAAGGCAGGGAAATCCCAGCGACACCTCCCGGGATAGGTCTCATTCATGCCGTTGATACCCGTCTGGCCCTTGCTCTGTTGAGCGACCGTTTCTGGGACCATCCCAGCGGCAAGTTGAAATTGGTCGGGGTGACGGGTACGAACGGCAAGACGACTACGACATTCCTCATAGAAGCGGCCATGAACCAGGCTGGAATGAGTCCCGGAATGATCGGGACGGTTGCATACAGGGTGCGGGGTAGGGAACTCCCAGCGGGAAGGACGACTCCCGAATCGGCCGATCTGCAGGAGATACTTGCAACCATGGTATCCGAGGGTTGCACAGCCGTAAGTATGGAGGTGTCTTCTCACGCTGTCGTTTTGCACCGCATCGACGCCTGTGATTTCGATGTTGCGGTATTCACCAACCTGAGCCAGGACCATCTTGATTTCCATCCTACGCTCGAAGATTACTTCGAAGAGAAGCAGAGGCTGTTCCTGCCGCGCAGCCGTGGTGGCCTGGGACCGCGCGCCGCTGCAATAAATATCGATGATCCCTATGGAAAGCTCCTTGCGCAATCCAGTGAAGGAGAAATCCTCACATATGGCATGAGAGAGCCGGCCGACTTGCGCGGGGAGGTTATAGAGATGGGCCTCAAGCGTTCTCTTGTCCAAGTATCGCTTAGCGGATGGAGACAGGAGGAGTATACCGCCCTCACCGGCGCCTTCAACCTCTACAACATACTCGCGGCATTGGCGGCATCTATCCTCCTCGGCATGGATCCGGATAGCTCTTTCGCGGCTATATGCGCCCATCCCGGGGTGCCCGGCCGTTTTCAAAACATCGAGGAGGGACAGGACTTCGCAGTCCTCGTCGATTATGCGCATACCCCCGATTCGCTGCGCGGGGTGCTCGAGGCGGCAAGGGGGATCGCACGCAAAAAGGTCATCGTTGTTTTCGGCTGCGGTGGCGATCGCGATCAAGGAAAGCGGGCTGTGATGGGCGCTATTGCATCTAAATTGGCCGATCTCAGCATAATTACATCGGATAATCCTCGTAGTGAAGACCCCCTGGCCATAATCCGGGAGATAGAAGAAGGGGCTCGTTCGACCTCGGGCGCCGCCGTCTATCAAGTCATAGCCAACCGGCGGACGGCGATAGACACGGCGATTCGTGAGGCGGTAAGTGGCGACGTGGTTATAATCGCGGGAAAAGGTCATGAAAAATATCAAATCCTTGCCGATCGCACCATCCCTTTCGATGATGAGGCTGAAACCAGGGCGGCATTGCGGAGGAGGCTTGCGTAATGATACCCATGACAATCAGCGAAATAGCGGCGGCCGTGCATGGGAAGATCGAGTTAGAGGACGCGCGTCCTTCCGGCCTCATAGCCCGGGTGTCCACCGATACCCGCACCTTGGAGAAAGGATCCCTTTTCATCCCGCTTAAAGGGCCGCACTATGACGGCCATGACTTTGTATTTGCCGCCCTCGAAAAGGGAGCGGCGGCTGTGCTTGTTACGCGCCTTCTACCCGGCCTCTTCGAAGAGACACGGAAGAGCGGCGCATCCATCATTCTGGTAAATAATACCATGAGCGCCCTCACCCGATTGGCGGCACAGCAGCGAGATTCTTCAGCCGCCACCGTCATCGGTATAACCGGATCGACGGGAAAGACACTCACGAAAGACTTCACGGCGTCCGTGCTCGAGAGCGCCGGAGGAGTAGTTGCATCGAAAGAGAGCTACAACAATGAGATCGGCGTGTCCCTCACTCTATTGGAGGGCAATGCGCATACGCGTTTTATGGTCCTGGAAATGGGCTCACGTGCGAGCGGCGATATCAGCAAGCTCAGCTCATTCGCACGTCCGCGAGTCGGTGTAATAACCAACATCGGGTGGAGCCACATGCAATACTTCAAGAATAGGGATAATCTTGCAAAGGCGAAGGCGGAATTGCTGCAATCGTTGCCGCCCGACGGCAAAGCGATCCTCAATGCAGATGATGACTATTCGTCCTACCTGGGCACTCTGAGCCCCGTTCCCACCATAACTTTCGGACTCTCGGGTCGTGCACAGGTCAGGGCCATGAACATAAGAACGGATAAATCGGGGAAGGTAATTTTTACCTTGAGGTCGAAAGGAGGTACTGAAGAAAATATTTGTATTCCCTTGCCCGGCCGTCATAACGTGTATAACGTGCTGGCGGCGGCGGCGGTAGGGGAGATTATGGGGGTTAAAATGGAGAGTATTGTGGAAGGCATCGCAGGTGCTGAACTGACGGGATGGAGGATGGAAATGATTACCAAACCGGAAGAGATTACCATAATCAACGACGCCTATAACGCCAACCCGGTCTCTATGCGCTCGGCCCTGATGGCATTGGGTGATATTTCCAGGAGCAAGCGGGCGATCGCGGTGCTTGGAGACATGGGAGAATTAGGGCCTGTCTCTGATACAGCTCATATCGAGGTCGGACAGCTGGCTGTGGATTATGGTACGGATATACTTATCACCGTGGGGAGAAGAGCCCGCAAGATAGCGGCGGCGGCGCGGGAGAAAGGGCTTCCACGGGGCAGCGTTTTTACGGCCGATGGAGTCGATAGGGCGGCCGAAATATTACGGGCGGTCATCGAGCCCGGAGATGTTGTCCTCATCAAGGGTTCCCGTTTTCTGGGCCTGGAGAGGCTTGTCGACCTGGTCGCCTAGTGCCGCGATTCATGAATACGATCGCATTCGAGCGACGCTGCATCCCCGTCGGCTGCGTTATGCTCTCTGCGACGTACTCGCAGAGTACGCCTCAGTCGCACGCCTTGACGGCGCGTCGCCCCGTCACTCTCAGTGCAGATCCTATTCATGAACCGCGTCACGGCGGCCCGGAGCAACATGATCGCTCCTCAATCAAATGACAAGTCTGAATCCGGGAGCGGCGGAGAAGGAGGAAGCCCTTGTTCAGGGTAATGGGCGCCCTGCTCATCAGCTTGGTTATCTGTATTTTTGGGATGCCATGGCTAATAAAATGGCTGAGGAAGCGGGGAATAGGACAATTCATACGGGAGGATGGGCCGAGAGCCCACCTTGCGAAAAGAGGGACCCCGACCATGGGCGGGATCCTGATTATCATTTCCGCTTTAATCGGTTTCATGCTAATGTCCGTCAAGCCGCAGGCGGGAACGGGGTTCGCGTTAGCCTTTGTGCTGCTCGGGTGCGGCCTTCTGGGCTTCGCTGATGATTACACAAAGCTCCGCTATTCGAGATCGCTGGGGATAAAGGCGCGGACGAAGATCTTCTGGCAGTTGGTTATCTCGATAGCCCTCGCATATCTAGCGACGCAGCAGTTCGGGGTCTCTACCAAGCTGTATTTTTTTCGCACCGATTCATTTTCAATAGAACTCGGGCCCTTTTATTATCTACTGGTCTTTCTCATGATCATCGGGACAACCAACGCCGTCAACTTGACGGATGGGCTTGATGGTCTGGCTTCGGGAACCGGAGCGCTGGTGATGACCGCTTATATACTTATTGCCTTCACTCAGTTCCGCAACCACCAGTTCCTTTATCATCACGTGCGGGCGGCTTTGGATATAGCGATATTTTCCGGGGCGGTGATGGGAAGCTGTATCGGCTTCCTGTGGTGGAATGCTCCTCCCGCTCAGATATTCATGGGAGATACCGGTTCCATGGCCTTGGGGGGCGCCCTGGCCGCGGTGGCCATACTGTCGAAGACGGAATTGCTCCTGTTGATACTGGGGGGCCTATTCGCATTGGAGGCGCTCTCGGTGATGATACAGGTGGCGGTTTTCAAGATGACGCGGAAAAGGGTCTTCAGAATGGCACCCCTCCATCATCACTTCGAGTTGAAAGGATGGTCGGAGGAAACGACACTTATACGATTCTGGATTGTAGCAGGGTTCATGGTCGGCATTGGCTTCATATTCTTCTATATAAACTATGTAGGCCGAATCTAGGAGGGCCGTATTTCTAATATTGAGTTCTCCGGTTAAGTGAAGGTACAGAAATAGAGGCATGGAATTGACAATGACAAAAAAAGCCCTAGTAGTGGGCTTGGGAATATCAGGCCGGGCGGCGGCAGAGAAATTGCTGCGGGAAGGCCGCCGAGTGCTGGTCAACGACCTGTCTGCTTCATCCGCAGTCGAGGAAGTGGCGACCGAACTGTCCCGGGCGGGGGCTGATGTCGAATTGGGACACCACGATTCCAGGCTGCTTGAAGATGTAGATCTCATAGTTGTGAGCCCGGGCGTAGCTGGGAACATCGCTTTGCTAAAAGATGCGCAGTCTCTGGGCATCACCGTATGGAGCGAGATCGAACTGGCTTGGCGCTTTGCGAAAGGACCGGTGGTGGCGGTGACCGGCACAAACGGCAAAACCACCACCGTAAGCATGATCGAGGCGATCCTCCAGCAAGCGGGAAGGCCGGCGATGGCTGCCGGCAATATCGGTTTTCCACTTGTCAAGGCGGTAGAGGAAGCGCTTGAGGGAGATGTGCTCGTGGTAGAAGTTTCCAGCTTCCAGTTGGCATACATTGAAGACTTCCGGCCCCAGGTAGCTGTCCTTCTGAATATCGCAGAGGACCATTTCGATTGGCACGATCATATGAAGGAATACATTGAGGCCAAGAGCCGGATATGGGTAAACCAGGGTGAGGGAGATCTCGTGGTGACGAATTTAGACGACCCTCTCTGCATTGAAGCAGCCGAAAAGGCGCCTTATCGGCGAGCCTTCTTTTCCAAGCATGACTCCGAAGCGGCTGCGACATTCGTTAGAGATGGCATCCTGTTCAGCCGCATCGGTCCGGCCGGATCTCTTCTAGATAAGGCAAAGCCCATAGTGCAACTACAAAGCATAAGGCTCGCGGGCGAGCACAACCTGGAGAACGCTATGGCCGCGGCAAGCGCTGCTCTGGCACTGGGGGTTGGGGCGGAGGCTGTAGGAAATAGTCTATGCAATTTTAAGGGCCTGGCGCATCGTCTGCAATTTATCTCGGATATTGGAGGAATCGAATTCTACAACGACTCCAAGGCCACCAACCCGCATGCCACGATGCGAGCGCTGAGTGCCTTCCAACAACCACTGGTCCTCATCCTGGGAGGAAGGAACAAAGGCCTTAATTTCCAGGAACTGGCAGAGGAGGTCGAAGCAAGGCGGAGGAAGGGCGGCATCCGTATCGTTTACGCCATGGGCGAGGCGGGTGCGGAGATAAAAAAGGCTCTGACGGCCGCGGGGCCGGATATAGAAACCAGGCAAGTGGAAGGGCTGGAAGAGGTTTTTAAGGAAATACCCGACCTTGCATCGTCCGGTGACGTAGTCCTTTTCAGCCCTGCCTGCGCTTCCTTCGATCGGTATGAGAACTATAAACAAAGAGGAAAACATTTCCAGTCGCTGGTTGAGCGCTATGGCGGAGAAGGGAAAAGGCATGGGTAGGGAAGCAGCCGCGAGAAAACCCTCCGGCAAGGGAAAACGCCCACCGCCGGCCCTTCTCGAAGCGAGGCGTCGGCAGGGCGAGGAGAGGGCCAAACCTGAAAAAGATCCGAGGGATAAGTCGCGGCCTTCTCAACAGAAGAAAGCCGCTCGGGTAGCGGGCCGCGCTCAAGCTTCACCTTCTCGCAAGCAGTCTCCGGCCAGGCAGACGGCGGCGAAGAAGGATTTACTGACCGAAGGGCTTCGACGTAATAAATCGGCGGCGCGAAAGACGCAGACAGATTCCCGTAAGGTGGTCGACTTTCCAAAGAGAATACCGGATCGAAAAAGAGCGACCGCTCTGGCCGTTGCGACCAAGAGCGGGCTCTCGGGCACAGGCTATTGGATCCTCGGGGTTAGCCTCCTCATGTTCCTTTATGGCATGGTCATGATTTTTTCCGCAAGCTCAGGGTCCGCCTTCAGGGTCTATGGATCGAGTTATTATTTTCTCCTCCGCCAGGCGATATGGTTCGGAGTCGGACTGATCGGGCTCATTTGCATGGCCTACCTGGACTACCATCACCTATCGGAGATATCGCCCGTACTGGTTGGCGTGGCAATCGCCGCCCTGGCGGCGGTCCCATTTTTCGGTTCCCAGGCATACGGTTCAACCCGGTCCATCACGCTGGGCCCATTGGTGATCCAACCATCCGAATTCGCGAAGATGTCGCTCTTGATCCTCGCGGTGTACGTCTATAACAAGCGGCGCGGCAAACTCGACGAGTGGAAAGAGATTGTGATGCCCGTTCTGCTCGTTAGCGGCTTGGCTTGCGCGCTGATACTCGTCGAGCCAGATCTGGGGACCATGCTTATAGCAGCAATTTCTGTATTTATTGTACTGTTCCTCGCGGGAGCTCCGCTGCGAAAACTGGCCGTCCTCGCTGTATCCGGAGCCGGCCTCACCGCACTCTTTATCTTTTCTTCCCCCTACCGCAAAGCGCGGTTCCTGGCCTTCCTTCATCCCTGGGAAGCTCCCCGGGAAGGAGGATTTCATATCATCCAATCCATGGTAGCCCTTGGATCAGGCTCAGTAACCGGACTCGGTTTGGGCATGAGCAGGCAGAAGTTTTTCTATCTCCCAAATGCCCATACCGACTTCATTTTCTCAATTATCGGGGAGGAGATAGGGTTGATAGGGACGGTTGCAGTACTGGGACTTTTCGCCTCATTCCTGATCCTTGGCTTACGAGCTGCCCGGCGCGCGCCCGACGGCCTGGGCAAACTGCTCGCCACCTCCATAACTTGCATGATCATGATTCAAGCTTTGATAAATATGGGAGCCGCCACCGGAGCCCTCCCTATAACCGGCGTGACGCTTCCCTTTATCAGTTACGGCGGCTCGTCATTGGTGATTTGTATGTGCCTTGCCGGTATACTCATAAACGTTTCCCGCCAGGAAGCGGAGACGGGCGTTTCGAATGACAGGAGGAAAAAACGTGAACGTGGCGATATGCGGGGGAGGAACCGCGGGGCACTTGCATCCCCTGCTGGCTCTCGCAGAAGAGCTCCAATCGCATGAGAATATACAAGCGTCGCTTTTCCTCAACCGCAAGGCCTTATCCAAAGACCTTGCTTTCGAGGGGAAGGTCATACCTCTTGATGTTGCGGGACTAAAACGCAGTGCCGACCCTTCGAACTTTTGGACATTACTGGCATTGCCGCGAGCCATCCTAACGGCGCGGCGTGCGATGAAAACGCCACGGCCGGGAGTCGTTGTAGGTTTCGGTGGTTATGCGAGTATGCCCGGAGCCCTCGCCGGCTTGACCCTTCGAATACCACTGATAATTCACGAACAGAACATCATCCCGGGCCTCGCCAACCGCTTGCTGGCGCCTTTTGCGGCCCGTCTCGCAGTTTCCTTCGAAGCAACTCTCGAAAAATTTCCAGGATGGAGAAAGAAGGCTGTTCTGACCGGAAATCCCCTCTACCACTACCGCCGAAATGATGAGGCAGGTGAGGACGCTTGGGAATATTTCAATCTCGAGAAGGGAAGGGCGACCGTTGCGATATTGGGCGGAAGTCAGGGTGCCGCCTCTATCAACCGGGCAGTGCTTGGTGCGCTTCCCCTCTGGGGTGACAGGGCGGATCTTCAGATAATCCACTCCGTGGGAAGGGACAAATACCAGGAATTCAAAGTGCAGGCGACGAAGGTGGACATCGGGGGGTTGATCTATCGCCCGCTGGAATTCATCGAACGCATGGATCTTGTATACGGCTGCGCGGATATTGCGGTTAGCAGAGCCGGAGCGTCGACCATATCGGAACTCGCAGCAGCCGGTTGCCCCGCGATTCTCGTCCCTTATCCCTTTGCCACGGCGGCTCATCAGGAGGCCAACGCGGCAGTGCTCGAGCGGGCTGGGGGAGCCCGGGTGATAAGTGATGCGGACCTGGACGCCCAACGTCTGGTCCATGAGATAGATGATCTTCTCGCGGATCGCTCCGGGCTTATGGAGATGCGCGAATCGGCGAGCAGGGTAGGAAAGGCCGATGCGACGGAGAGGTTGGCGGCGATGGTTATGGCATTGGAGAAGTAGATGCTCTCTTCACAACGGATACATTTCGTGGGCGTCGGCGGCGCGGGAATGAGTGCGATCGCCGTCGTGCTCTTGGCCAAAGGAGTTGAAGTCAGCGGCTCCGACCTCAAGGAATCCCGCAATACTCACCGCCTCGAGGAGTTGGGAGCAAGGATTTTTATAGGCCATAGGGCTGAGAACGTTGAAGGAGCGGATGTCCTCGTGGTCTCTTCGGCTGTGCCGGAAAGGAATCGGGAGCTGAAACGGGCGAAGGAATTGGGCCTCACGATACTCCCTCGCGCAGCAATGCTCAATCTGGTGATGGGAGAATCGAAGGGTATCGCGGTGGCCGGCACGCATGGCAAGACGACCACCACGTCGATGGTAGCGATGATAATGAAGGAGTCCGGCCTCGACCCCAGCTATATAATCGGCGGCGAACTCAACGATGTGGGCAGCAATGCGCATGCGGGAAGCGGGGAGTATTTGATCGCGGAAGCCGACGAGAGCGACGGCTCTTTTCTGCTCTTGAATCCTTGGGCGGAGATCGTAACCAATGTCGAGGAGGACCACCTGGATTTCTTTGAGGGCCGCGAGGAAATTGTCGATTATTTCAGGCGCTTCGTTTCACTTCCACCGGCGGGCGGTATCGTCGTTCTCTCCGGGGATGATCCTGGATGCAGGCTTCTTGCCGGCTTCAGCAAGGCAAGAGAGGTGACATTCGGGGAAGGTGAGCAGTGCGACCTGTACTTGAGGGATCTAAAGCTCATGGCGGGGGGGAGCAATTTCGAAGTGCTTCGTGAGGGAGTGTCTTTGGGCCGGATAACCCTCGCGATACCCGGATCCCATAATGTCCACAATGCCATGGCCGCCCTTGCACTGACTCTTTCGCTGGATGTTGATTTTGCGGCGGCCGCAAGGGCATTAGCCGCTTTCCGTGGTGTCATGCGACGCTATCAACTGATCGATGAAGTCGGGGGAATACGACTGGTTGACGATTATGCCCATCACCCGTCGGAAGTGAAAACAACCCTAAAAGCGGCAAGGCTGGAAGGGCCCGACCGCCTGGTTTGCATGTTTCAACCGCATCGCTATTCGAGGACCGCGGCTTTGTTTCGCGAGTTCGGGGAAGCGCTTCTGGGTGCCGATACCGTCATCCTTACCGATGTATACGCGGCCGGCGAGGAACCACTGCCCGGTATCAACGGTAAATTGATAGTGAACGCCGTGCTCGAAGCTGACCCTTCAAAGGAAGTGGTTTACATTCCGAAGAGGTCTATGCTGGGTGAGGCGGCGGCCAGGATGTTGCGTCCCGGAGACCTTGTTCTGACCATGGGAGCCGGGGACATCTCGCAATGTGCGTCCGAGTTGGCCGGGATACTGCGCGGCGAGAAGCCGGAAGACTGCGGCTGAGGAAGGTTCGGGAGGCGGCCTTGATGGATATCACGGAAATCGCGGAAGCCTTGGGGCAATGGTTCCGGGGAAACCTGCAATTGAATAAACCTCTCGCCGATCTCACCACGTTTCGAATTGGGGGCCCGGCCGGCTTGTTGGCCATGCCTAAGGGTATAGAAGACCTCAAGCTCATAACGCAAGAGATTGCTTCTTCAGGGATGGATTTTTTTGTGCTGGGCCATGGCTCCAATGTCTTGATTTCCGACCTCGGATTTCCCGGGATCGTACTTGTTCTGGGGGAGGGGTTCAAGCGAATAAAGAGGCAGGGTAAAGATAAAGTGTACGTTGAGGCAGGATGTGAACTGAATCGCCTCATAGCCTGGACCATAGAACGAGACCTTGCGGGATTGGAATTACTGGCGGGGATCCCGGGAAGCATCGGAGGGTCGGTTCGAATGAATGCGGAGGCTCAGGGTTGCAGCATAGGCGACACTGTTCGGGAAGTATCGGTATTGAGATTGGAGGGCAAGGAAGTTAGTGATCGACAGATGCCGGCTCAAAATATGCACTTTGGCTACAGAAAGACTGATATAGAGGATAACGAAATAATTTATAGAGTTAAGCTGAAGCTTGATAATAGCGGGAAGGACGATCTGGAAGCCCGGCGTAAAGAAGTAATGAGATGGAGGAAGAAGAATCAGCCGCTGGCCAAACCGTCAGCCGGCAGCATATTCCGTAACCCTGCAGGAACATCGGCGGGAGAGTTAATAGATCGCTGCGGCCTGAAAGGAAAGCGGATAGGAGGGGCCGTGGTCTCCGAAAAACACGCAAACTTTATCGTCAATACCGGAGGGGCGACGGCCAGAGACGTGTATGAACTAATCGATTCGATAAAGGAAGAGGTTAGGAGCCGCGAAGGCATCGAACTGGAGGAAGAGATAAAGCTGATAGGCGATATGGGGGGAGGATCATCGTGAGCCGGGTGGCGGTTTTAATGGGGGGCACCTCCGGGGAGAGGGAAGTATCCCTCAAATCCGGCGCGGCCGTTTCCGAAGCGCTCGAGGCACTTGGACATGATGTTCTGATCGTGGACGTAGGCGAGGATGTTGTTGGGCAAATGGTAGCGCTTCAAGACAAAGTCGATATGGCTTTTATAACCTTACACGGCCGCCTGGGCGAGGATGGGACCATCCAGGGTCTACTCGAATTATTGGCGATTCCATATATCGGTTCGGGTGTTATGGCGAGCTCCATGGCCATAGACAAGGCGATGTCCAAACTGATATTTCGGGCGAACGCGATCCCTGTTGCCGAGGACGTTATGGTCAAGGCGAGGGAAATAAGGACGCTGGGAGTAGCCAGGGTGGCTGAGGGAATAGCGAGGGATCTCGGATTCCCGTCGATTGTGAAACCCAATTGCGAAGGATCGACACTGGGGGTAATGATCGCTCGCAACTCTCAAGAGCTGGAGACAGCACTCGCCGGCGCTATCGAATATGATGATCTACTCCTGGTTGAACGCTGCATAGAGGGAAGGGAAATGACCGTAGGTTTACTTGGAGACGAGCCTCGTGTCCTTCCCGTCCTGGAAGTCGTTTCTCAAAAGGGAATTTACGACTATGAATGTAAATACAACAAGGGTATGACGGAGTACCAGGTGCCGGCGCCGATAAGCGAGGAGCTTGCACGCGGGATGCAGAGACTCGCATTGCGCGCACACATCGCAATGGGCTGCGAGGGGCTTTCGAGGGTGGACTTTATGGTGGATGCCCGGGAAAACTGTTACTGCCTGGAAATAAATACCATACCGGGCATGACCGAATTCAGCCTGATTCCCAAGGCCGCCGCCGCCGCCGGCCTTTCATTTAACCAGGTGGTCGAGGAGATACTGGCCACGGCACGTTTGAAGATAAGCGGGGGAAAACGTTGTTATGAGAGGTAAAGCGGCACGCAACCTATGGGGTAAGGAGGATTCCCCGGGCCAGAACGCCAAAACGGTTGCGGCTGAACGACGGACGCGGGCTGCGGCGGCTAGAAATAAAACGGCTGAAGCAAGCCAGGAAGCGGAGGCCGAGCAGCAAACGATTACGAGCAAGAAAGGTTTTCTCGCAGGTCTCGTTAATGACGTCTTCTATATCGAAAAAACGATTCCCGATACTTTTCCCGAAGAAAACAGCGTCCCATTACTTCCGAAAAATACCAAGAAGAAAGCGGCGCCTCCCACAGAGGGGTCGGGTCCGTTTGTAGAAGCCGTTTCTAAAGCCCGGAAACCGCCCGCGCAAAAAACTAGAAGGACAATGGCAAGAACAGCTCCGATGCTCAAACCAGTTTCGGCCAAGGGTGAGAGAAAATCACAATCGGAGGCGGCGCCGCTGGAGGCAACACAATCCGGGGTCGAAATCGAGCCAAAGCGAGCGCGCAGAGCATTGAGCCCCGCTTTGAGAAAAACACTCCTTGTTACTACCCTCCTGCTTTCCCTTGCGATGCTGCTCTGGGTCTATACTTTTACGGGAGTCCTCAATATTAAGAATATCGATATCAGTGGAAACAGCAGGCTCGACGCGGATTACCTCCGCGGCCTTTCGGGCATCACGGCGGAGGATCATTTATTTAAGATGAATGTGGGGGCGGTCAAGCAGGCCTTGCTCTCTGAACCATATGTCGCGGAAGCCCATATCTCCCGGAGGTTTCCCAACACGGTTGCGATCGAAATAATCGAACGAAAGCCGGCAGGAATTATTTCCCAGAATGCAAAGTACCATCTCGTGGACGAAGAGGGGAGGGTATTGGAAAGCCTGGATAAGAAACCGCCGGGATTGCTGGAGATCCAGGGGCTGGATTTGAAGCTCCTCTTCCCAGGCCAGCAGATTAATAACGAATCATTTGCGGTCATTGCTATCCTCCTTCAAAGTATGCCCGATCAATTGAAATCGATTACGGCCTCTATCGGATACAAGCAGGAAGAAGGCCTTTATCTCCAAGCAAAAGGAACCGAGGTGATTTATGGACAGGCGACGGATTTATCGAGAAAGAGCGAAATTGCCTTGCTTGCCCTGAATGATCTTGTCGCACAGTATCACGCCGTGGACTATATCGATGTATCCTACCCCGAGCATCCGGTCATCAAGCCTGCAGATTGATTGATCGGTTTGTTTAATATAAAACGCGTAAGAACATTCCTCAAATGAGATTGCTTCGTTACTTCGTTCCTCGTAATGAATACAGCTTTCCAGACGTGGGAGCATGTATTTACATTGAGACTTAACATTTAGGGTCTTGACCAAGTATAATGTTACCGTTAACCTATAATATTCTTATAAGCAATTTTTCTGAAATCCGATTTCAATAAAGATAGTCTTAAAGTTATAACTAGAAAAAAACGAGATAAATAAAGACAAAAACGGGGAGGAAGGGCGAGCCGACCTTCCTGATTTTTCTGTAACAAAAGTTGAGACGAGAATTGAGGCGGATGCCTTATTAGAAAGTTTATGGGTAAAAATGGATATCGGGAAGGACATAATAATAGGGTTGTCGTAGTTTTACAAAGGATTCATGGAAGACTGGAACTTGAAGCTGCGGGGAAACTCTAAAGTAGTGGTGGATACTTTGAAAGGAAGCCTCGCGGAATTATCCGGGGGCAACGGATAAAGGAGGGACTGGAGATGCCGGAAACCGCAACCAACTACCTGGCGGTTATTAAAGTAGTCGGGATCGGAGGTGGTGGAACCAACGCGATTAACCGCATGATAGATGCCGGGCTAAAGGGCGTGGAGTTCGTAGCCATAAATACCGATGCGCAAGCCCTCCTAATGTCTGATGCGGATGTCAAAGTATATATCGGAGGCAATATAACCCGCGGTCTTGGTGCCGGATCTAACCCCGAGGTGGGGGAGCAAGCTGCGTTGGAGAATAAGGATGCGGTAGGGGAAGCGATAAAGGGCGCGGATATGGTCTTTATCACCGCCGGTAAAGGCGGTGGCACCGGTACGGGTGCTTCTCCGATTATCGCCGAGATAGCCAAGGAACAAGGCGCGTTGACGATAGGCGTCGTAACGCGTCCTTTTTCATTTGAAGGCCGCAAGCGGGCGCAGCAGGCGGAACAAGGAATCGATAAACTGCGCGAGAAGGTCGACACCCTGATCATCATTCCTAACGATCGGCTACTCGAAGTGGCGGAGCAGAAGACGTCCATCCTGAATGCCTTCAGAATGGCGGACGATATCCTGCGACAGGGGGTTCAGGGAATCACGGATCTTATAACCGTGCCGGGTTTGATAAACCTCGACTTCGCCGATGTGCGAACGATTATGTCGAATGCGGGGTCTGCATTAATGGGAATCGGGGTAGGGTCAGGCGAGAACCGGTCTTCGGAGGCGGCGAGAATGGCGATTTCCAGCCCGCTGCTTGAATCCTCCATAGAAGGCGCCAAGGGAATATTGTTAAATATTTCCGGAGGCACGGACCTGGGATTGTTCGAGGTAAACGAAGCGGCCGAGATCATTGCTAGTGTAGCCGACGGCGATGCTAATATAATCTTCGGAGCGGTGATCGATGATTCGCTCGGTGATGAACTGCGGGTAACGGTCATCGCCACCGGATTCGAGTACGGAACCGCGGATCGGGCGGGTCGCAAGGCGACGAAGCCGGAGAGCGCCCCCGAAAAGACGATGGTTTTCGAATCCGAGGAACTTGATATACCGGTCTTCTTGAGGAACAAATAGCGATCTTCAATCAGTGTCTAATACGCAATCAAGGCGGCCCTGCCGCCTTTAATATTTAAGATGTGGTTGCATGGGAATTGATGTTTTTCTTGAGTACGAGCTGCTCGGGGTCTCCCATCCGGGGAGGTATCTCGGCACTGAAGTAAACGCGCGCAATAAGCCTTTTTCCGAGGCGTCGGTCCGCTGGGCGCTCATCTATCCCGATGTATACGAAATCGGAATGTCTAACCTGGGACTGTCCATCCTCTATGAAATCATTAATGACACAACAGAGGCGATGGCCGACCGGGCATACTTGCCGTGGGTAGACATGCAGGAACGTCTGCTTGAATGTGGAGTGCCACTTTTTGGCCTCGAAAGCCGTAGGCCACTAGCTTCATTCGATATCCTCGGCATCACCCTTCAGCACGAACTGACTTATACCAATGTGGTCCGCATACTCGACCTCGCCGGCATACCCCTCCTCGCACGGGAAAGGGACGAGGTTTGCCCGCTGGTAATAGGAGGGGGACCGGGCGCCTTCAACCCGGAACCTATCGCCGAACTTTTCGATTTCCTGGTTCTGGGTGACGGCGAGGAAGCGGTCCTGGAGATAACGGATGCTGTAAGAAATTGGAAGCAAGAGAAGACGCTGGATCGAAGTGATTTCCTCCGGCAGTGCGCTTCAATCCCCGGTATATACGTACCTTCGCTATATAAATTCGCATACAGAGCGGATGGCACTATTGATTCGATCACTGCTGAGGCGGGCGCACCAAATCCCGTCAAGAAGAGACTGCTCTCGGATCTCGACGGTTGGCTTTATCCGAGAAGACCCGTGGTGCCTCTGATTGAAGCAGTCCACGATCGGGTAAGCGTGGAGCTGTTCAGGGGCTGCACCAGGGGCTGCCGATTTTGCCAGGCCGGGATGATCTACCGGCCGGTAAGAGAAAGAGACGGAAGGCTACTCGCGAATTGGGCGAGGGAACTGGTGGCGAATACCGGCTGCGACGAGCTTTCACTCACCAGCCTCAACAGCGCGGATTATACTTCCATCTTATCCCTGTCAGAAGAGCTTGCGATGGAAATGGAAAGCCGGCACGTAGCGGTTTCCGTCCCCTCTCTCCGTACCGACAGTTTCTCGGTCCAGCTGGCTTCCAGGTTGCGAAGGGTAAAACAGACGGGTCTCACACTCGCTCCGGAAGCCGGTTCCGCTAGAATGCGCGCTTCTATTAATAAAGGCGTTTCCGAAGAAGATCTCATGCGGGCGGTCGCGGCGGCCTACGGGGAAGGGTGGAGGAAGCTGAAGCTATATTTCATGATAGGTCTGCCGTCCGAAGGTGAGGAGGATGTCGAGGAAATATGGCGTGTTGTACGGCGCATCATGCGCGAAGGCGACAGTGGCGCTCCCGCCAAGGGCTTGAAGCTTTCCGTAAGCATTTCCACTTTTGTCCCGAAACCGCATACCCCGCTGCAATGGGCGGCTCAAATGACCCCGCCGGAGATAGCCAGACGGCACTTCATTCTCAAAGAGGGCCTGCGGATGAAAGGCGTCACCTTAAGATGGCATTCGCGCGAGATGAGTTATTTGGAGGGAATAATTTCCAGGGGCGACAGGAGGCTGTTGCCCGCCGTTATCTCCGCCTCCAGGCAGGGTTGTCTCGATGGTTGGGGCGAGTTCTTCTCATGGCGGCGATGGGAGGAGGCGCTGGCCACCGAGGGGCTGAATCCGGCCTGGTACGCTGAGAGAGAGCGACCCTTTGATGAAATCCTGCCTTGGGACCACCTTCATTGCGGAGTTGAGCGGGATTACCTCTGGGAGGAATATCGCAAGGCGGGTGAGGGGGAATCCACTCCGGATTGCCGAATCCGGGATTGTACTTTTTGCGGTGCGTGCCCTGGAAAGGGAGCATCGGCGTGAAGCGGGCTTTAATCAAATATGCGAAGAGGGGAGAAGCGGCGTTGCTTTCGCACCGGGAAACCATGCGAAGTCTGGAACGAGCCTTGCGGAGGTCCGGCTTGCCCCTCGTTTTCACTTCCGGCTACAACCCAAGGCCGCGCATGAGCTTTTCTCCCGCTTTGCCGTTAGGCATCCAAGCCGAGGCCGAATACCTGGAGGTGTCATTCGATGGAGAGACGGATCTCGAAGCCGCCATGCAGGTCATGAATTCTGCCCTGCCGAAAGGACTTTCTATAATTGATATCCAGGAATTGACAGCCAGCATGCCGAAGCTATCAAAATGGACGCGTTACGGCTTATACAGGGTCCCGGGCGATGTCGGCGAAGTTTTCCTGCTCCTTGCGCTTGCCGGCGGTAAGCAGGCCAGGCTGAAAGATGCCTTAGCGAGCCTTTGGCAGCGATTGGGCTTGCCAATCGGCTCCGAACTCAGGGGCATAAGCAGGGTCGGATTGTATGCATCGGACGAAGAAGTTTTTGAGGATGCAGGGGATTCAGTCTACTTCTTTGATGGGGAGCTTGGGGAACTGGAAGTGCTGACAAATAGTGTGTAGGGACGAGAGGAAACACAATACATGAGGGTGAACAGGATTGGATAGAAGGATAAGAAGACGCAAGCCGGCCGGCGGGCAGGCAAACAAACAGAACAAGACGAACAAGGCAAAAGCCGTCAACCGGGAAATAGTGGTTGCGGCGTATAGGGATGAGGCGCGTGTGGCCGTCCTCGAGGAGGGGGTGCTGCAGGAAATCTTCATCAGCCACGAAAGCCGCCGGTCCATAGTCGGAGATATATATAAGGGCAAGGTGCAGAACGTGCTTCCCGGCATGGAAGCCGCTTTTATCGATATAGGCCATAACCGGAACGCGCTCCTTTATGTCGGAGATATTTTCGTTGAACGCCCCAAACAGAGGGAGAAACAAGAAATCGACAAACTCCTCAAGCCAGGGCAGGAGGTGTTGGTTCAGGTAACCAAGGACCCGATGGGCAGCAAGGGAGCCAGGCTCACGACCTATATTTCCATCCCCGGCCGTTACTTGGTGCTGCTTCCCCAGGTAAACACGGTCGGCATCTCCCATAAGCTGGATGAAGACGAGAGAAACCGCCTGAAAACCATCCTCGACGAAGTTCGCCCTCCCGATGCGGGCTTGATCGTCCGCACGGCTGCCAAGGATGCGGAAGCGGGTGAACTGAAGAAGAGCCTGAACTACCTGACCAGGATGTGGCACCAGGTCAAACGCACCGCGGATAAGAAGCGCGCGCCTGCCACTCTTTACCAGGAACCGGAATTGGCCCTCAAGGTGATACGCGATCTGATGGACAACTCCTATTCACGGGTGCTGGTCGATTCGAATCGAGTCCATCGGCGAATCAGACACTATCTGAGGGAAGTCGCCCCGGTTCTCGGCGATCGCGTCGACAAGTATGACGGCGAGAAACCGATCTTCGAAGCTTTGAACATCAATGAACAGATCAGAGACGCTTTGAGACGTGAGGTCCCCCTGCCTTCGGGGGGCTATATAGTGATTGACAACACGGAGGCCTTGACGGCAATAGATGTCAATACCGGGAGGTATGTAGGTAAAAAATCCCTGGAGGAAACGGTTTTGAGAACCAACATCGAGGCGGTCACCGAAATTGTTCGGCAGCTTCGCTTGCGGGATATAGGAGGAATAATAATCATCGATTTTATTGATATGAATGAGGCCAAGAACAGGCGAAGTGTGCTCAAGGCCTTGAACCAGGAACTGGAAAAAGACCGCACCAAGACCTACGTAGTCGAGCTGACCAAGCTTGGGCTGCTCGAGATGACCCGCAAGAACGTCTCGGAGGGATTGCTCGAGGCCTTCGGCGAGAATTGTCCGGTCTGTCATGGACGGGGCGTCATCTTCCGGGAACCCTGAAAGAATAATCCGTCGGGGCGGTGTCGTGATCTGAAAAACAAGCCTGAAATGACCGGAAAGCATGAGGCGCAGAAACCGCGCAAGAAGGGCAAGATACTAATAACCATAGGCATCTCGCTCATTATTGCCGGTCTGCTTATAGTCAGCGGGGTCTATGCATATTTGCATTACACCGACAGTAAGCAGCATTCGGCTCAAGAAGCGCTCTTTCGCCAGTGGGATACTTCACCCGTACCCACCGGATACGCCGATTTCTCGGTGGGAGACGGCATCGCCCGCATTATAACTTCTCGCATCGGTCTTGATGCCATTGTTGTGGAGCTATCCGGCCTGGACGATTCGGATAATCTGAAACGAGGACCCGGCCATATTCCGGGGACCGCCTACCCGGGTCAGGCGGGCAATATGGTAATCTCCGGACATCGCACGACCTACGGAGCGCCCTTCCGGCACATTGAGCAGTTGCTCGCCGGTGACGAGATCCTGCTTATGACCGCCGATAATCGCTACTCTTATGAGGTATACGATCAGCGGATCGTCGAACCCTCGGACCTGACCGTGCTGGAACAAGGCGGTGAGTCCAAACTAACTCTGACAGCCTGCCACCCCTGGTACAGTGCCGCCCAACGAATTGTAGTTATTTCCCGGCTGACGAATTCAGAACCCCTGTAAAGAAAAGACCGGAAAGTGGGCATGCTTCCCGGTCATGGCCAAAACTCACTCGGCGTAGATTTTGGCACTCTTGTTATCGTCACTTTGAAAGCAGAGCTTTAGCCGCGTAGAGGATAGCATTTACTGCGATTGCCAAAGATTGCTTTTTATCAACCTGTTTCTAAGGATCTCGGCTTGGATTCCGCTCGGTCAAGGATTCCATACAAAGTGCCGATAGAATATTCGAACCTTGAAATCCACATATCCCTTTTGGTGCAAAAGGCAAACTCTTCCGAAAGGAGAGGACGCAAAGCCCCGGGTCTAAAGTCGCGAGAGCGACAATGACAGCCAGGCTGCCTCCTACAAAGCGGGCCCTTTCCGGACGGAAAGGGCGAATTTATTTTCAGTGAAGATTTGCCACCAGCCCACGGGGACAAAAAGGAGCAACACAAAATGCAAGGGCTAAACCGGTGGCACAGGCTTACCATAGTTACGGTCGGATTAATGTTCCTTGCTGTGTGCCTGCTGCAATCCTTGACCTTGTCTCCCTCCGCCGCCGCCGCCGTAAATACTACTGCTGATGAAGCCCGCATGATTCAATTGGTGAATCAGGCACGCAATAATGCGGGCCTGCCCTCCCTATATGCCGAACAGCGCTTGACCGATTTCGCCCGCAGCTACTCTTCCGAAATGATTCAATATAATTTCTTTGGCCATGTCTCCCCCGTCTCCGGTGATCTAAAACAACGCATCAAGGCGCGTGGAATAAGCGGCTGGAAATTGGCTGGCGAGAATCTGGCAAAAGCACCAAGCGTGGATGCGGCTTTTACGGCCTTGATGAACAGCGCCGGGCATCGTGAAAATATCTTACGAGCTGAGTTCAACTGCATAGGCGTGGGAATCGTACAGGGACCGGGCTGCCTCTATATAACTCAGGAGTTCATGCAGTTCTCACCAATTCCAGCCACCGCCGACGTACCGGTCGCGAGCCCACCGCCGGCCCAGACGGCTGCGGCGTCGCCCGATAGCTTCGACTCATACATCCTGATTATGAATCCGAACGACACCGAAGCGGATGTGGATGTTACCTTTCAAGGGGAGGACAAGGCAAATCACAGTTACCATTATCAAATAGCGGGCAATAGCCGGTTTACGGTGCCGGTCAGGGAAACCATGGGATGCGGGTCATTCGCAACCGATATCAAGAGCAGTGTGCCCGTTCTCGCCGAGCGGGCCATGTACTTCAAGTATCAGGGCCGGACGGGTGGCCATGGTTCTATCGGAACCGAGAGACCTTCTCTCGCTTGGTTCTTCGCGGAGGGCTATACCGGTGATACCTTCGATACATGGATACTCTTGCAAAATCCCAACCCCGCCAATGCCAGCGTTAATCTCACGTTCATGCAGCCTGATGGAGCGGCTATTACGAAGACGATAACAGTCGACGGCAGCAGCAGGCGAAGCGTTCATGTCGACGAAATATCCGGTCTGGAATCGGCCGATGTCTCAACCCAGGTTACGTCGGATCTACCGATCGTTGCCGAACGGGCGATGTATTTCAACTACCAGGGAAAGGACGGCGGCTCGGAGACCATAGGAGCGAGTTCCCCTTCCAACAAATGGTTGTTCGCCGAAGGCTACACAGGAGATTCCTTTGATACCTGGCTCTTGCTGCAGAATCCTAACGACGATGCGGCGAATGTCGAGCTTGATTTCATGCGCTCCGACGGTTCGGTTATTAGTAAGACCGTAAACGTGCCCGGCCGGAAGCGTTTTACTCTTCACATCGATGAGATACCTGGTCTTGAATCGACCGAGGTATCGACGCAAGTGAACTCGGATAGAGCCGTTGTCGCCGAACGGGCGATGTATTTCAACTACGAGGGTAGCAAGAAGGGCGGCCACGTCACGATAGGGGCGACGGAGCCCAGGGACGAATGGTATCTCGCCGAAGGATACACGGGCGGGGATTTCGATGATTACGTCCTCCTGCTAAATCCCGGGGATGCTACTGCCAATGTTGATATCGTATTCATGCGCCCCGACGGCATCGAGGTCAACCGGCAATTGTCACTGCAGGCCCATTCCCGCTTCACGATTCATGTCGACGAGCTGAGCCAGTTGGAGTCGACAGAGGTAAGCACCAAGATCACGAGCGATAACCCGATCGTGGTTGAAAGAGCGGAGTATTTTAACTTCCGGGGTCTTCGCGATGGCAGTAATTCCATAGGCTCATCAGAGCCATCCGTTAGATGGTATTTTGCGGAGGGCTTTGTTAAGTAACCGGTTGAAGGGTCTGAATAGGGGCCGTCTTCCCAGGAAGGCGGCCCGCTCTCTTTTATTGATGCTCGCGATCCCATGATCTGCCTCGACTGCCTGCCGCTCTTCGAACCAAATATTTGCGGGCAGGGCTCGGCGCAAGATCCGTACTATATTTCTAACGCCTTTTCAATAAACTACACGGCATTTATTATGCGCCATGAGTTCCTCCCTCAGGATCGCCCCATGGCTATCACTTATGATTCGCCAGATGAAATTCTCTCTCAACCGGTATCCGTTCTCATTAAAGAAACGATGGCCCCGTTCCTCGATTCTCACGCGGAATCCGGGATCGCTCGCAATACGGATCTTTCCAATCAATTGAGCTTCAATGATCTCGAGACTCACCATGATCGGCTGGGTTAAGGGATTTTCAAAGCGCAGATCCTGGAAGTTGTAACAGACGGTTGCCCCGCAGCCGAAAGGCACGGTTCGACAGTGGTCGGGAAAGAGGTCCAATCCGTGGCGGTGGCGTTCTACGATACGCATGCCGGAACTGATGGCCAAAACGTACAGCATATTACTCACCTGGCAGAGGCCGCCCCCTATACCTGCCGATTCCTCATCGTTGCGCAATTCGAGGCCGTGCTTGAACCCTCTGAGCCGGCTGGGCCGGCCGACCAGGGCGTGATAGGAAAATATTTCGCCCGGCTCGACCAAGGTATTATTAATGCGGCCTGCGGCGATGGAAACATTCTTCTCCTTCCCCTTCTGCAATTTTGCTTCTATTGCACCTTTTACTCGCTCGAGTGGGGAGGCGGCCGTAGATAGTGTGAATGGGAAATCTTCAGCGTTTGCCTTGTTTGCTGCCAAGAAATGTCTGCTTGGGATGTTCCTTATAAACCTTTGCAGCGACAGCAGTTCCCGGCGCAGTTGAAAAGGAAGGGCCTTTAAAAATAGGCCATTCAGTCTTCGGACCCCCATGGAATAACCCCCTTTGCCCGTTGCTGCTGTCAGCCTTAGTCTCAGACGAATCCCCGTTAGACCCGGTTCCCTTGCCTTGCATGGAGATTTTTTTGTGGAGTGTCATGCCATACTCCTTATGCTCTAAGTTATATATTATGTATATTATTAATAACTAATATTCGAGAGTGTGGCAACAGGGCGGCGTTTTCCCGGCCCTTTACATATGTTTGCGCAGCATGTTAACCTCTGTCTTTGTGGTAAAATACCGGTGGAGGTCGATATGTACGCAGTCATAGAGACGGGTGGCAAACAGTACCGGGTCGAGAAAGGCACACTCATCCGGATTGAGAAGCTGGATGTCCCCGAGGATGAAAAAATCATTTTCGATCGCGTTCTGATGCTCAGTAACGAGGGTCGCATTTATGCCGGACCGGAAGCGGATAAGGCGAAGGTCGAAGGCACTGTCATTCGGCACGGAAAAGCAAGAAAGATCATCGTTTTCAAGTACAAGCCCAAGAAGGGTTATCGCCGCAAGCAGGGGCACCGGCAACTCTTCAGCGAGGTCAGGGTGGACAAGATTACCGGGGGGCCGAGAGCCAGCCGGGCAAAAAAGGAAAAGAAGGAAGAAGAGCCGGCCGAGGTCGAGGCCAGCTGATCTTCCCGAAAGGGTGAATAGATATGTCAAGCAAGAAAGGCGTAGGAAGTTCACGCAACGGCCGCGACAGCCATTCCAAGAGATTGGGAGTAAAGAGGTTCGGAGGCCAGTTCGTTAAGGGCGGTTCAATCCTGATCCGGCAGCGCGGAACCAAGGTCAAGCCGGGGGATAACGTCGGCATAGGCAGGGACTTTACTTTGTTTGCGAAGGTGGACGGCTATGTCAACTTTCATCGCACCGGCGATCGCCATTTCGTAAGTGTCGTGCCGCCGGCGCAGGAATAGGCATCCGCCGAGATTCATCGTTCTGCATGGTCCCGGCTCGTCCGGGGCCTTTATTTTATGGGAGTGACCTTTTGTTTATCGATGAAGTAGAAATATATGTGAAAGGTGGAGATGGAGGTTCGGGGGCCACCACCTTTCATCGTGAGAAGTACCGCCCTATGGGAGGGCCGGATGGAGGTGACGGCGGCAAGGGCGGATCGCTCATCATCAGGGCTTCCGAAAGCGTAAATACTTTGATTGAGTACACCAGGCGCCGGCATTTTCGGGCCGAACGGGGCGGGAACGGCAGCGGCAACAACAGCCGTGGCGCTGACGGCAAGGACCTTATCCTGCAGGTGCCCGTAGGTACACAGGTAAGGGACGAAGAGGGAGGATTGATGGCCGATCTCTCGGGATCCGGCAGAGAAGCGGTGGTTGCCAAGGGCGGCAGATGGGGGAGGGGCAATGCCTCCTTCGCAACTCCGGCCAGGCGGGCCCCGGATTTTTCCGAGAAGGGTGAGCCGGGTGAAGAGAGATGGATAAGGCTGGAACTCAAGCTCCTTGCTGATGTCGGTGTGGTCGGATTACCAAATGTAGGTAAGAGCACGCTGATTTCCCATATCTCTGCGGCGAAGCCCAAGATAGCTGATTATCCTTTTACGACCCTTGAACCGGTTCTTGGTGTGGTAAGTGTTGAGGAGGGAAAGAGTTTCGTTATTTCCGATCTCCCCGGCCTCATTGCCGGTGCACATGAAGGAAAGGGCTTGGGTTTGCGGTTCTTAAGGCATGTAGAACGAACCAAAGTCTTGCTGCACTTGGTTGATGTATCTCCGGCTGCCGAACAGCCTCCCTCCGAGGCGTTACAGGGCATTGTTGATGAATTGGTGGCATATAGTCCCAGCTTGATGAGCCGCCCGCAAGTTCTTGCCGCAAACAAGCTGGATATAGCAGATCCGGCTCGGCTTGAGGAGGCTCGGGTAGCGGCCGCGGTACGGCAATGGGACTTTTTCCCGGTATCAGCGGTGACAGGTGAGGGATTGCAGCCCCTGCTCTACCGTTTGAATGAGCTGGTCGAGACAGCCCGGGTGGTATCAGACACCGAAGTACCGGAGGAGACGACGCTTTATTCTTTCGAGCCGGAACAAAGCCGGGGATTCCGGGTAGTAGAGGAAGACGGCGAGTTTCGCGTTACAGGTGAAAGGGTCGAAAGGCTGGTAAAAGGAGTAGATCTGAATTCCGCTCAGGCGCTTGCTTATGTGCAAGCCCGTTTAAAGAGGATGGGAGTCGAGGAGGAGCTCTTGAGACAAGGGACCAAGGAAGGCGATACAGTAATCATCGGCGACCTTGTCTTCGATTTCTTCCCGGAGCTGTAAGATGAGAATGGAATTGGAGGAACGTTGAGCGAGAAGCGGCGCTTAAGAGCGAAGCGCGTTGTTGTAAAGGTGGGCACTTACACTATAAGTGACGAATCGGGACGGCTGGACCGCGCCCAGATAACCGAAATCGTTAGCCAGATCGCCGACCAGCGAGACAAGGGGCTGGAAATAATATTGGTTTCGTCGGGAGCCATCGCGGCGGGCGTCGAGATGCTGGGTTTGCCTGAGAGGCCTCAGGATATACCTTCCCTTCAGGCGGCTTCATCAGTGGGCCAGGGCCTTCTGCTGCAACTCTATACGGGCCTCTTTCAAAAAAAGAATATTCTGGTGGGCCAGATTCTCTTTACGCAATACGATTTCGCCCATCGCGAGCAGTACCTGAACGCACGCAATACTTTTGCTCGCTTGCTCGATCAGGCGGTTGTACCGCTGGTAAACGAGAACGACACCGTCGCGGTCGAGGAGATACGCTTCGGTGATAATGACCGCCTGGCGGCGCTGGTGGCGGTGCTCACGGAAGCCGATCTAATGGTGATGCTCTCCGACGTCAAGGGCCTCTATACGGCAGATCCCAAGCGGGACAAGAGTGCCCGCCTGATATCGGAAGTGGAGAAAATCACCCCGGCCATGATAAAGACGGCCGGTAAATCGATGGAAGAGCATTCATCGGGTGGAATGACCGCCAAACTGGAGGCCGCGAGCATAGCCACCGCGTCCGGCGTCGGGGTGGTTATAGCACCGGGAAGGGAATCCGATGTACTGGCAAGGGTGCTTCGTGGAAACAAGGTGGGGACTTATTTTCGCCCCGGGCATAAAAAGCTCAGGGGTCACAAGCACTGGATAGCACACGGCGCGAGGCCACGAGGCACTATCGTGATTGATGCAGGCGCGCGGCAAGCATTACTGCATGGGGGCAAGAGCCTGTTGCCTGCCGGCGTACTGGACTGTCGGGGGAATTTCGGCCCGGGCGATGCGGTAGAAGTCGTGGACGAAAAGGGAAAGAGGATTGCCAGGGGATTGTGTTCCCTGTCCATGAGCGATCTCGAGCGGGTAAAAGGTTTGCATACGACGGAGGCGGGCAGGCGGCTCAAAGGCGATCCCTCCGAGGAAGTAATACATCGCGATTATATGGTGATTCTGGACCGTTCCAGCGAGGACTAAGCGTCTAACGAAGGCGGCAGGAGATTCCTGCGAGCCATATAACAATTAAGTATGGAGGAAGTATGAGCGATATTCAGGAGATCGGGATTCGAGCCCGCGAGGCGTCACAAGCGATGTCGACTCTCACTACCGAGGCCAAGAACCGTGCCCTGGAGGAAATGGCGCGAGCCCTGGTGGCCAGGACGGCGGAGATCCTCACAGCCAATGAGGAGGATCGCCGGGGAGGCCGCGAGAGCGGTATTTCAGATGCTCTCATGGACCGCTTGATGCTTACCGAGGGGCGTATACAGGAAATGGCCGCGGGCCTGCGCGAAGTAGCGGCGCTGCCTGATCCGGTGGGAGAAGTAGTGGACGGCTGGAGACTCCCCAACGGCCTGGATATAAAAAAGGTAAGGGTGCCCATGGGAGTTATAGGCATCATTTATGAAGCGCGCCCGAATGTCACGGTAGATGCAGCCGGTCTTTGCCTGAAATCGGGAAATGCCGTCATACTCCGCGGGAGTTCATCGGCAATCAACTCCAACCGAATTCTCACCGAGGTTATAGCTCACGCGGCTGAATCGGCGGGCTTGCCCTCCGGCTGCGTTCAATTGATCTTATCAACTGAAAGGGAATCGGCCGTCGAGCTCATGCATCTGCGCGACTATGTTGATGTCTTGATTCCAAGGGGCGGCGCCGGCTTGATTCGTACGGTAGTCGAGGAAAGTACCGTACCGGTTATAGAAACCGGAGTGGGCAATTGCCATACCTATGTCGATGCTGAGGCGGACCTCGAGATGGCCTTGAATATCGTGATCAACGCGAAAACGCAGAGGCCCGGCGTATGCAATGCGATGGAGACCATGCTTGTTCATCGCGATATCGCCACCGAGTTCCTGCCCATGGCGGCCGAGGCGATGCACGAGCGGGGTGTCGTTATCCGTGGTGATGAGGTGACCAGGAAAATACTTCCAGCCGTCGAGGAAGCCACTGAAGAGGATTGGTACGAGGAGTACCTCGATCTCATCCTTGCCGTTCGTGTCGTACCGACGATCGCAGAAGCGATGAAGCATATAAATACCTACGGCTCGAAACATTCCGATGCCATAGTAACCAATGATTATGAGGCGGCCCGGCGTTTTGCCAGAGAAGTCGATTCGGCGGATGTCTACATCAATGCGAGTACACGTTTCACCGATGGCAACCAGTACGGGCTGGGAGCCGAGATCGGGATATCCACACAGAAGCTGCATGCCCGGGGACCAATGAGCTTGAGGGAGCTCACTTCCAGCAAGTTCATAATTCATGGCGATGGTCAGGTGAGAAGCTGAATGGGGAAACTGAGGACTAAGCGCATAGGGGTGATGGGGGGAACCTTCGACCCCATTCATACCGGGCACCTGGTTGCGGCTGAAGAGGCCCGCATACAATTCCAGCTGGACCAAGTCCTTTTCATGCCCAGCGGCTATCCTCCCCACAAGGAGGAAAGGAATAATCTGGCTGCCGAGGACCGATACGTGATGGCGGTTATAGCTACGGCCGATAATTCGGATTTCAAGGTATCTAAGATGGAAATAGAACGGCCGGGACCCTCCTATACGATAGATACAATAGAACAATTGCATGGCGAATATGGTAAGAACACACAGATCTTTTTCATAACCGGAGCCGATGCTATCCTTGAAATTCTTACCTGGAAGGAACCGGAAAAAGTCCTTCGGGAGGCGGTTTTTATAGCGGCGACCCGTCCCGGCTATGATCTTGCCAAGCTGGAACAAGCGCTACCCAAAGTCGAAAAGACAAGCCAAGCGCAAGACCCGCAGATCATAGTAATGGAGATCCCCGCTCTCGCTATTTCCTCAACCGACATAAGGATTCGAATCAAGGAGAGCCGGCCGATACGCTACCTGGTGCCCGATGGAGTCTGCGAGTTTATCGAGAAGAACGGGTTCTATCGTTGAGTAAGGCCAAGCAGCAGAAGGAAGAAGAGAAAAAAGACAAAGAAAAAATATCGCGCGTTTCGAGAAGCCAGCAGAAGCAGACGAAAAAGAAGCGCCGTAGTATTTTTATTGTCATCCTGGCGGTCATCGTGGTGCTGGGTACCGGAGCTGTTTTCAATCTCCCCTACATAAATGTTGTCCGAAGGGGCGGTGAATGGCTGGCAGACAAGATCCGGACACCATCGGGGAATCAAGAGAACGACCCGGAATATCAGCTCCTGATCCAACCGCAGAGCGGGAAGGTCCTTTCCGGGATCGTTTCCAGCCTGATTGTGACCTACAAGGGCAGCGGGCCGGATCGCGTTATTCTCGGCCTAGCCCTCTTCAGTTATGACACAGACCTGAAAGAGGGCGAGATCTACATCCTTTCCGAGGGGGCGACTGCATATGATGCTGCCGGGCAGAAGATTGATTTGAGCCAAGCTTTGAAGAACGAAGGGGGACCTGATCTTCTGCGGAACACCGCCGGTAACATCGCGGGCGTGGATATAGATTACCTGGTCCTCATGGGTTTCGATGGTGCCGCTCGAATGGTGCAGCAACTCGTCCTGCCTCCGCTGTTATTCTCGGATAACGTTGTAGTAACCAATCCGGTGAATGGTGATGTGTCCCATCTTTCGAAGGGGCAGGAGACCGGGGATGCCGATAGAATCGTTTCCTATCTCCTTGCGTTTGACAGCGGCATGAGGCGTGAAGCCCGGCTGGAACGAGCACAAGGATATCTTCCCGAGGTTCTCTATGCGTTGCATGGCCAGACGGTCGATAAATTAGCTGGACAGATATCAGGTATGGGTTCCGAGTTGAGCCTTATTCCCGCCAATAAGACGCAGGCCGAAGATGATAGATATGTGGCTTCTATGTTGCAGGCAATGGCAACAGTGCCGCTTATGATCAAGGCGGTTCCCAGGGTCGAGGTTCTGAACGGCTGCGGGATCCCCGATCTTGGCAAAAGAGTCGGGGACCGGTTAGCTTCCCTGGGTGTGCTGGTTGGAGGAACCGGCGGGAATGCGAAGGTTGTAGTGGATGGCCAGGAGTTCAACGATTTTTCGCATCAGAAGAGCAGCATAATATACAGGAGAGACGATCCCAGGGTGAAAGCCTATGCCCAATACTTGGGGGTTCTCATTTCGGTTGACGAGATTGTTTATGATTCAAACCCCGGCCCGGATCTAGTCATAATAGTTGGGAAGGACAAAGCTTGAATAAGATGGGGAGCCCAAGCGCGGTACCATCCCGGTTATGTTAAGCTGAAACTGGAGATTTGCGGGGAGAATGGGAATTTTTGAAAGCGGGACAAGTAACCGAAAGGGGGTGTAGCCCGCGGATAGCAAGGAAATAGCCATAGCGGCGGCGAGAGCCGCTTCCAGCAAAAAAGCGGATGACGTACTGGTTATGGATATGCGCGACGTTTTCATCCTGACCGACTACTTCGTAATTTGCAGTGGAAATACCGATCGCCAGGTTGCGAGCATACAGGATGCCGTCGAGGAGACATTGCGCAAGCTAGGTGCCAAGCCGATTCGCCGTGAAGGCGAGCAGCACCGGCGATGGGTACTTCTGGATTATGTAGATATCGTGGTCCACATATTCCGCCAGGAGGAAAGGGAGTATTACGAGATCGAGCGACTGTGGAAGGACGCTCCTCTCGTCGAGTGGGAGGATGAGGAGCAGAAAGCTACTTCATCCCTTTGAGCCTGCCGATTTACTACAGTGCATGAATGTTTAATTGACGGCAATTTGGCGCAGTCCTTATACTCTCTAAAGGTTTAATCATTGGGGCCGTGGCGCAGTGGGAGCGCGCTACCTTGGCATGGTAGAGGTCACGGGTTCAAGTCCCGTCGGCTCCACCAGAAATTAGCTGGGGCTTTGCGAAAAGCGAGCCCCGGCTTTTTCTTTCCATCCAACAAATACCCGACATCTTGACCATAAATCCCTAGGAGAAAGTTTTTAGGGTATCGATTCTTTTTTTGCACCGAACCCGTTAGTGGATATGGGGTTGATATGGATTGACACCCGGGGGGTAATGTTAGTAAGGTTTGTCACGGTTTCCAGGTGCGTTGGTGCCAACGGGCATACAAATTCTTATTAGATGTGTTGGCGTTTTCTCGGCTTGGTCGTAATGCAGACGTATCATTCATGAGCTGAGGCTGCTCGAGATCAATCGGAGGTGGTAAGAATGGCCTATGATAGGGACCTTGAATTTGTCTACCGCAGTCCCACCAAATTAATCTTCAGGGAGAATGCTGTAAAAGATGCGGGTATCGAAGTCGAAGAGCTCGGGTGCAGCAGAGCACTTATTGTCACGGATAAAGGTATTGTTGATGCTGGCTTGGTGGAGCCGGTGGAAAAGGCCTTGGGGAAAAGACACGCAGGTACTTATGATAAATGCATCCAGGATTCCGGTTACGATGTCGTCAATAAAGCGACCGAATTCGCCAGGGATAAGGGGGCGGATGCCCTCATCAGCGTGGGCGGCGGAAGTGTCATCGACACGGCCAAGGGAATGGCCATTCTCCTCAAGGAAGGGGGCAAGCTCGAGGACTATGAGGGGGTGCAAATGCTCTCCCGGCCTCAAACCCCGCACGTGGTCATACCCACTACGGCGGGCACGGGGAGCGAGGTGACCCCATCCGCTGTGATCAAGAACCGGGATAGAAATATCAAGATGCTCATCCACGATAGCCATATCATGCCCAATACGGCGATCCTGGACCCCGTGATGACGCAAGGCTTGCCGCCTATGCTCACTGCCACCACAGGCATGGACGTCATGACCCATGCCATTGAGGCAATCCATGCCATCATAGCGGAACCCATCGCCGACTACGTGGCTTTCGGGGCCATTCGCTTGGTCGTGGAGTATTTGCCGCGTTGTGTGGAGAACGGTGATGATCTATTTGCACGAGGCCAGCAACAGATCGCGGCGACTGCGGGCGGCATGGCCTTTGCCAACTCCCAGATAAATATCGTGCATTCCCTGGCTCACAGCGCAGGCGGTATCTTTGGGGTTCCTCATGGCCTGGCCAACAGCATCCTTCTGCCTCACGTAATACTGTTTATTCTCGCGGACTGTGCCGATCGTTACGTCCTGGTGGGCGAAGCCCTGGGGGTCTACGAAAAGGGCATGACCGGCATGGAAGCGGGGGAAGCGGCGGCCAATGCGATATGGGAGTTCACTAAGAAACTTGGGATCCCGCAAAGGCTGCGCGACGCCGGTGTGCCGGAGGACGGTCTGGAGTCGATAGCCGACAACGCTCTCAACGACGGCGTATTACCATTCAGCCCGAAGCTCATAGTCGACCCGGAAGAGGTGCTGCAGGTCTATCAAAACGCTTGGTAGTGCAGTCGCAGCTCCACCCTAAGCCTCATTTGGCCAGTTCGACGCGGTTCACTTCGGAAAGGCCGGTAAGGGAATTGAATAGAACCCGGGAATCGGAAACGGTATAGAGAATATCCTCGATATAACCACAACGCTCAACGGCATCCTTTGAGGAGTAGTAATAGTAGGAATGCCCTATCTCCGCTTCGTCGTCAAGGTGAGTCACGCGACCCTTGAGTTCGATCCCGCTGTCCAGAGAGATGCTGTAGACATAGGCGCCCTGGAATGTGCTCTGGCCGTACGCATTAGATTGAGTGTTGCCTGATGCCTTCTGTTCGGGCGTCAGCTCGGCCAGGAGAACCGGTAGAACCAGGAGCCCTTTTTCGCGGTCGAACAGGAATGCCTTATGGTCGCTCAAAGCATAGGAATCAGTCCCGCGATCGCCTATGTCAACCTTGTGCATCTCTTTTGGATTGGTTACATCGGTCACGTCGAAGATGGCTATTTTCATGCCCTGATACCAGGCGAAATTTCCTTGCCCCGGATCGGCTTCAACCGTATTCTTACCGATACCGATGATGTGGTTCTCGTCATAGGGATGCAAGTAGTCTGAATAGCCGGGGATTTTTAAAGCGCCGAGCACCTTGGGATTTCGGGGATCTTTCAGATCGATGACGAAGAAAGGGTCCACCTTCTTGAAGGTGACCAGGTAGCCTCGGTCTCCCAGGAAGCGAGCGGAATATATCGTTTCGCCGGATGCGAGCCCCTCCAGTTTCCCAGCCATATTTAGGTTTTTATCGAGAATGTAGATATTGTTGGTCGAACCTGATCCTTCCCGGCTCACATGACCCACTGTTGTGGCGATGCGAAAATAACCGGCCGATTCATCCATGGAGAATTGGTTGAGAATGCTTCCGGGAACCTCGCCGGAGGACAGATAAGTCGTGGATGTTCCTTCCAGCTTGAACTTATATATGGTCGTCTTCTCGGAGTTATTCGAATAATACGCATAAGGATAACCCGTGCTGGTCAAATAAACGTTCTCAAGCGAAGCGTAGACATTGTCCGAGTAGCCCGCTATCACCCGCTTGTTCAGGTTTCCTGCTTCACCGCTCATTGAAAGGGATACGATGGAAACGAATGAGGTAAAACTTTCCGGATTGACACTGCCCACCTTTGCCCAATCACAGGCCGGCTGAAAGGCCCCCGGCTTATCTGCCTCAGTATCGCGATAAAGGGGGATTATATCCTCCCATTGCGGTTCCCCAGCATCGGGAAGCCTGTAGTGGGGGTAGGTTGTGAGGACCAAATGGAGGTTATCTCCAATCTTGCGTGAGGTCGAATAGCGGCCTTCGTATTCGATTGTTCTCACGAGCATGGGGTTCTCTCTTGCGGCTATATCGTAAATGTTGATGAAAGTACCGTTGTAATACGGCCTTATATCACTACCCTCGTCCTCCGCTTGGTAGTCATGGGTTGAACCGATTACAGCCAGCCTGTCGGCTTCAATAAAAAGGTCCTCCGGACTGCCATTTTCTCCGAAGTCGATTCGTGAAACGATCGCTGCTTCTTCTGCCGGATAAGCGGATATAATGATGACTTGGTTCCCGGATACCGTATATATGAAATTGCCATCACATTTCAGGGTATCCCCCTCGTCTACACCTTCAACCTGAATATTGGTTTCAGAATGGTTGGGCTCGGCTCCCTCTCTCGCCGGCATCGCTTCTGCATTGGCAGACAAAGATGACATCCCATCGCCGTAACCCTTCCACATTGTTTGTCGATTTATGAACGCCTTGACGAAGGCTTCCTCGGATTCGAAAGTATATAGATCACCGAGCCCGTTCTGATTGGTGCTTGCCGGCGTTGCGATGCTCCAGGCGATGATGCCTACGATAAGGCTGAGAACCACGAAACAAACTTCTATCAGCACTCCGGATTTCTTCATCTCTAAACCCCTTTCTGTCTTGTTAAGCCCTGAACCATAAGACGTCGCACAATCCGTATTGGTTCTCGGGTTGCCCTGCAGACATCTG